>Ga0181558_10000784_pt1 | contig 30130 bp, 27 predicted proteins | sample 011ome_22_FD_133754 | JGI IMG/M metagenome (GOLD analysis project Ga0181558, IMG submission 133754) | Coastal salt marsh microbial communities from the Groves Creek Marsh, Skidaway Island, Georgia - 011507BT metaG (megahit assembly) | ecosystem: Environmental > Aquatic > Marine > Intertidal...
TCCTGCGCAGGCAGGCAGATTGATCGGAATTTCATACGTGACAGGCGCATTAAATCCTGAGCTTTAGCTTAGGACGGGTGGGCAGCTTGGATTTAAACTAGCAGGCAAAACAACAAAGGCGGAGTCCCCTCGGCTCCGTCTTTCCACTATACATACAATATATTGGGAAATTCGAGCATCTCTGGTACTATTCGGCAGCTTTTTTCACCGCCCCCAGTAATAAAATCTGCGGGACAGTCGCGTTGCGGTCGCGAAATTCATCGGCCACTCTCCGGTCTAATCTAGCAATAGGTGAATCGACGTATATAAAAGGAAGAAACTATAGCCATTGCTTGAGTTTGAGACTTGCAGGTCGACATATCTGCTTAACACTCGATCTCATTCGCGTCTGGTTGGGAACTGAATTCAATTACGGGAGTCTCATGACTGGTGGCCCGTAAATAAGACTAATTAAAAACACTATGCTAAAACAGAGAACACTCAAAAATGTGATCCGCGCCACCGGCGTGGGTCTGCATACAGGCGAGAAAGTCTATCTCACCTTGCGCCCTGCTCCCGCCAATACTGGCATCGTTTTCACCCGCGTTGACTTGGATCCAGTGGTTCAAATCCCGGCTACAGCGGCCAATGTGGGGGACACTACGCTCTCCACTTGTCTGATGAAGGACGACGTGCGCATCTCCACCATAGAGCACTTGATGTCGGCGCTGTCCGGTCTTGGGATCGATAACGCTTTTATCGACGTGAGTGCGCCTGAAGTGCCTATTATGGACGGCAGTGCCGGCCCCTTTGTCTTCCTGATTCAGTCTGCGGGTATTGAAGAGCAGAACGAGCTCAAGAAATTCATCAAGATCAAGAAGCCTATTCATCTGGAACAGGGTGATAAATCGGTCAGTTTGGAGCCGTTTGATGGGTTCAAAGTGAGCTACACGCTGCTTTACGACCATCCTGTCTACAAGAGGCACACCAAGAGTGCGACGATCGATTTCTCCAGCACTTCCTTCGTAAAAGAAGTTAGTCGCGCGCGAACCTTCGGTTTTATGCACGAATTCGAGGAGCTGCGCAATCGCAACCTGGCGTTAGGCGCCAGCATGGACAACGCAATCGCAGTGGGTGATTACAAAGTGCTTAACGAAGACGGTTTGCGCTATGAAGATGAGTTCGTCAAGCACAAGATCCTTGATTCTATTGGAGATTTATATCTTCTGGGCAATAGCCTCATCGGCGAGTTCAAGGGATATAAATCTGGACATGCTCTCAATAATGCATTATTAAGAATGCTTGAAGTGAATGAAGACGCTTGGGAAATTGTCAGTTTCGATGAAGAATCAAACGTGCCTATTTCCTATATAAAACCTGTGCTTGCAGCATAAGGTGCTAGATTGCACCTAACTTCTTATTTTTTAAAAGTTTATCTGAAAATACTGTACATTGTGCAGTAAGCTCGGTGCCTCGCAATTCAGGTAAGTTGGGCGTTGAAGTTTCTGGGCTAAACCCCACATGTGCTATTCGGTTAGCTAAGAATTACGCTGAACAATGAAACTCATACTCGTTGACCAACGTCACGGCCACACCAAGACCATTGTCCTCAAGGGCTGGGTTAAAGGCCTGCTCTCTATTCTCTTACTGGGTGCCCCGGTAGCTCTTGGCTATTTTGGCTATCAGCTCGCCATCTCTCAGGATTCCGTCATATTTACGGAAGAAACTGCCCGCAACTGGGAGCAACAGCTACGTTTTCAGGCTGAAGAATTGCAGGGAGTTAAGCAAGATTCAGAGCAAGAACTTGAGGCGCTAACGCTCCGTCTCGCTATGCTCCAGGCCAGACTGGTGCGCCTCGATGCTGTGGGTGAGCGCATCACCACTATGACAAACCTGGATACCGGTGAATTCGACTTCAGTCAGCCGGTTCCGCTGGGCGGGCCTGGGATTGGCAGTTCCGAAGCTTATAGCACCGCCGGATTCGTGAGCGCCGTGGACCGTCTGGAGTCCCATCTTGAGGATCGCCAGAATCAGCTCGAAATTCTTGAGGGGATGCTGACCGATAGAAAAATTCAATCCGATGTGTTTATCGCAGGCAGACCGCTCGAGAAGGGCTGGATAGCCTCGCGCTTTGGGCAGCGGCCTGACCCCTTCACCGGGCGACTTACCACTCATACAGGCATCGATTTCACAACGGGCAGGTCCGGGGCTGAAATCAATACAGTTGCTTCGGGTGTCGTAACCTGGTCTGGCCCTCGCTCAGGCTATGGTCTGATGGTTGAAGTAAATCATGGCAGTGGATTTACTACCCGCTATGCCCATGCTGAGAAGCTCTTTGTGGACGTTGGCGATGTGGTCAATAAGGGCCAGAATATCGCGCTTGTGGGATCCACAGGTCGCTCCACTGGTCCACACGTCCATTTCGAAGTCTATAAAAACGGCCGCGTCGTCGATCCGGCTGCCTATATACATCGCACCGCCAGATAATTCCCGCTTCTACGAAATCACCAGAGCTCCGTGGGTAACTGCCCGTGGGATGCTCTGGCTATCATTTTCTAAATAAGGTCCCAATACAGGTATCAGAATTCAGGTATGAACATTCTCAATAAAGTCTTTGGCAGCAGCAACTCCAGAAAGCTAAAGAAGATGAACAAGACCGTTGGCGTGATCAATGCGATGGAAGCCGAACTGGAAGAATTGTCTGACGAACAGCTGAGCGCGAAAACTGAAGAGTTCAAACAGCGGCTTGAAGGAGACGCTGCGCTGGAAAGCATTTTGCCTGAGGCATTTGCGGTGGTGCGTGAAGCCAGCAAGCGAACTCTTGGCCTTCGGCATTTTGATGTGCAATTGATTGGTGGCATGGTGTTGAATCAGGGCAATATCGCAGAGATGCGAACTGGTGAAGGTAAGACTCTGGTTGCCACATTACCAGCTTATCTCAATGCGATTTCAGGCGCCGGCGTACACATAGTCACAGTAAACGAATATCTCGCCGAGCGCGATGCTAACTGGATGCGGCCGATTTACGAGTTTCTGGGGCTTACTGTCGGCGTTGTAAAATCCGGACAGACATCGGAAGAAAAGGGACAGGCTTACGATTCATCCATCACCTACGGAACCAACAACGAATTTGGATTTGACTATTTGCGCGACAACATGGCATTTCGCCTCGAAGACAAGATGCAGAAGCAACTTAACTTCGCAATTGTCGATGAGGTTGACTCGATTCTTATCGACGAGGCAAGAACACCCCTGATTATCTCCGGCGCGGCGGAAGACAGTTCTCAGCTCTATGTAGCAATTGATAAGCTGATACCGCGTCTTGAGAAGGGTGTTAAACAGGAAAAGTCCAAGATGGAGATGATGGATAAGAATTTCATTCCTGAAGAATCTGGGCATTTTACTGCCGATGAAAAGAGCAGGCAGGTTGAGCTTACGGAATCAGGCCATGAATTCGTAGAAGAATTGCTGATTCAGAAAAAGCTGCTTGATGAAGGCGAGTCGCTCTATGCTGCCACGAATCTTTCATTACTGCATCACGTACATGCCGCGCTGAAAGCGCATCACCTTTTTAATCGGGATGTTGAATATATAGTTCAAAACAAGCGAATCGTTCTGATTGATGAGCATACTGGACGTACCATGGAAGGCCGCAGGCTTTCTGAGGGGCTGCACCAGGCGCTCGAGGCCAAGGAAGGACTGGAAATTCAGAGTGAGAGTCAAACCCTGGCTTCAACGACATTTCAGAATTTTTTCCGCCTATACAACAAGCTGGCGGGTATGACCGGTACTGCGGACACGGAAGCTTTTGAATTTAGCCAGATCTATGGCCTTGATGTAGTTGTCATTCCTACCAATGTGCCAATGGTTCGTGACGACGCCAACGATCTGATTTTTCTCTCCATGGAGGAAAAATTTGAAGCAATTCTCGGTGACATTATTGAGATCTGCGGCAAAGGCGCTCCAGTGCTGGTTGGTACGGCATCAATTGATACGTCTGAAATACTTTCTGATTATCTCAAGAAAAAGAAAATCGATCATGAAGTGCTTAATGCCAAATTTCATGCCAAGGAGGCAGAGATCATTGCCCAGGCCGGTCGCCCAGGTGCGGTTACCATCGCGACAAACATGGCTGGGCGCGGCACGGATATCGTTTTGGGCGGTAAATGGGAAGTAGAAGCGGATGCGCTCGAAAATCCAACTCAAGAGCAGATAGATCAGCTTAAGGCGGAGTGGGAGAAGCGTCATAAACAGGTTCTTGCAGCTGGCGGATTACATATCATCGGTACCGAGCGTCATGAGTCACGCCGCATCGATAACCAGCTGCGCGGTCGTGCTGGTCGCCAGGGCGATCCAGGCTATTCCAGATTCTACCTCTCTATGGAAGACAATCTGCTACGCATTTTTGCCAGCGAGGGCGTGAAAAACTTCATGCGCAAACTTGGCATGGAGCACGGTGAGGCCATCGAACATGGCATGGTGACTCGCTCCATTGAGAAGGCGCAGCGTAAGGTAGAGGGGCGCAACTTCGATATACGTAAGCAGCTGCTTGAATATGACAATGTGGCTAACGACCAGAGAACGATTATTTATCGCCAGCGTAATGAATTGATGGCCAGTGATGATATCTCTGAGCTGCTCAAGGAAATGCGCGAGGAAGTTGTTGCGCAAGTGGTCGACGATTATATTCCGCCGCAGAGTGTGCCCGAGCAGTGGGATGTCGCTGGTCTCGAAGAATCCATCAAAACTGAATTCAATACCAGTCAGCCCATGCAACAATGGCTGGATGAGGATGATCAGTTATATGAGGACCAGCTGAAAGCGAAGCTCACCGACATACTTGAACAGGAGTATGAGAACAAGGCTGAAGCAGTGGGTGAGAACATGCGCCTGTTTGAAAAGCAGATCACTCTGCAGATCCTTGATGGCCTGTGGAAAGACCATCTGGCAACAATGGATCATTTGCGTCAGGGAATTTTTCTGCGCAGCTATGGTGGCAAGAATCCGCGCCAGGAATACAAGCGTGAAGCCTTTGCTCTTTTCACAGAGCTGCTTGATCACCTGCAGCGAGAGGCTATCAAAGTTCTGAGTCACGTTAAAATTCGACAGGAGGACCCTGCCGATGCCATTGAGCGCAAGCGTCGAGAAGAAGCTGCGCGTGAAAAAATGAATTTTCAGCATCAGGAAGTTTCAGCGTTATCTGATGGTGCAGAGGCGGGGGCAGCGGCTGCTCAGGGACAGGGTGCCGGGCAGCAGGGCAACCCGCTACAGCAGAGTAAACAGTCGCCCTTTGTTAGGGATGTGCCGAAAGTCGGCAGAAATGATCCTTGCCCCTGTGGTTCTGGCAAAAAATACAAGCAATGTCATGGCAAGATAGCCTGACCTGGATTAGGTATGTCCGCACAGCCTGAATCAGATACTTTAAAAGTTGATGGCATCAGACTGTCCGCCGTTGCCAGTGGCGTTCGTTATACCGACCGTATGGATCTGGTGCTAATCGAGATACCGAAGGACGCTAGCGTTGTGGGTGCGTTTACTCAAAACGCATTCTGCGCGGCCCCGGTGCAAATAGCACGTCAGCATTTGCTAGCGAATACGCCGCGCTATTTTCTGATTAACACGGGCAATGCGAACGCCGGTACCGGTGAGGCAGGATTAGTCGATGCGCTGCGATGCTGTCAGTCTATGGCAGATATTGCCCGCGTTCAGCCAGACCAGATTTTACCATTTTCCACAGGAGTCATCGGTGAGCCGCTTCCTGTTGAACCTATCCTGTTAGGTATACCTGACGCCTTCTCCGGATTGGATGAACGCAATTGGTTTGATGCAGCCACCGGGATCATGACCACCGATACCCAGCCCAAACTCGCCAGTAAGGCTATTAAAATTAGCGGACGAGAGGTGGCGATCGGCGGTATTGCCAAAGGGGCTGGCATGATTAAACCCAATATGGCCACGATGCTGGCCTTTGTCTTCACCGATCTGGGCATCGACCAGTCGGATCTGGATGGGCTTCTTCAGCAGTCAGTATCCCAGAGTTTTAACCGCATTACAGTTGATGGTGATACTTCTACCAATGATGCCTGCATGCTGGTTGCGACTGGCGAGTCACACAACTACAGCTCTTTAGAAGCTGCGGAGCGCGCCACGTTTCAACGTGCGCTGACGGATGTATTCAGGGAGCTGGCCATGGCCATCATCAAGGATGCGGAGGGTGGAACCAAATTTGTTACGGTGCGAGTTGAAAACGGGCTCGATGAGCAAGAGTGCCTGGCTGTGGCTTATACCATTGCCGAGTCACCGCTGGTTAAGACAGCAATGTATGCGGCAGACCCTAATTGGGGCCGCATCCTGGCCGCAGTTGGGCGAGCTGGCGTAAGAGATTTCGACCTGTCAGCACTGACTATTTATCTTGGTGACGTCTGTCTTGTGGTTGCTGGAGAGTTGGCGCCAGACTACACAGAGGCGCGGGGCCAGGCACAAATGGACGAGGATGAGATTAGCATTAGAGTCGATCTGGGGCGCGGCTCACATGCGGAAACTGTTTGGACTTCTGATCTTTCCCTCGACTATGTGCGAATCAATGCGGACTATCGCACTTAACTCTCTTTCTTTGAGACTCCTGCTTTGATTCACGTTGCAGTTGCCGTCATCAAGAATCCGCGACAAGAAGTGCTTGTGGCACTGCGTCGCCCCGACAGTCATCAGGGTGGGCTCTGGGAATTCCCCGGAGGGAAAGTTGAAGAAGGCGAATCAGTTTTTACTGCATTGCAGCGTGAGATTCAGGAAGAATTAGATCTCAGCATTAGCGCTGCCTTTCCCTTTATAAAGATTAGTCACGACTATGGCGATAAACGCGTGCTGCTTGATGTTTGGCAGGTGACAGAATTTGGCGGTACGGCTATCGGCAGAGAAGGCCAACAGATCCTATGGCTTCCGCCTGTGGATATGCAAGAGCAGGACTTTCCAGCCGCAAATCGCCGAATTATCGACTTACTCAAGCTGCCCCTCGAGATGGCAATCACTCCCGCGTTACAGGAATTGACTGCTTTATCTGACTATCTGGAAAAGGTTGCTGCAGCCGACGTGAAGCTGGTCCAGTTGCGGCAAAAGCAGTTGCCCACAGATGCTTTGCTGAAGTGGGCGAGTCATGCCGGGGCATTATGCGAGCGGCTGGGATTGCAACTGGTGCTTAACGCTTCTGTTGATTTGATCCCTATGTTGCCCGATGGCATGGGTTTGCATCTTTCGGCAACGGAGTTAGGTAAGTTGACCGCACCGCTAGCAAAGCCGGATACTCTGCTGGGCTGCTCTTGCCACTCACGGGATGAATTGCGTAGGGCGGAAGCCCTGTCTGTAGACTACGCGCTACTGTCGCCAGTTGCTAAAATCGCGAAATATCCCGCTGCTGCGGCGCTTGGTTGGTCTGGCTTCGCCGAGCTTGCCGCCGACGCGAATGTGCCGGTTTATGCCCTTGGTGGGCTTCGGCGTGAGGATCTGGACATCGCTCAGAGTATGGGGGCGGTGGGCATTGCTGGCATCTCTATGTATCCCTGAGAGCTTATTTATATCTTTCTGAACAACGACAATCGCGCGCAAAGTAGCAAATTTTACTGGATGCCCATGCCTGCGGTAACCGGTACGCCGCTTTAATTCACGCCCCTGGTTCAGGTCTTTGTAGGCCAAGTCGCGAAGGACTCACTTAGTTCACGCACATTTAATTTTCGATTCACTCACTGCAGCGGCTCATCCACATCGTCATCCACCGGATAAACTGGCTGGCCAGGGATACTGTGTTTTTCTGTAGCCCACTCACCGAAATCTATCAGCTTGCATCTTTCACTGCAGAAAGGTCTGAACTCGCTGGCGTTACTCCAGGGCGTTGGCTTTTGACAGGTTGGGCAGTTTACATATCGATTGCAAGTGTTACTCATCAGCTTGTTTGGCTCCTGCGGCTTTCAGATATTTATTGTGAAGCGTAAGTACTCGGGTAGCCACTGTCTTAAACGCTTGTTCATTGTAAAAGACATCATCCGCATGCTCGAGCCTCTTGGCGCGGGACATTTGCGCCGCGATAATCGCCCGCACAGTGTCCTCGTTCCCGCCGTCGCGAGCAAGGGTGCGTTCAAGCTGCGTGCCCTCCTCTACATCGACCACCAAGACACAGTCTACAAGCTGAGCCTGAGATGTCTCCAGCAGGAGAGGGGAAACCAGTATGCAGTAGGGCGACTGGCTAGCAGCAATTTGCTGTATCAGCCACTGACCTATCAATGGATGCAGCAATTGCTCTAACCAGGTTTTCTCAGCCCCATTATGAAATATGATTTCCCGAAGGGCGCCTCGGTTCAGGCTGCCGTCAGTCTCTATTACTGTTGGACCAAAGTGATTGCCGATTGCTTCGAGGGCAGGGGCGCCGGCTTTAACGAGCTCACGCGAGGCAATGTCTGCATCCACCAGATTCACTCCTAGCTTCGTAAATTCATTGGCCACTGTGGATTTGCCGCTGCCAATGCCTCCAGTTAAACCGACTACATACATTGCTGATTCGCTTGCGCTGACTTGGATTGCATGACTTGATTCTCAGGATACAAAACTGGAGAAATACATGGCGCTAATTTGTGGTCCCCAGATTAGCATGATGAATCCGGCTCCAGCTAAAAACGGCCCAAACGGCATGGGCGCGGATCGATCTCTACCCATGATCATAGTACTAACAATGCCGAAGATGGTCCCCACGAGAGAGGACAGAATGATAATTGGCAGCAAGCTTTGCCAGCCCATCCAGGCGCCCAGCGCCGCAAGTAATTTGAAATCACCGTAGCCCATGCCTTCTTTGCCGGTCAGAATCTTGAATGCCCAATAAAAAACCCAGAGAGAAAGGTAGCCAGCAATTGCGCCTAGTACGGCGTCGTAAATGTCAACGCCCAATCCTAGGTCAAACGTATTGACTGCAAGGCCGAGCCATAGCATTGGATAGGTAACGTCGTCAGGAAGTAACTGGTGATCAAAATCAATGAGAGTGAGAACGACGAGGCCCCAGGTAAACAGTAATAGAGCAAGGGTTAGCCAGGTTGGGCCAAAGGTAGCGGCAACAAGCCCTGACAATACGCCGTTGGTAAATTCTACACTGGGATAGCGGATTGATATTTTAGTCTTGCACCCGGAGCATTTGCCGTTGAGCGCAAGATAGCTAATGACCGGAATATTTTCCCATGGCTTGATTTTGTGACCGCAATTTGGGCAATGCGAATCAGGCTTGGCTAGAGTAAATACTTTCCAGGAAAGGGGGTCGCTCCCCTCGGCGGGTTTGGGGTCTTCAATCTCCAGGTATTCACAGCATTGCTGTTTCCAGTCTCGTTGCAGCATGATGGGGAAGCGATACACCACCACATTTGAGAAGCTGCCGACCAGCAGACCCAGTACGGCGCTGGCCACGATCAGGAAGCCCGGGCTTTGTTGGAGGAGTTGGACTATTGCCATTAGGAAAGGTCGTATGCAGGAAGCGCGACGGAGACCGGAATTCCGATGATCGCAGTCACGATCATGAGCTCGATCAGAGTAAAGCCTTGTTGTTTGCCCTCGGTCATGGCTTTTATCTTACAGACTGGAGCCAGTTCAGATTTTGATTCGCGGCTAGGATGAAAAGTGAATAGCTTGATAATACAACTATTGATCAAAATTAGTTTACGATCAAGTGCTAGTGCATGAGAACAGCATCCAGATATCCGGGTGCTGCTGCTCGCTAGCCGTATTAGCAGAGACCGTTTGCCAGGCAAGAACCGCTTTCAGTCCACTGTACAGGAGGCGTGATGCCGTCAGCGGTCAGTGTATAAGTGATGCCAGCCATAGTCTCAGCTACGCCGCCTGAAGTGCTTCTCCAGGTCATTGTGATCACACCGTCTGCAACTGCAGAACCGTGAACATCATCAGCAGCAGCTACGTCAGCAGGGATACCAAAAGAACCGCCATCCAGCGCTGTAATGGCACTTGGGCTGCGAGTCTGGATTGCCAGCTCAACCGCAGTCTTTCGGGGTGTTACAGCAAGCACTAGCTCAGAAAAAGCGGCACGGTTTGAGTAGTTCTGGTAAGCAGGCAGTGCTATTACGGCCAGAATTCCGATAATCCCTACAACAATCATCAATTCGATCAGGGTAAAACCTTGGGTCTTCTTCATTTGTCTATCTCCAGTCTCGGTAAAGTGCAGTTGGTCAATCAAAAATCAATTTTTTTAGTTTGGATTACGCTTTTTGAAGAAACGCTTCGATACTACCGTACAAAGACCGTGTCAACTGTTAATAATTCCTTTATCGTGTTGACATTATAAAGTATCTACTCGCCATGTGAGAATCTTTTCCAGTGCTTTGCGGGTCTGCAGAATCGCGTATTAGGGTACAAAGTGACAAAAAATGTCAGTAAGAACCCAAAGCATCAGTAGACTCCCTAGTGTGGTAATTTTCGCGGTGTATTTGGATCAAGGCCGCTAACCCGATATATTCCCCCCTATGAAGGTGTCTATTGTCATACCTGCCAAGAATGAAGCGCAGAACCTTGCCAGCTTCCTGCCGCGATTGTTGGAAATAGCCGGAGACGCCGAGTGCATCGTTGTTAACGACGGCTCTTCTGATGAAACGATTGTGATCTGCAGGGAGAATGGCGTCGAGGTGGTCTCGCACCCCTACAGCAAGGGCAATGGTGCAGCCATCAAGACCGGTGCCCGCGCAGCCAGCGGCGATATGATTGTGTTTCTGGATGGTGACGGCCAGCACAAGCCTGAGGATATACCGCGCCTGCTGGCAGAAATGGAGAAGGGCTTCGACATGGTCGTGGGGGCGAGAGACACAGAATCCCAGGCTGATTCTTTCCGCGATTTCGCCAATGGCATCTATAACCGGCTTGCGTCAACCATTACTGGGCACAGGATCCTTGATCTGACTTCGGGTTTCAGGGCTGTGAATGCGAGGAAATTTCGGGAGTTTCTTTATCTGTTGCCCAACGGCTTTTCCTATCCCACTACTTGCACCATGGCATTCTTTCGGGCCGGTTACTCGGTCGGCTATATACCAATCCAAACCGAACGGCGTCTTGGCAACAGCCACATAAGCCTTGTTAAAGACGGCATTCGATTCCTGGTGATCATTTTCAAGGTCGGCTCGCTGTACTCACCACTTAAGATATTCCTGCCTGCCTCTGCGGGCCTGTTTCTGACGGGATGCGGCTACTATTTTTACACCTTTGTAACCCAGGGCAGATTTACCAATATGAGCGCGGTTTTGTTCATCACCGCTATCGTGGTTTTCCTTATCGGGCTGGTGTCAGAGCAAGTGACGACCTTGATGTATAAGGACAACCGCGACTAGGCAGGTGAAGCTGTTCACAACCCTGCTAGTTCATTCGAAGGATTGTCATAGCTTTGGAATACCGCGCCCAATTCAGCTTACATTAATCTCGCTTGGACTAAGCTAGGTGCAAATTATAACCAATTGAAATAAATACGGAAAAACTTGCCTGAAGCGCGCCCCAGATGGCCTGCAGGCTTGCTATGAGAAAGGATGTGGTTTACTGTTATCAACGCTTTTTTAGCGCCCGATTACAGTCTCAACTGGAACTGAAACACTGCAGATTTCGAGGGTAAACACTCTCGTGAGTGGAGGAGAAACGATGAAGATATCGGCGAGGAAGATATCGACAAAATTGGCAGCTGGTTTGCTGATACTGATGAGCGCCACGTTAGCCCAAACTGGCTTGGCTGAGGATCTAACCGTAAAAGATGGCGTGTTCACTGCTGAGCAGGTTGCATCAGGTCAGCAAGTATATGATGCACAGTGCAAAACTTGTCATAACATGCGTTTTTATCGCGACACTCTGCGTTCCTGGAATAACCAGCCGCTGCTTTATTTATGGGAGAACATCATGGGCACTATGCCCGCTGACAATCCCGGTTCGTTGATGTTTGAAGAGTACACCGATGTTATCGCGTATATTCTGTCTGAGAATGGTTTTCCAGCTGGAGATTTGAAGCTGGACCCTGATAACGGCATGGACAGCATCAAAATTCTGTCACCGTAAGGGTTAACCTGGGTCAGTAAAAGCCCTGAAATTTAAAAAGCCGGACATCGTCCGGCTTTTTTGTGGGCGCTGGGAATGCAAAACTTTCAGGGCGTGCATTTGTGGGATGGCCTGGTTGGCGCTCCACTCAATGACGGATCGCTAACAACTAATCACTGCAGCAGACTTGGGTCCAATTCATCGGCTGGGCAGTCTTCAAGTATTCGACGAATTTCATTGCGATCACCAGACTCCAGCTGCAGGTCATACTTTTCTGCAATGGCTTGCCACAGCTGGGCGTATTCGCATTTGAACTCATCCCTGGGCAGATAGCGGCTTGGTCCCCGGTCGCTTTTTCTGCGGATTTCTCTTTTTTCCACCAGCATCAGGTTTAGGGGGTCGTTGGCGAACTGGATTTTCTTGTTGAGCATCCAGCGATCTCCGCCATGGGTATGGGCATACATGCGCGGGATGACATGGTCAAGGTCGATCTGAACCGCCACCGTGAAAATTTTACCGGTGTATTCGTCCAGCCACTCGCCGGTGCGGACTACGCAGTTTCTTGGGTTCGTATATTTGACCTCTGTGCGACTGGTGAGAATCAGCATCTCTTGCCGGGTTGACTGACAGTCCTCGTCGAAATCTTCCTCGTAGGACCAGTCATCCTCATTAAAGAATTTTTCGCGATTGCGATAGTTGGTCATTACGCCGTCTCGTCGCATACGACCCGTGCTGAAAGAGTCCGGCATCTCGCAAGCCGTCATGTGACAATGGTAAGAAGGACCGAAATAATGTCCGCCGTTGAGATCCAGGCTGCCAGGATGAGCTAAAGATGATCCTGCCGCCAAGGTAAATGCAGCGAATGTAGCGAATTGGATAAGCTTGGTACTCTTCATGATTTCTTCTGCCTTGGGTATTTCATGAATTCTTGGGTTTGTGTTGGGTCAGCACTAAGGTTCTGACCGGGGGCTTTCAGCTACCCACCGCATTGGGCTATTGCCTGGCTGGGATCGACGCAGCCTTAGATGATGCGGCTTCCAAAGACGCAGCCCTCAACCAAGAGTCGATCTGTCGAGCGCCCCTCGAATTCGCACCTATCGGTCGCGCTTCTAACTTTTACGAATCGATTAATAAGGAAAGATCAATTGCGCGGCAGTGCTTGGTTATAGCGCCAACGGATATATAGTCTACGCCAGTTTCAGCAATCTTGACTAGTTGGCCTGCTTCGATGCCGCCCGAGGCCTCCAATTTTGCCTTGCCAGCATTATGATTGACGGCGGTGGCTAAGTCGGAAAGCGAAAAATTATCCAGCATGATGATGTCTGCTTCAGCCTTTAGGGCTAATTCTAATTCTTCTAGATCGCGAACTTCGATTTCTACGGTTTTCCCGGGTGTCAGCAGGCGCGCGCTGGAAATCGCCTCAGCAATACCTCCGCAACTGGCAATATGGTTTTCTTTGATCAAGTAGGCGTCAAACAAACCCATGCGGTGATTTTTAGCGCCAGCGCATCGCACCGCATACTTTTGGGCCGCGCGCATGCCCGGAAGAGTTTTCCTGGTATCTAACAGCGTCGCAGCTGTATGGCTAATTTCAGCTACCAGCGTGGCCGTCTGGGTGGCGGTGGCGGAAAGAGTCTGCAGAAAATTAAGGGCGGTTCTCTCGCCGCTCATGATGGATCTGGCAGGGCCTTCTATTCGGCATAGCAGCTGGCCCATTTCAATTGAGTCACCATCGGCTAATTGCCAGTTAATTGAGACATTGCTGTCCAGCTGACGGAAAGTCTCGTCTGCCCAGGGAATGCCGCACAATACACCGGTGTCTTTGCAGATGATTCTGCCCTCAGCTTGCTTATCTGAAGGAATTAATGCCGCGGTGATATCGCCGCTGCCGATATCTTCAGTCAGGGCAGTTTGAACATCTTTTTTTACATCTGATGGTATTTTCATTTCTATCAATTAATCCTGGACTTGCCGCAGGGTGAGAGTAGAACCGCGTTGAGTAAACTCGACCTGTCTGAGCGCGCTCATGCCAAGCAGGATTGTGCTTCCTCCCATTGTGGGTGTAATGCTGGCAGCCACGTCCCGTAACTGTATGTTACCGATGCTCAGAGCGTCGATGCGGGTTGCATACACGGTGACTACACCACCGGCAGTGTTTGCTTGGCCTGCGTATTCAGCCTGCAGTCCCGCTTCCCGCGCAATACTCTCCGGGATAGCCACGTCAGTTGCACCTGTGTCGAGTAAAAAGGTGACAGGTAACCCGTTTATAGAACCTCCAGCGACGTAATGCCCCTGCCGATTCCTCTGCAGAACTACTTCCCGGGTGCCGTTACGCGATTCACTAACAACGGGTTGTTGGTTAGGATTTTCCTGCTTGCTAATCCAGCCGTCGAAAATGAAGGTGAGTGCAGCCAGTCCGATAGCGAAGGTGGTGATGAGCATGCCCTGGCCGAGACTCTTTCCCGGCGCATGCTGGTCAGATCTGGTCATATTCAAATTATCTCCGATGCTGGCGGGCTTTGAAAGCCGTCATCTAGTTAAAAAAATTGATATCTGGCACGGTTTTTAAGCCTATGAAAATATTGAAGATAAATCATCAATTACCAAGATGTCAGCAGGTTCAAAAAGCTGTAATCACTCCTGCCCAATGCTCAGGAGCGTTCTGCATGCGATATTTTCAACGCTGAGGTTCTCCTGAAAGCATTGCTGGAGGCATGTGGGGAAGCTAGTGCGGTATTCTCCGTGCCCTTGGAAGTATGGATCGTTTTTTCCAAGCTGTTTGAACAGCATACGCTGCTCAAGCTGGAGAAAGTCTTACTGGACGCCATAAATATTGTAACCAAGCATCGCGATGAGAAATTTGTAGACAAGCCCTAAACCACCTCTTCTGGATTCCGCACCAGTATCGGGACCAAGAACAAGCCTTCGGCTTGGCAGCTCAAACGACACACTTTAATTGCAGGCCGAGGAGCACAAAAAGCACAATTAGTCGAAGCTGCGGCTGACGAATTTATTGCCGAACTGGTTAGCGCATTTCAATAGCCGTAATTTGTGAAGCAGTTGATACGGACCAAGTGGCGTGGAGTTCTCATTGTGATATATGTTAACAGTGGCTGCGCGAGTTCAGAATGGGAAGAGGCCAAGCACACCGCAGAGCAGTTAAGTCACTGGATTTGCGAGAGAACGCAATTAAGTCAGGAAGAATTCGGTGTCCTGACCTTAAGGCTGCAACAAGGCCTGGGTCTTATCCAGGCAGCGACCGATGAGCAGGATAAGTTTCTGCTGGCGCTGCAGGGAGCTTTCAACTCGCGTTCAGCTGCAGAGCTGTTAAAGATGGATGCGCGAGTTGAGCAACCTGGGAATTCGGAAGCAGGCAAGACTCGATTACTAGACGACTCAGCACAGGATGCGGCAAACAAGGAAGCGTCAATTAGTCCGGCGGGGGAGTCCATCCTCGACGAGCGAGTTCTTGATGAGCTGGCGACATTGTTGGGAGGATCTTCATCTGAGTCAGAGGCAGTCGTGCCGCAGCCTGATCTCAACAATCTGAGTAATGAAGTTGATAGTTTCGGAGAGCGCTCTGCCATCAAATTTCTGATAGATGGCCGGATGCGCGATTGTACCTTGACTCGCAACAAGATGACCCCCGAGCTGTATACGGTCTGCACTAACGATACGAGCTTCCGGGTTAATCGCTCAAGGATTGGTCTGGCAGTGGCATTGAGGGATGGTGCCTTGCAGCTACCCAATCTTGAGGCCACGCGTCTGATCGGCGGTCAAACTGTGCTGAACCCGTCGTCTATGACGCGTCATTAGTCTTCCGATTGTCTGTACTCTTCGCGCGCTAGATGTCTCTAAATACCTGATTCATCAGTCTCCTGGGGTATTTTTATCTCTTGCCCAGGCCTCTGCGTTCGGGGCGCAATGCGTTGCTAGGCGCGAGATGTGTAGTCTCCTATGTTAGACTGTGAGGGTAACGTAATGTTTCGCAGCCGCTAATCGTGTTTTCGCCAATAGTAAACCATCGCCTAAATGATTCCGCTTTTGTTGAGTCACCCAACCAGAGTGCGCGCCCGGATGGGGTGGAGATCGACCTGCTGGTGATTCATAACATCAGTCTGCCCCCAGGAAAATTCGGTACTTCCTGTATTGCAGAGTTGTTTTGCAATACCCTGGATTGCTCCAGCCACCCTTATTTTGAGCAGCTAAGAGAGCTTAAGGTTTCGGCGCATGTTTTGATCGCGCGGAATGGCATGATCACCCAGTTTGTTCCTTTCGATCGCAAGGCCTGGCATGCTGGTCAATCCTGTTTTCAAGGGCGTAAGAACTGTAATGAGTTTTCTATCGGTATCGAGTTAGAGGGGACTGATTTCGAAGCGTTTGATGATCGTCAATATGAGGCCTTAAGCGCATTGACCGGTCGATTGATGCAGGCCTATCATGGTTTGACTGTAGAGCGTATCGTGGGCCATAGTGACATTGCGCCTGGACGTAAAACTGATCCCGGTCCCTATTTTAACTGGGAGCGGTTTAGAGAATCCCTCTCTAACTACTCCGAAACGGCTGACAGTGCAAAATGAAATTCCTTGTCATATTAGTATGCCTCACAGTCAACTACCTCTGGTTAAAGGATTTCGATCGTTTCGATGATGCCTGGTTTTTTAGACTGCGTAGACGAATTGAATCAGCTTTAAGTGAGCGTGCTGTTGATTCAGGAATCTCATGGGTAGTGCCAGTTATCATTATTTATTCTCTGCCATTATTAGTGTCGAGTATTGTCCTGTTTGCAGTCAATGGAATGGCTTTCGGTCTGCTAACAATGCTGGTTCATATCCTCGTGTTGTTAATTGTCTTTGATCGAACGCAGCCAGGTAAGCTGGCCAGTGAATTTCTGGTGCGTTGGAGAAAAGGGGATGTCGAGGGGTGTTTACTCTATATGCGCCAGGAGCGGCTCGCTAGTTCAGAGACCGCGCTGGATTCACAGGCGCAGATAGCCGCCTTCTTCAAGCGAAATCTTATCTATCGCTGTTTTGAAAAAATGTTTGTGGTGTTTTTCTGGTATTTACTTGCTGGTGCCCTGGGAGTGTTGTTCAGTTATGTGAGCTACCAGATGCGTGATAGCCATGAGGACGGACAGGATGCTCGTCAGGTTAATCTGATATGTCGAATCACATATATCCTTGAATGGCTGCCGTTGCGATTACTGGCGCTCACATTCTCATTGGCAGGTAATTTTGTTCAGTGCTTCGAGAAAGTGAAGCTATCATTCTGGGAGTTTCAGCCTGAAACCGATTCTGGCGCTGCCCTGCACAGCTATGCAGGCTGCGCGCTTTCCGGGCTTACTGTTTCAGTATCGGAATCTGAAGATCTACAAGAATTGAGTGGGCTGTCAGCTGCTGAGCAGGAGCGCTTGATCGAGGCTAACGAGATTGAGGCGATACAGGCATTGCTGGAGCGAAGCCAGGCGGTTTGGCTGGCGATTTTGGCAGTAATGACAATCTTTGGCCTGCAGACGATTTGATGTGTCGCTGCAAAATTGGAATTCGGCACACAAATTCTGTTGATTGATGGCTGAAATTTGTAGTTTTGACAGTTTTTTACGACGAAATTAGCTTGCGGGCATCGGCCCCAGCTGCGGGCTAATTTATGTATATCTCTGAATTATAAGAATAAAAAATGGTCTGGATTTGTCTGCAGTTAACGAATATTTAATGTAGTAATACTACATTATTGACCAAAAGTACGTGGAATAAAAGTAAGAATTGGCGTAATATTCGCGCACTTTGTAATTTATTTACATACTGCATGGAAACCACCAGCGATACTGGTACCACATGGGATGTAAGACATGACTCAGCACAGCGATGCGAATCCAGAAGAAACCAAAGAATGGCTCGACGCCCTTCAGTCGGTCATAGATGAAGAGGGAATAGAGCGCGCTCATTACCTAATTCATCAGCTCAATGACTCGGCCATCAGGACCGGGCGCTATGTTCCGATCTCCTCCGTAGTTACGCCCTACAGCAATACGATTTCGCCTATGGACGAAGACCGTATGCCGGGCGATATGTTCATGGAGCGGCAGATCCGCGGCATTGTGCGCTGGAACGCACTCGCCATGGTCATGCGAGCCAACAAGCAAAATCCCAGCTTGGGTGGCCATATATCGACATTTGCTTCATCAGCCACGCTTTACGATGTCGGATTCAACTACTTTTTCCGCGGGCCTAATGAGAAAGACGAAGGCGACCTGATTTACTATCAAGGTCACTCTTCGCCAGGCATCTATGCGCGCTCTTTTGTCGAAGGGCGCATGGATGAAGAGCGGCTGGATAATTTTCGCCAGGAAGTGAATGGAAACGGCCTTTCATCCTACCCACACCCCTGGCTCATGCCCGACTACTGGCAGTTCCCCACAGTTTCCATGGGGCTGGGACCCATTCAGGCGATCTACCAAGCGCACCTGATGAAATACCTCCACAATCGCGAATTAATGGATAACTCTGAGCGCAAGATCTGGGCGTTCCTGGGTGATGGAGAGATGGACGAGCCTGAATCTCTCGGCGCAATCGCCAAAGCCGGTCGCGAACAACTCGACAACTTGATCTTCGTCATTAACTGTAATTTGCAGCGGCTCGATGGCCCGGTGCGAGGCAATGGCAAGATCATTCAGGAACTGGAAGGTATCTTCCGCGGCGCGGGCTGGAATGTCATCAAGGTTGTGTGGGGTCGACACTGGGATCCTTTATTGCAGGCTGACGCCGACGGCATTTTGCAGGCTCGCATGGACGAAGTCGTTGATGGCGAGTACCAGAATTACGCCAGTCGTGGCGGTGCCTATACCCGAGAGCATTTCTTTGGCAAGAGCCCGGAATTGTTGAAGATGGTCGAGCACCTTTCTGACGATGATATTATGGCGCTCAATCGCGGTGGGCATGACCCTTACAAGGTTTATGCAGCTTACGCACAGGCCGTCAAATCAACCGGCAAACCAACTGTAATTCTAGCCAAGACCATTAAAGGTTATGCCTTTGGTGGTGGTGCGGAAGCGCAGAATGCGACCCACTCCGTAAAGAAGTTGGATATTGAAGGTCTGAAGAAGTTTCGTGATCGATTTGGGATTCCAGTTGAGGATGACAAGCTCGCTGAAGTGCCATATTACCGACCTGCAGAAGACAGCCTTGAAATTCGCTACATGCGAAAGGTCAGGGAAAAACTGGGCGGACCCTTGCCGCAGCGCCGATCTGAAGCCAAGCAGGTGACAATTCCCAAGTTGGAAGCATTCGATGCGCAACTGAAAGGCAGTGGCGATCGCGAGCAGTCGACAACTATGGCATTTGTGCGCATGCTAAGCACTTTATGTAAGGACAAAGAGATAGGCGAGCAGGTAGTGCCGATCGTGCCCGACGAGGCCCGCACCTTTGGTATGGAAGGTATGTTTCGGCAAATGGGCATCTACTCTGCCGTGGGGCAACTCTATGATCCCGCTGACTCGAACCAGGTGATGTATTACCGGGAAGACAAGCAGGGGCAGATGTTGGAAGAGGGAATTACCGAATCGGGCGCATTCTCTGCCTGGTTGGCTGCAGCAACATCCTACAGCGTAAATAATTACCCACTGATTCCGTTTTACATCTATTACTCTATGTTCGGATTCCAGCGCGTTGGCGATCTGTGCTGGGCGGCGGGTGATTCCCAGGCTCGGGGTTTTTTGATCGGCGCCACGGCGGGTCGTACGACCTTGAACGGTGAAGGATTACAACATCAGGATGGTCACAGTCACTTGCTGGCTTCGACTATCCCGAATTGTGTGACGTATGACCCTACTTATGCGTTTGAGCTGGCAGTTATTATCCAGGATGGGCTGCGCCGCATGTACCATGAAAGGGAATCCGTCTACTACTACATCACAACGATGAATGAGAATTACGCGCAGCCTGAGATGCCGAAGGGAAGTGAGGAAGGCATCGTCAAGGGTATGTATCTGCTGGAAGATGGCGCGGCTAAGGAATATAAAGTTGCTCAGCCGCTCAGCAAAGATGTGCGGCTACGCTTGCTAGGTAGCGGTACAATTTTACGTGAGGTGCGCAAGGCAGCAGAGATTCTCAGAAAAGACTTCTCAGTATCTGTTGATGTGTGGAGCGTGACAAGTTACAACGAATTGCGGCGCGATGCGCTGAGCATTGTTCGTGAGAACTTGCTTAACCCTACTAAGAAAGAAAAAGTTCCTTATGTGACCTCTCAGTTGAGCAAACAGAAAGGTCCTGTGATTTCTACAACGGATTATATGAAGCTGTATTCAGACCAGATCAGAGAGTTCGTGCCTGATTCCTTTCGAGTGCTTGGCACTGACGGGTTTGGCCGCAGCGATAGCCGAGAGCAATTGCGGCACTTCTTTGAAGTGGATGCCAAGTTCGTGGTCCTCGCCGCATTAAGTGAACTCAAGGACCTGGAGCTGGTGACTGGCAAACAGATCACAGCTTATATGAAGGCTAATGGCATCGATCAAAGTAAAGCAGATCCAGTCACGCAGTAGATGCTACTGTTGATGCGTGGGAACCAACGAGGATTTTAGGTTTGGCAATAGAGAAAATTACCGTCCCTGATCTTGGCGATGCCGCTGATGTGGAAATCATTGAGTTGCTGGTCGCGGTTGGAGATACAGTAGCAGAAAACGATTCACTGATGGTTCTAGAGAGCGACAAAGCTGCAATGGAGATTCCAGCGCCCATGGCGGGTGTGGTGAAGAGTATTGCTGTGAACCTGGGTGACCAGGTGAATACCGGCTCAGAAATATTGAGTTTGGAAGTGGAGGGTGCTGCGTCTGCAGAGGACGCGAAGCCTGAAGCCAGGGAGCCCGAACAGCTAGCAGAATCGAAATCAGAGCCGACGGAGTCAGAAACGCAGCAGCAAGCGGAACCCTCCGCAGATGCCCCTTCTGCTGCGCCAGCCCAATCCGAAGAATCTGTCGTCAAGGTGCCTGATCTCGGGACCGATGACGAAGTCGATGTGATCGAAATTCACGTCAGTGTTGGTGACAGCATCAGCGCTGACGATCCCCTCATCACGCTGGAGTCTGACAAGGCAGCTATGGAAGTACCGGCTCCACAGGATGGAGAGGTGCTGGAACTGCTCATTAAGGTAGGAGACAAGGTCAAAACCGGGTCTGATGTGATTAGAATTTTTGGAGCAGCGGCTGCAGCTAGCCCATCTCCAGCGCCAGCAAGCTCGGAGTCTGAAGCGGTAGCACCAGCACCTAGCGCGGCTCCTGCACCGGCTGCGATACCGGAAGTGCCTGCTGTACATGCCGAACAATCGGGCAAGGTCTATGCAGGCCCCGCGGTTCGAAAACTGGCGAGGGAACTAGGAGTGGATCTCGCCCTGGTGCTAGGCACTGGCGCAAGATCACGCGTCGTAAAGGAAGATATTCACGCATTTGTGAAGGCTCGAATCAACAATCCGCCTGCGGCAGCAGGCACATCTATATCAGCTGTTCCAGATGTTGATTTTTCTCAGTTCGGGGAGATTGAGGAAGTTGCACGCAGCAAGATGGAGAAAGTCACTGCGACGAACATGCAGCGCAACTGGAGTTCTGTACCGCATGTGGCTCAGTTTAATGAGGCTGATGTCACCGAGCTCGAAGATTTCAGAGCCGAGCTTAAACCAGAAGCGGAGAAGAAAGGCGTCAAGTTGACCTTCTTACCCTTTTTGCTTAAGGCTTGTGCGAAGGCGCTGGCAGAATATCCGCAATTCAATGTTTCGCTGCATTCTTCTGGTGAGTATGTGATCCAGAAGAAGTACTACCATATCGGCGTTGCGGTAGCGACTGAGGCTGGTCTAGTGGTACCGGTGATCAGGGACGTAGATAAGAAGTCTATCTATGAGCTGGCCGATGAGGTCATTGAGCTATCGAATAAGGCGAAGCAGCGTAAGTTAAAGCTCGAAGAGATGCAGGGTGCCTGCTTCACTATTAGCAGTCTGGGCGCCATTGGTGGCACTGGATTTATCCCTATCATTAATGCCCCTGAGGTTGCGATTTTAGGAGTGTCAAAGACTGAGATTAAGCCGGTGTATCGGAATGGAGAATTCCAGCCGCGCAAAATGCTGCCAATAACGCTTTGCTATGACCACAAGGCGGTCAATGGAGTGGATGGCGGCATGTTTGCGGACTACCTGGTCAAGTTGCTTGGCGATATCCGCAGACTTGCGCTCTAGGGCATGCGTTCTGACGTGGGATTGCTTATCACTGGTGTGAAAAATACGCCGGCGTCACTGTCGATGCGCCTGATTTCGCAGTCATAGGCACTGGACAGATTGTTCTCCGTAAGCACTTGAGCTGCCGCGCCAACCTCGTAAGCACCATCTTCTTTCAATAAGAGCACGTGATCACAGATGCGGCTGGCCAGATTAATGTCGTGAGTGGCCATCAACATTGTGGCTTGATCCTGCATTACTCGTGAACGCAGGGCAAGCAACCCTGTAAGCTGATGGGCAATATCGAGATGATTGCTGGGTTCGTCTAGTAAAAATAGAACCGGTGACTGGGCGACCAGTCGCGCCAGGGCCAGGCGCTGCAGTTCGCCGCCGGAAAGCGTGTCGATCCTGCGATCAGCCAGGTCCAGCAGCTTGAATTCCGCCAGAGCCGCCTTAACAACCCCAACATCCGCTTGATCATCCCATAGCCTTGAATGTTGGTGCGGATAGCGACCCAGCATGGCTGACTCCAGCACTGTGCTGGTAACCAGTGAGAGCCCTTCCTGAAATAGAAGCCCTATGCGCAGTGCGACTTCCCTGCGATCGAGTTGGTTGATGGGCTTACCTTGCAAATCGATCCCGCCGCCTTGCCAGGGTCGCAGTCGCGCCAGGGTATGCAGCAGGGTTGTTTTGCCTGCGCCATTCTTCCCTAATAGACCCCAGCTCTCGCCACCCCTTATCGTCAGGTTCAACTCTGAAATCAACTTGCGCTCACCAATGCTCACATCGAGTTCGGTGATTTGCATAAGAGCCTTGGCCTTTGATGCGGTCATGCTTCTCGGCTAATGGATTTTCTGAGGATGACAATGAATGTAGGCACACCAATCAAAGCGGTGACCACGCCAACCGGCAGTTGCTGTGGTGCTATCAGGGTTCGGGCCAGGCTATCGGCCACAATTAGGAAACTTCCTCCCAATAGCATGGCACTTGGTATCAGCAGGCGATGGTCTCTGGCCCCCAGCATCCTCAGCATATGCGGAATGACCAGGCCTACAAAACCAACAGAGCCGGCAATGATTACCGCGCTGGCAGTGAGCACCGAAGCAGCGAAGTACAGAATGAAGCGTAAAGCAGAGACATTGACTCCCAGTGCGAGAGCCTGTTGATCACCCTGTATAAGGACGTTCAGGGCACGGCTCAGAAAGAGTCCGCCGGCCAGTCCTGCCAGCAGCAAAGACCAATGTATCGGACTCACGCGACTTTGGCTCAGATCGCCCATCAGCCAGAACAACATACTCTGTACTGTGTTTTCGGTGCTGGTCGTCAACAATATATTTATTACCGCGCCCCAGCCTGCGGATACCACAACCCCAGTCAGCAACAGGCGAATTACAGACCAACGCCCCAGGCCGCTGGCGATGAAAAATACCAGTAGTATGGAGAACAATGCGCCAAAAAATGCCCCCTGGCTTAGCCAGAAACTGCTGGCGCCCAGAAGGATCGCGCTGAGAGCGCCAACAGCTGCTCCGCCAGATACGCCAAGAATATAGGGGTCAGCTAGGGGATTGCGCAGCAAGACTTGCATGATCACGCCAGCCAAAGATAGAAGGCTGCCGACGACAAAGGCGGATGCAGTTCGTGGTAAGCGAATATCGAAAATTATCTGAGTCGCTAATTCGCTTTGTGTAGCGGACGGCAGTCTAAATAGATCCGCGAGCGTCAATTCCACACTGCCGCTGAGCAGTGAAAAAAGCGCGGCACAAATGGCCAAGAGGGCAAGCGTGCAAATCAGCAAAATCTGTCTGAACGCGATCAAATTGTTAGCTCGAGTGGTTGTCCGCAGGCATGCAGTGTAATGATGAATTGCGCGCCAAGCTTGGGTGCGCTGGAAATCTCGATTTCACCGCCCAGTAAGGTTTTGATGATTCGGTACGCGGGGGAGAGACCCAGGCCGGTGCCACCGGAAGTGGGTCGCGTAGTGAAGTAGGGGTCGAATGCTTTTCGAACAACCTCATCGGTTATGGCATTGCAATTGTCGAGAACGCACAGTTCAGCATCGACAGTAATCAAGCCTAACGACATTGATTTAATGATTTCGCTGAAAACTTTCTGAATATTCATACTGTCTAACAAGGGCGCTCATTCTTTGCACACCGCATCATAGCAATAAATCCGCTGTACTCCAGCCGGAATCCTTGCTCTGGCTCACGGATTCCAATGAATAAGTTAAGTTAACGATGCCCTGATGATAGACTGGCAAAACTCGGGTTCCGATAATACTCAATGAATTGACAGCGGTTAAGACTCAGGCTTTCCCTGCTTATCGCTGGCTCGGCCCACCACAGGATGCGAAAGGAATTAAGACAATGCCCTCGTTCGATATTGTGTCAGAAGTCGACATGCACGAAGTTAACAATGCGGTAGATCAGTCAAATCGGGAAGTCGGCACACGCTTTGATTTCAAAGGCGTGGACGCCAACTTTCAGGTCACTGACGCTTCGGATGTTCTGGTCAGTGCTGAAGTGGATTTTCAGGTCAAACAGATGCTGGATGTTCTTAAGGGTAAACTGACCAAAAGAGGTGTAGACATCAAAGCGCTGCAAGAAAGTGACATCGAGGCGAGTGGTCAAAAGGTGTCGATGCTGGTCAAGATTCAGCAGGGAATTGAATCTGAGCTTGCCCGCAAAATCGTAAAAATGGTTAAGCAAACCAAAATCAAAGTGCAAACAGCGATTCAGGGAGAGAAGCTGCGAGTTACAGGCAAAAAGCGAGACGATCTCCAAGAAGTAATCGCCTTACTGAAGGAATCGAACCTGGACATACCTTTACAGTTTAATAATTTTAGAGATTAGCCAGCCGATAAGGCAGGCGATGGGTTGCGAAATGGCAACTGAATCGTTCAGGAAGGTGCATGTCCACAACGGAAAACAAAGCGATAGATCACTCGCTCAATAGTCTGCCGCCCAGTGTGCGTCCGTATTTTGAGGCGGCGCCGCTCGCTGCATTTTTCCTGGGAATGTCATCTGGATTTCCCTATGCCCTTATTGGGGCGACGTTAACAACGCGATTGGCGCAGGATGGTATTTCCAAGAGTTCAGTTACCGCGTTCGCCCTGACTTTCCTTGCCTATAACTTCAAATTCCTCTGGGCACCGGTGATAGACAATTTCCGTTTGCCGTTCATCGGTAAATTCGGACAGCGACGCTCCTGGCTCTGGTTCGTCAGTCTTTGTGTGATTCTCGCGGTGGTATTTCTTGGGATAGTGGACCCAACCCAGGCTCTATTCACGGTTGCCGTCGCGGCAATAAGCCTGGGCGTAGCGGGCGCAACACTGGATATCATTATCGATGCCTATCGCATCGAATTGCTGGAGCCCCATCAGTTAGGTACAGGCTCTGGCATGTCGCAGTACGGCTGGCGTATCGGTGCCGCCTCAACGGGTGCGCTCGCTCTGATTGTGGCCAGTAATTTCGGTTGGCCTGCCGCCTATATAGTCTGCGCGGTGTTCACCTTGCCCGCTATTATGGTAGGTGTTTTCATGGGCGAGCCTGCTCGACATATAGAGCCAGCAGAGGTTAAAGGCGTCACTCAGGCACTGGCAGAATATTTCAGCCCGCTGAGTGAATTCGTCAAACGACAGGGAGCATGGTTGGTGCTGTTTTTCGTTCTCATCCACAAGATCGGAGACACTCTAGCTAATCTCACTTTGCGACTACTGTTCGACGATTTGGGTTTTACCAATCAAGAGATCGCATTTTATGATGTGGGCTTTGGTTTTATTACCTTTCTGTTGGGGATATTCGTAGGTGGGATTATGTTTGCCCGCATGGGTTTGAAGCACTCGGTCCTGCTGAGCCTCGTTCTCATGGCAGTTTCCAATTTTAGTTTCGCTGCCCTGGCCCTTGTGGGGCACACCAACCTTGGTATGGCGGCGGCGATAGGCTTTGAAAATTTTGCCAGCGGCATCGGTGGTGTCACTGTGGTGGCGTATCTGTCGGCGCTCTGTAATCTCCGTTTCACCGCGACCCAGTATGCCTTGCTGTCAGCACTGGCCAGCATCGCCGGCAGATTCCTGACCGGCACCACCGCTGGTGGGCTGATAGAGGCGATGGGTTACGTGAATTTCTACCTGTTGACCACTGCGGCAGCATTTCCAGGGGTATTGCTGTTCTGGTACATGATTCGTTCCGGGCTTGCTGATGTTTCCCTGGGTGGTGCTTCCAGAGATCAATAAGGCGCATAGGCTGCGCTGGCAGCGGCGAGATGGCGCTTACCTTAATCTGCGGCCGCAGGAGGCAGTGAATGCATGAGGTGAGAGCCCTCATCCAGGTTAAAACATCGTCTGACTATTCAACGTCCCACTGATATTTACGCAGGGAAAAGCGCCCCTTGATGAACACCACACCTTCCGCCTCCAGCTTGTGCTTCTGGCTCTGGTACTGACTGCTGTCGACAGGAAATGAAAGCTTGCCACGTGAATTGACGACACGGTGCCAGGGTAGCTTGGTACCGGTCGGTAACATCTTCATGGTATAGCCCACATAACGGGCGTGGCCCGGCAGTTCAGCCATGCGGGCGACCTGGCCATAGGTTGCCACCCTGCCTGCTGGAATTTGATTCACAACCTGCCAGATTTTCTCTTTATTGTTCACCTCAAGTCCCGGCATTCTCTAATCGACACACCCACTTCGGCTCGCCATCATGATAGAGTCTGTGCAGAGGCTTGAACAGGCATCACTGGAGTCGCAGGGGACTCAGGAGCAGGACTCAGGAGTAAAAAGTGCCGATCGCACTCATCGTTTTCATCGTTATTCCGCTAGTAGAAATGCTGGTGCTGTTTGAAGTTGCCGAAGTTATTGGCGGTTGGCAGACTCTGGCACTGGTGGTGCTTACCGCAGTCATAGGCGTACAGATCCTGAAGCAGCAGGGACTCTCAACGTTGCTGCGCGCCAACCAGCGCCTGCAGGAGGGCCAGCTGCCGGCGCAGGAGATCGTGGAAGGCTTCATGCTGGCAGCGGCAGGAGCGATGCTGCTGACGCCGGGATTCATTACCGACACCCTAGGATTTCTTTTCCTGACTGGCCCGGTTCGGCGTCCCCTGGCTAGTCGCATTGTCTCCACAGGCATGTTAAAAGCCATGGGTTCAGGGCAGGGAGGTGGCCAATTTTGGTCCCATAGAGAGTATCGCCGGGACGCGGATGGCAATATCTATGAGGGTGAGTACAGTCGAACCGACTCAGAAAGGCTGTCAGACGGTAAAAAAGGTGATTCTGGCGATGACCCTTCGATGGAAAAATAATTAATAAAATCATAATGTTATAGTAAGCACCACAAATCCTCTGAAAAAAATGCTGCTTAGCGCCTGATCAGGTGTTGAATTTCAATTAATTATCCCCATTAATCGAGTCAGCAATTAACCCGCCTGTGACGAGTCATCTGGCCGTTTCGGGCAAACAATTGGAGAGTGGCAGAATCTGTACCGGTAGCGGCCGGTATGGCTTCCAACATTCAATTCTGTTTTAGATTCAGGAGTGATTGAGAATGAAAATCCGCCCCTTACAAGATCGTGTCGTAGTGCGACGCACGGAAGAAGAAACTACAACTGCAGGCGGCATTGTACTGCCCGGCTCTGCTACCGAAAAACCGGCTCAGGGCGAAGTGCTTTCAGTTGGACCAGGTAAGCGTCTAGAGAACGGAGACACCCAGCCTGTTGACGTAAACGTTGGTGACACTGTTGTTTTTGGTAAGTATTCCAGCAACACCGTGAAAATTGATGATGAAGAACTTCTGATTCTCAATGAAAGCGAAATTTTCGGTGTGATCGAATCCTAAATCGATCTGTTGATTACCGATCCTCATCAGTTAACTCGAAAAGATAGGAATTTTTAACAATGGCTAAAGATGTGAAATTCGGCGATTCAGCACGCCAAAAACTTCTGGGCGGAGTGAACGTGCTCGCCGATGCTGTGAAAGTGACTCTCGGCCCCAAAGGCCGCAACGTAGTTCTGGACAAATCCTTCGGTGCACCCACTGTGACTAAAGACGGTGTGTCCGTCGCGAAGGAAATTGAACTGGAAGACAAGTTCGAAAACATGGGTGCGCAGATGGTTAAAGAAGTCGCTTCCCAGACTTCCGATGTAGCTGGTGATGGCACCACTACAGCGACTGTGTTGGCACAATCCATCCTGAATGAAGGCCTCAAGTCAGTGGCTGCGGGTATGAACCCAATGGATCTGAAGCGTGGCATCGACAAGGCGGTATCCGCCATGGTTGCAGAAGTAGGCAGTCTGTCTACACCGTGCAAGGACTCCAAGTCTATTGCGCAGGTTGGTACTATCTCCGCTAACTCAGATGATGAAGTCGGTCAGATCATTGCCGACGCCATGGACAAGGTTGGCAAGGAAGGCGTCATCACTGTAGAGGATGGCTCCGGTCTTGAGAACGAACTGGATGTTGTGGAAGGTATGCAGTTTGATCGCGGTTATCTATCTGCTTACTTCATCAACAACCAGGACAACATGATGGCTGACCTGGAAAACCCGCTAATCCTTCTTTTCGACAAGAAGATCTCAAACATTCGCGATCTGTTGCCGCTGCTGGAAAGCGTTGCCAAAGCGGGCCGTCCTCTGCTGGTTATTGCTGAAGATGTTGAAGGCGAAGCGCTGGCTACTCTGGTTGTGAACAACATGCGCGGCATCGTTAAAGTTGCAGCTGTGAAGGCACCTGGTTTTGGTGACCGTCGCAAGGCCATGTTGGAAGACATCGCGATCCTGACTGGCGGAACCGTTATCTCTGAAGAAGTTGGCCTGAGCCTGGAAGGTGCTACGGCTGATGATCTGGGTAGTGCTAAGCGCGTTCAGATTAGCAAGGAGAACACCACAATCATCGATGGTGCTGGCGATGCAGGCAACATTGAGGCTCGCGTCGGACAGATTCGTGCCCAGATCGAGGAAACCTCGTCTGACTATGATCGCGAAAAGCTGCAGGAGCGTGTTGCAAAACTCGCCGGCGGCGTAGCCGTGATCAAGGTAGGAGCGAGCACTGAAATGGAGATGAAAGAGAAGAAGGCGCGCGTCGAAGACGCACTGCACTCTACTCGCGCAGCTGTCGAAGAAGGCGTGGTACCTGGCGGCGGTGTTGCCCTGGTGCGCGCACTGCAGGCTGTTTCGGAACTGAAGGGCGACAACGAAGACCAGAACGTGGGAATTACCCTGTTGCTGAAGGCAGTCACTGCGCCTCTGCGTCAGATCGTGGAAAACGCCGGCGAAGAAGGTTCAGTCGTTCTGGACAAGGTCAAGGCTGGCGAAGGCAACTTCGGTTTCAATGCGGCTACTGGCGAGTATGGCGATATGCTGGAAATGGGTATTCTTGATCCGGCGAAAGTTACCCGTACAGCGCTGCAGGCGGCTGGCTCGGTTGCTGGGCTCATGATTACCACTGAGGCGATGGTTACTGAATTGCCGGAGGAAAAGGGATCAGCACCTGCCATGCCTGATATGGGTGGCATGGGCGGCATGGGCGGCATGATGTAAGAGCAGCCCAGCTCTGGGAGGGCAGCAGCCCTCCCTGTAGTGGCCAAGTGCTGAAGCCAAGTGCAGAAGCCAAGTGGTTTAGAAGCCGCTGTTTCAGTCCAGAATACTCTGGCGGGAACAGCGGCTTTTTACTTTTGCAGACTCATTCCTGGTTAGGGCAAAACGAGCCATTATACTATTTGCACATTTTATCAGTTCGTCAGGGATTACAGTGCTGACATACCAGCCATGCCTCTGCAGTGAGGTCGATACTCAAGAACGGTTACGAGGGGAAGCCTCGGCTTTTTACCTGGAGCAGTGCCTGCATTGTGGACAGGGTATTACCACGCCGTGGCCTACAGAGCAGCAGCTGGCCGAAGCCTATTCCTCCGAATACTACA
>Ga0181558_10000800_pt1 | contig 29790 bp, 30 predicted proteins | sample 011ome_22_FD_133754 | JGI IMG/M metagenome (GOLD analysis project Ga0181558, IMG submission 133754) | Coastal salt marsh microbial communities from the Groves Creek Marsh, Skidaway Island, Georgia - 011507BT metaG (megahit assembly) | ecosystem: Environmental > Aquatic > Marine > Intertidal...
AAATTTGAAAAAAGAAATTGACTATGGATAACATTTCTCAGTAACAAAACGGAAAAAACGGAATCGGCGCTGTGAGCATGATGCTCACAACGGTTTTTTCACTTTTTTACAAACTTTTTTCAAAATTTCGAAATTGGACAAGATTTTTTTGTCCAAAATTGAAAAATGAAAATGACTTTTTTTGTCAAAAAACGCAATTTTTGATTGTGAGCATAATGCTCAGAAACAGTTTTTGAAATTTTCAATTTGTGACTGAAAATTTTTTGTGAATAGGAACTATGGAAAACATGCAAATGGTAACAGATGGTAACAAAAAGTTGCAAGAGCATAAACGATTTTTTTGTGAATTGAATTGTGAGCAGTTTTGCAAACAAAAAAATCACAAAAAAACCGTTTTTTCGAAATGGTAACTCCTCTTATGCTCACAAATCAAATTTCAAATTTCGGTTGTATAGCATTTTATGCAGCCAAATTTTCATTTTTCGAGTCGAAAAAAAAGTTGCCAAATGGTAACGAAAAGTTGCAAAAGTTGCAAGAAGAGAAATGCTCTAAAAATCACTTTTTTTCGAAAATCCACCAGACTGAAAAATTCTCAGTCACAAATTTAGCCGTTTAGGAACCCCAAAAATCCCGATTTTTCCCCAAAAAACGCCCAAAATTTGGGATTTTTGGGGATTTTTGGGGATTTTTGGGGATTTTTTCGGAAATTTTTCGGAAATTTTCGATTCTCCGAAAAACTGGAGAACCAGAATTTTCAAATTTTCGAATTTTTCGATTTTTCCAAAAACTGGAGAACCCAAAATACAATTCTGGGACTGAAAATACATAAACTTCTATAGTATATGTAAGTTATGAGTAATAGTACCAAATACTTCTGTGAAATATGCAAATATCAGTGTAGTAACCGTAATAATTTTAAAAAGCATCTACAGACCCAAAAACACGAGATATTGGCGGGCACCAAGCCCGAACAAGGGTTTGAGTGCAGTGAATGCGGGAGTTCATATAAATATAAATCAGGGTTATCGCGGCATATGAAGCGCTGTCATCCTGCTAAGAAAGACACTGATACAACAAAATCATCCAGTGTGATCAGTGACGATATTAAGCAGCTTATTATAAACCAAACCGAGACGTCAAGACGGTTGCAGGATGAGATGCGACAGCAGCAGGAACGTCATCAAGAACAGTTGGACAACTTGATTCCCAAGCTGCAGCCAGTCACCAATATTACAAACAATGTTAATAAATTCAACGTCAATGTATTTCTTAATGATGAATGCCGTGATGCAGTTTCAATCCAGAATTTCATACAGACACTCCAGGTAGGATTGAAGGATCTCAAATACGTAGGCGATTTGGGGTTTGTTGATGGCATGAATGCCATTCTTTCGAACCTTTTGGGTAGTATGGAACTGTACCAGAGGCCTATGCACTGCATTGATTTGAAGCGCGAGGTGCTTTATATAAAGCAAGGTGATCGATGGGAGAAGGACTCAGATGAGAAAACAGAGTTGCGGAAGCTGATAAAGGCAGTCGAGCAAAAGAACTACAACAATATCGTCAACTGGGAGAAGGAGAACCCCAAAGCATTGATATGCGATACCCCCGAAAACGACCTTTATCTGAAAATTATGTCGGAGACGCTGGGATCAAACCAGGAAAATGACGATGAAGAGAACATGTCAAAAATAATCAAACATGTTGTCAAGGAGGTTTATATCAACCGATAGTATACATGGAGCATCAAGACCTTGTACCGATTGATATTGGAAACTCCGCTCTAAAGAGCAGGAGTATTGGCATAAAAAGGCCTCAGAAAACAGCGTTGGTGGCACATGCGAACCGACTCGATGATGCGACCGAACCCCAAAAAACGACGACGGTTTCAAGACAACTCGCTCTTGAAATATCCACTCTCCGTAATGCGCGCAAGTTGACGCAAAAGGCAATGGCGGCGAGAATCGGGGTTTCACAGCCGATATATGCTTCCATTGAGAGCGGTAAGGCACCGAATAGTCCCGAGACAAAGCGGATCATCCAGAAGATTAAAACGGCGTTTGGAGTCAAGTTCGGTGCTGCGTAATGCGGGTTTTTCAATCGAAGAAAATCCAACTGTAATCTATATGCCTTCGTTTTACGGAATCATGCGCGACATTTTGTCGCCTTACTACAAATATATTGTATTTGCTGTTATTTTGGTGATTTTCGGCGTGCTTCTGCGCTATCTGTATAACAAGCACGTGACCGAGGCCAAAAAGACCCGAAAATTCAACGACGTGGCTAATGCAAATACGCGGGGCGAGGAGTTGCCCATTTATTTCTTCCATACAGACTGGTGTCCTCACTGTAAGACGGCAATGCCTGAATGGAGAGGGTTTAGGGACGCATACCATGACAAACAGGTCATGGGATACAATGTCAGGTGCATTGACATCAACTGTACCGCAGAGGACGCAAAAACCCAGTCGGTAATGAACAAATACGACATTGATTCATTCCCCACAGTGAAGATGGTCAAAGGAGGCGAACAGATTGACTATGATGCCAGGGTTACAAGCGACAACCTTGAAAGTTTTTTGATGACAATGACAGCATCAGAATAAGCTAATGTGTTGACAGAATCAATACATTAGAATATTTACACAACGTTACTGTGGTGCTCGGAAGAATCGGTCGCCGACTCTGTGGTAGCAACAGGATCTTCGCTATTGATGTCCTTGGTGGGATTTTCGACGTCCTTAATGCGCACATCGGGATCAACGTCGTTGAACTGCACCTTTCTCGTCATGAATGCAGAATAGAAGACGTTCTTCTCGGTCTTGGTTGTGGAGTACACATCAACCAATTTCAGGCCCATGAACATCACGTTGGTCGCCAATACACTGATGGTTTTGCTGTCCAAGTAATGGTCCATAATAGGGATTAAGCTCAGACCAGTGTTTCCCAAGAAGCACACCATTGCCGCACCCGCGGTGATTTGGTATTCGCGGTCGAGTCCCCATACGAGTTCGCGCAGATTCTCGGGCATGGCCATCAAGTGCTCGCCAACGGCCTCGCTCGAACGGGGCTTGTCGGCATTCACCTCCAGGTTGTTGATAAGGGCGTTCTCGCGTTTCACTTCAAAGTAGTACATGACAAGGAAGGTAGCCAAGGTGACAAGGTTGGCGATAAAGGCGGCTTCGGACATACCACCATCTTCCCGGGTAATATTCTCGCTCATGCTGCACACGTGTTCGCCGCACTTTTGGGGGACAAATATGATAAGCATGGCTCCCATCATGACACGATAAAATTCAAACATGAGGGCCCCGGAAACCTTGATTTTCTGCATAAAATCCTGGTCGCTCATCTTGTCTTTCATGCCGTCGAACAGACTGTCGCGGCGCGAAGCGGTTGACTCACGGGGGACCTCGGGGACTTCTATCTCCTTGTTTTCGTCCATGCCTAATGGTATCTCGATGGTTAGATCGAGATTTGCATTGGCTTCCACTGACATTGTATAGACTACGATTATAAATTATTATCACATTTCTCAATGTCGCTACGGTTTTCCGTATAGTCGCGCGCCACGTTTACCCCGTAATTAATAAGATCGATCCGAGACTGTTCGTTGGCGATGATATCAATTGCCCCCGAGGCACTTAATCCGCCATGCTTAATTAACACGGTCCTCTCGTTGATATCACGGAGCGGGCGGCAAAAAATCTGCATGAGAAGCATATTAAATACAGACATGATGAATTCGATGATACTGTTTGTATTAAACGATCCTTTTATGCGATCGTCGAGCCCAATGGCTAAATATTCGGCCTCGCTTTCGCACTCTTCTTTGCACTTGGCGATGGGGAAGTTGTCCGAAAATGCGCCGTCAATGTATATGGCGTTATTGATCCGTGCGGGCTGAAATACCACCGGGACGCAGCATGACGCACGGATGGCGTCAGTGAGTCTGATATGCGGATGGGTGTCTGGCGAAAAATAGGCGGGACGTAAATCCGAGTCGGTCGCGACAACTGTCATGGACACCCCGGTAATTTCCTTGAATTCTTGGAGGGACACGGTGGTGGATATATTCTTTCCGCCGAGGAGAGGAGCGAGCACCTGGTTGATGACCTCAGTATCGAGAATTCCGCAACTGCTCACGGCGTTGATCATGGTCTCAATGTCTACATGAAACAATTTCTCCCACGGGCGTTTTACAATATAGTCGTTAACGATATCCCAGTCATATTTAAGAGCAACAATGGTTCCGAGGATGGCACCTACTGATGTTCCATATATGTGGGTTAGGTTTTCGGGGGTATATGTCTGCATCGCATGAAGTTGGCGTGCGGCACCGTACAGGGCGATGCCCATGTAACCGCCTCCAGACAAAACAAGTCTTCGAACTGTCATGGTATATTGAGTTGTATTTCTCTATTTTTTTTAGACCATCAGAGTATGTCTTCATTTATTTTTCCCGACGAATCTGGCGATCATAATGAGATCGATATTGACGAACTCTATGAGGCGAACCACAAGAAGGACCTCAAACAGCTCTCGATATTTAATAAAATTCTGAACCGCGTGCATACACGTATTAAGATGACAAACCGGCAGCGACCCACCCAAAAATATATATGGTTCGTTGTTCCTCAGTATATTTTTGGCGAGCCGCTATACGACAAGAGCGAGTGTATCGGGTATATGGTGATGAAGCTCAATGAAAATGGTTTCCATGTTCGGTATACCCATCCAAGCACCCTTTTTGTTTCCTGGAGCAAGTGGATCCCCGATTACGTACGTCAGGAGGTAAAGGCGCGGACGGGTCAAGTAATCACGGCACAAGGGGAAATCGTCGCGCCCGAACCAGAGCCGGAACCCGAAGTGGAAGAGGAGCCTGAAAACCCGCGACAGGGTAAGTCGTACCGGTCTACGTCCAAATACAAGCCTACTGGCAGTTTAGTCTATGACGAGGAAGCTATGGAGAAGCTTGAAAAGTCGGTCCGATTCGATCTGTGATCCAAAATTGAAGCAGCTGTCTTGTAAAAGGATAGACATCATGAATAGCACTGCGTTTGAGACACGTAAACGTAGTGTACATAAAAATATGGAGACCTCCGCGCAGTCACACGTGAAAACGCAGGCGTGCATCACCGACATGTTCCAATTAAAACCTCATAATAAGACGAAAAAGGTCAAACGTGAGTACAGCGAGGCGACAAAGTCCAAGATGTGGGAGATGTTTGATCGTGAGACGAAGACGACCGATGTGCGCGATACCCAAGAGATTGGTATGTGTAATGCATGTAAATTTCCACTCATGATTATGGATCAGGGACTGCCTACGTGCACCAACGTGGCGTGTGGTATCGTCTATCGCAATGCGATTGATTTCTCACCCGAATGGTCCTTTTATGGAGACGAAAAGCATGGCAAGGACCCCACGCGTTGCGGAACGCCAATCAACCCACTTCTGGTAGAATCGTCGTATGGGTGCAAGGTTCTGACCAATGCAAAGTCGAGCTTTGAAATGCGCAAGATCAAGAAGTGGACCGAGTGGCAGGCTATGCCCCACCGCGAGAAGGCACTTAATGACGAGTTCCAGTTCATCACCACGATGGCGCATAACTCTGGGATTCCCAAGATCTTCATTGACTGTGCGATGGAAATCTACAAGGACATCTCCGAGCAAAAGATGTACCGGGGGCTCAATCGCGACGGTATCCGCGCGGCTTCCATCTATATCTCGTGCCGACTTAACGGATGCCCGCGCAATGCGCACGAGATTGCCGAAATATTCCACCTGGACAACGCGAGCGCCACCAATGGCTGCTCAATAGCGGTAAACATTCTCCACAATATCGAGCGCGGACTCGATCCGTCCATGCAGACAAAGCTTACGGATATAAAGCCCATTTCCTTCATTGAACGATTTGCATGTAAGCTGGAGTTCCCCGAGGAGCGCGTGATGTTGGCAAAGTTTATCGCCAGCAAAGTTGAGAAGATGGGCGTCATTGAAGACAACATACCCCATGCGGTGGCCTCGGGGATCCTGTACTTTGTCGCGCGGATTTACAACATCAATGTTACGAAGAAGGACATGAAAACGGTATGTGGAGTGAGCGAGGTCACCATCAACAAGTGTTATAAAAAGCTCGTTGAGAATAAGGAACGCGTGGTTCCCATGTGTATACTTAATACAACGACGGGTACATTGTAATAGCGTTTATATGCTTATTTTTGATATTTTGTAGGTAATACCAATGGACGTCTCGTTTTCCCATATTCCTGAGATCTTAATGGCGAACCGCGTACTGTGTGTGATGGAGCTATTGGAGTTGACCTTCACACAACCACTACGAAGTTGTTCGTGTAGTTTTAGAACCTTTTGTTTTTTGTTGTTATAGGTGCGGAGGACGGATTCTTCTATCTGCGAGAGGTGGATGATAATGTTGCGGTTCAGGTGGAAGCTTGGTCGAAATTTGATAAAGGTCTTATTGTAACTATTACTATAGCTTTCGTCGAACATGACGGGAAATAAAAAGTGCAGACCGTTCATGGTGAAGAGTGGGTCTGAATATAGAATTTTTGTAAATACACCATTTGTAATGGTGTTCTCTTTTGTATCCATAAAATTAATATACGTGTCATTGAATGTATCCATATATAGTGCAATAAACATGATTACACTATACAACTGCATGTATCTATTAGGTTTATTTGATTATTTTTAGATTATTGCCGCAGCGTTTTAACGTATTCATCGACTTGGAGAAATTACCCAAATCATTTCGATACCGTTCGGACCCCTTTTGGTAGGTACATGAATCTTCGCCGAGGGAACCACTACTGGAACCGCCAGACTTAATGTTTTTATTTTCTCTGGCTACTTCGGCATTCGCTGCACGTTTGTCGTCGTCCGTCCAGTTCCAGTAATCGCGGTCCCAGCTGTATCGTGCGGCTTTTCGTCTACATAAGTTCATTGTATTTTTCTCGTAGTTAGTCTCGGGTTTTTCGACCTTGTTCATCATGCAGAAGTTTTTGTACGAGTACTCCTCGGTCAAATTTACTCGTTTGTCAAGTTGGTTAATGGTTCCTTCGACGGATTTGCGCATTGCGCGAACCTCGTCTAATACTGCGCTGCTGCCAACCGAATTATTATATTGCGGATTTCTTGAACGAGCACCTTCCTGGATCGGAAAAATGCAGCTGCTTAATATCCATATCAATGCGGTGGTGAAAACGATGGTTAATAAGAAAAAGGGTGTCATGTAAAGTATATACTACAGTCACACTAAATTTCGGCTATGCCCGTAGTCTGGATAATCAATACAGACACATATATTATTGCTCCTATTAGCATAAACGCGAACCATATCGTGCATGCATTTTCTGACGGACCATTGTCGTCATGAATATGTACGGAGTCGGTATCTTGTACGGGCGTCACGCGTCGTTCGTTACGTGCGATGGCGATATCTCGGACAGACATCCCCTGACTCTCCAGGTCATGAATAGCTCCGGCAGCAATAATATCTTCCGGTGAAACGGTTCTACTGCGCCCCATGCTATGGGTATGAGAGGGTGTGTTGCGAACACTTAGATCATATTTTGTATAGGACAGTGGTCCAGGGGTTTGCTCGCGACGGAACCGCTTCGTGTCAACAACTTCTTCATTGTCCGAATCGTCTGGTTCCTTTTCTTCATATCCTTCCGGATAATGCGCCGATAATGTATTTTTCACAACTTCACTGGGTATAACAAGAGACATACACTAACATATATTGATGGCTTATTTAGTTTTTCTGTCAAGGTGCCATGGTTAACGTTCAATTTTGTTGGACGGGAAGCTTTCTTGGTAGTTTTTTGTGATGGTATAATATATCACATGACTCCAATAATATCATGGAAAGGCACCACTCTTAGCCAGTTATCAAGCGTAAATAAATACAACATTGGTACGAATCCCTCGCCATTCGGGCCTCATCCAGTCAAACTCTACCGCCGTGAGCGCCATGCCACTTCCTCCAACCGCGCCAATAAAACGGTTGCGTCAATGGAACAACCTGGTGCCACGGTGGTGAATTCAACCGCCACCGATAGCGGCGCATGCGGCATCGTGGATATTCATCTTACCGAGCGCTCGGATGAACGTCCGGGTAGTTGCGCTGCCTGTACCACATTGAACTTCTCGCCTGAGGTGGATGCGCGTCGTAGAGTGCGCAGCAGTGGAATGAACTCGCGCAATTTCCTTTCATCCACCAAGCAGTATTTAGACAGCCGCATCAAATCGTATGATCGTAACCAGTATTACTACATTCGCCAGGGAGACGAGACTGCGATTGCGGGTACGGCTGCTGCCACGAACAACGTGTACGCTTCCAATAGTTGTTCTCATTGCCCGAGACATACTTTTGCGACTGAGGTTACCTTTGAATACCAATGGATCGATGGCAACTATTTCACGGTTACCATTCCCGCTGGAGATTACTCGGACGATGACTTCAACGGCGTGTTTAAGAACAAAATGATTGCTAACTATCACTACTTTGTGCGAACCAGCAACCAGTCCAAGGTTCTCCTTCTTAACATATCACATAACGTCACGTCGGGCAACATCGAGATTGCTACGACTGCCGTAGATAACACTATTTTTGACACAGTTAACTACGAACGACCTAAAGACGGGAATGGTAACACGATTGTCCCATGGACTATCCCCGCGACTACAGTACTTCCGGGCGTCAAGTTTGTGGCAGGCGAAGTGGCAGACGCACTCGGGTTTGCGGCGGGCACCTACCCTCTGGTCTACATTGGCGGCGGTACGCAAGACCTCAACACAACCACCTTTTTCTCAACGTCTTCGCCTACCATTACCTCTCAGTATGTGCCGCTGTACTACAAACCCAGCAACTACCAGTATGGACAGCAGGGTGCCGTGGACTCCAGTTCGCGTATTGCCCGCCTTAAGTACAATGTTATTACGGATAGCGCAGCTACGTATACGTCGGCACTGGGACGTGCAGTGGCAAACGCACTTGCGTACGGTGTCCCTGAAGGAGGATATACGATCAAGGATAAGATCGGATACCCCTTAAAGTGCACACCAGTTGCCGTAGGCAATGAAATGCGCACATGTCCGCCCAAGACGATCAGAAACATGATTTAATGAGTCAATGAGTGACAGTCATGGATTCTGTTATCACGGAGGCATTGATTTCAATGTTGTATTTGTTACACCATTGGACACACCGGAGCACATTGCCGTTGCACCGCGCAGCATGGTTATTTCGTTTTTCACTATCACACAAATCTTGAGTAATTAGATTTAACGTCAGCATAATGTTTTCCAGCTGCTGTTGTCCCAGTACCGCATTATATTCCTGCACTTTGGTGTTGAAAAATGCAGAGATGGGCACGCGAACCAAACGGTGGATATGTCTGTCCTCACGAACGGCTTCGTTGAATGATTGACGAAGCAATGCGTATACGTTCACGTCATCATGTTGTATATACCCGCGGCATATGATGTATTTTTCGGAGTTGGCATATCGGCTCGTGTGGGGTTTGCAGATGTACACCTTTTGGTAAAATGCGGACAAAATGTAAAGGATATCCACAGTGTGTTGGTAGAAGCAGTCAAACATTTTTAACACAAAGTGACCACCATGTTTTTGCATGACCAGTGCGTAGCATACCTGACCATACAGCAGGCGTATAATGTCGTGCTCTTGGTGATTGAAATTTTCGGAAAAGTCGAATCCACCGTCGCCTGTTACGAGGTGCATCGTGTGACGGTAAGTGTCATTAATATAGGCAAAGTTGTCGGGATCCAGAATATCTCCCGTGCCGGTAGCACCGTTTTCAATCTGAATATTCGGGTATCGCTTTAATACCTGGTATGTTCGTTTCCAGCCAGGCACGCTGTTGTCCTCGTCCTGGATGGTCATTCCGATGTACTGGTCATTGCTGTTATCGCGAACGCGGGCAACCGCCTCGATGAAGCCCCCTGGTCCCTCAGCAAGGTGAAATGTCCGGATGGGACCGGACACGTCCAAGAGTTCAAATAGGCGAATCAGCTCGATCATCTTGAAGTAGGAGCGCGATAGGGGTTTATACCGAGCAACGGACCTATGGCGGCTCGGGATGGGCGTATGGATGAATTCGTAGGGATTCGTGTACTTTTTGTACTCGTCCCACTTTGTTTCGACGGGAGTGATTCGCTCCTTCATGGACGCGATGAACTTGGATAGGGTATGTGAGGTTGCAGGTTGCGGAGGCCCCTCGTCGGTGATACAGTGAATATGCTTGAGCATATTCTTTGTTGTGTGTGGCAGCATGTAATATGTCATAATATCGATATATTACACGGAAAAAATACTCTATATCATTGTTAGGCGATCACCGTGGTTTTATTGGTCTTGCGGGGCTTTGGCTTATCCTCCTCCTCTTGTACTTTCACCACAATTTCGGGGTCCTCTGTGGTCATGGCGCTGCGCATGACAATGGCGGCGTCCACGTCGCGCACCTTCTTGAAGACAAAGTAGCGGTTGAGGAAGGAGATTTGTTTTTCCTCTTTCGACATCTTTGAGGCGCAACCGGTGCCATTTACGTCTTTCTCCTTGAAGAGGTCGGAAAACAGTCCCGAACCCCTGGGGAGATCCATTGCGACTGCCTCTTCGTCGCTTATCACGTTGAATCCGTAGTCCTCCATGACCTGGGTGAAGTAGGAGAAGTTGACCAAGTATTCGCGGAAGTATTGGTTGATGGTCTCCTGGTACACGTCAATGCCGTATTCGAGCCCGGTTTCGTCGTTGGGGAACCCCGTTTCACTATATCGCTTGACAATTTCGAAGATTTTGGTGCCCTCGCGGAAGAGCATGACAGACTCTCCCTGGTCCATCGGCGACAGCATGCGGAATACCTCATTGCCATCATAGCAGGTTCCGATGAAATGGCCGTCGACGCGAATGGTCTCTGACACGTTTCTTACGAAGCTGTGTAGCGTTTTCTTGTCCTTGAAGAAGTAGTGCATGGAGAATTGGCAGGAGCCCACATCGAAGCCCTTGGCGGCAACACCGTATACCGACGCAACTCCCTTGCCGAGACCTTCCCTCGCGCCGCGTCCGAAGAGAGCGTCGTTCACGGCCTTGTCCTTGTCAGTCTCAAATGCTTCGCCGCGGAGGATGTTCTTTCCGGTATCGCCCACGCTGAAGACGGCGTCGAAGATGCGATGCGTCTGGCGCGCTTTTTTGATGTATCGTACACATGCGCCGTTATCCTTGTTGTGGATGTTGTCCGGGCTGATGTCAATTCCGTAGACAAAGTTGGCGTTTGCGTAGAGCCACTTTGGCAGTTCGCCGGCCTTTCCTACCGAGTAGTCGATTAGGGTACCGCCACGGAGCGCGCCCTGGATGAGCTTGCGCTTCACCACCAGGTTGTGGAAGTCGCGCAAGCAGCGCGTCTTGGACTCGGTAATGGACACGTTGTTGTAGTAGATGTCGGCACTCACCGACTCGTCTGGAATATCCAGACCAGTGCGCAGCATTTGCTCGGTCACCGGGTTGTGGATAGACTTCCAGTTTCCGTTGGCGACAAAGTAGGCGTTCCCGAAGTTGCGTCCCGTATTATGGAGCTCCGCGGTTTTATCATAGCGCACGCGGAGGGGCACCCAGTTCCATCCGGACGACTTGGTAAGGTCATACTGGAATTCCACGATCATGTTGTCGTCAAAGGGTTCGCCTTCCAGTGTCATCATGTCATCGTGATCATTGAGAGCCACGTTGCAGAGATAGGCGTCCATTTGGTAAGGCGTTGTGGGTACAAAGGGCACCGGTTTGTAATTACGGCCCTCATACACGGGCGTTTGTCTGGCCTCCCCACGTAACACTGTTTCGCAGGGGTTTGCAATTCCGTCCTTGCTTTCGTCGTATCCGCATCGCAGGATCATGGTGCGGTATTTGAGAAGAGATGAGTCGCTGTTGTTTACGCCGTCCTGGTACTGGTGATGCACCTCATCCTGACCGGCGGCGTCCTTCTTGGCAGTGACTAAGAAGTCAATGGTATTGAACTGAGGTGGCTTCCATTTGAAGGAGTATTCCCAGGTCCTCTTCATGCGCGACGCACTGCCTCCAGGGGCGTTTGCACCGACCGACATGCGAGAGGGTGTGAATATCAGACCATCGGTTTCGTACTCGTACAAACCGTCAGCCATGTCAGATAGTATTTTTGCACAGCATGCGAATATGCTGGTGGTCTCACTGGTCGCAGCGAAGTTCTTCGTAACGATGCGGATGGGCGATGGACGGTTTTTATTTTTCTCGATAAGGACGGATACGGGGCGGAGGGCATCGATAAAGTATTGCATGTACACGAGACGCGTTTCCGTGTTTTCGGGTTCCGTGTCCAAGAACGGGATGTCTCGCACGTCCTTCTCATTGACAAAGTAGATATCGAATGCCGCGAATATGTACGAGCCGTTCTTGGTGCGGATGTACTCGCCGTCGATAAGACTGTGGAATAACTTTTTATTGATGGTGATGGCGCCCGTAAAGATGGCCTTCATATTGGTGCTTATCATGTAAATGCGGCCTGCTTCGTTCACAAACAGGATTCTGCGCTCTCCGTCAGCTTTATCTGTTACACAGTAGTTGTGACGCACGTTGGGGGTGTTAACCTTTCCAGTATGCTCAACAATGTTTTCGATCTGCAGCGTGGTTGATCCGGGTCCAATGAAGTGGCGCGTTTGTGGCGGGCGGGTATCATTGTGGGCCATTTTCATGTACTGTTCGAGGACTGCGTCGTGCTCGGAATAGGGGATGGGGTACTTGGTTTGCTGCATCCCACCAATGACAGCGCGCACCACTTTTTTGATTGCGACGAGTAATACCGAGGGCTCGTCGTAGGGGGTTCCTGATCCAACGCGACCGTTGTTCAGCTCAAGCTCAATCTCGTATCCTGGTGAGCTCTTGAATACACGCGCCTCTTCCATGGTGTATGCGCGAATGTAATCCCGTCCCTTCTTTGCGGACGATTTCACAATGCTGATGTCCGCGTATATGGGAAATACGTCGTGCACAAACCGGGTACGGTTGATGAGGCGGAACGTTTTCTTGGTGTCCGCCCAGCTTCGCACAATATTTTGAACAATGCCGGAACCGTTGCGCAATGTCAGTTCTGTTTGGAACGCCGCGCGCATGTTGTAATCGGGTACGTTGGCGTACCGAACGGACTCCCCATTTTCGTCACGATAGGCACCTTTTTGCACGAATTTCACCTGGGAGCCGCTGCCACCGTCGAGGATGGCTTGGATGCTGTTCGTCCGACAGTACTGCTTGATGATGTTCTCCCCCTCGATCTCGCACCGGATGTTGGACATGCGCGTTTCGCCGGTATTGCGGTCAACGTACTCGTTGGTTATGCGCAGCATGTGGGCCTCAGTCTGGATGCGAAAGCCACATGCCAGAAGGTGCTTGGCAACATTGTCGTAATCAATTTGCGTAATGGGTCTTGCTTCGCGATAGTTGGTTCCAAAGCGAATCTCAAACTCCTTGACACGATCATTGTCGCTGATAATGGGGTTACTGTCTAAATAGGTGGTGAGGAGTTTTTCGAGTTCCATATGTCTGTGTTATATACAATAACGTACAAAATAATGTATGTTCAATTTTCGCTGCAGTCATCACGCCATAAACTTTGAAATGGCTTCATAAATTTCTGGTTTCGTACCATCGGATGGTACGTCCAGTGTATTGGCGATGGCGCGTAGCTCGTCCACCTTGAACTTTGACAGGGGTGCGAGAGGCCTTTCATAATGATACATTTTCACGTATCCTGCAAGAACTGTGTCGAGGTCTTCATCTGCCACGGATTCTTTGAATACCCGGTATCCGGGGTCTCTGCCCACGCGATTGGTGAGTTCCTCGACGATATGCGTTGTTGCATAACCTGTTTCCTGATGGAAAACCGTGTACCGCAGTTTGCTCTTGTTTAAAAGAATAATGCGCATGTTGTAGTAGCAACATAGTGCATGGAGCGCGAGAAGCGACGTGGTTCTGGACGGACTCATCAGTTCGCTGTTGATTTCCTCCACTTGCATTTTGGTGATGCGGTGGTTCATGGACCGTAGTTTTTCCCCGTCGAGGAGGGCCTGACAGATGGTAAGACGCTCTTCTAAATAGCGGTTACCGTAGTTGAACCTTATCATGGTGAATTCGGGGCGCCCGTGATGAAGTTCGTATACGGTCCAAAAAAGTTGGTCGGGGTGTCGTGTGACTTGCGCGGGCGTACCGCCACGCCGAACCTTGGAATCTTTCCATCCGTCCGCCTTCCATGTGTTTGTCTGTTTCTTTGGTGGCTGTACGGGCTGCTGGGTGGGCCTCACTGAGGATGGGTTGCTTGCAGGTATATTATAGACCGGATTGGGTATCGAGGCTTCGGTCTTGTATACAATGTTTTCGGTAAGTTGTTCGGCGACATTGGTGTTTGCCAGTCGTTCTATAGACAGAATTGTATCGGAGGAGGATTCAATGTGTTTTATATGGTCGGCGGTGAGAAACGACTCTTTGTAATTAGTAATATCAAAGATACTGCTAATTTCTGACATATCGCGTTGCAAATGGTTACGAATGACAAACATATTATCGATCATGGTGATTGGTTATCTTCTGCTACTGTTTTTATACTGTTTCTGCAAAGAATCTCTTGTTGTAATTGTCCATTTGCTTCTCGGTATCCGTGAGGGTTTTTTCTTGTATGCGAACGTGCTCAAGATGCTTCACGATATCGTCGATAACGGTTTTTTCCAATACTGACAGGTTGACAAAAATACCATTCTTGTTTTCATTGATGGTGATGTTATGTTTCACGAGAATGCGGAGAATTTCAACATGGTGTTGTTTGTCGAGCGCGTTAATTTGCTTTCCAATCTCTTGTAAATCCATTACATGAGTAGTAAAAAACCATTTATATCATTTCGGTTACTGCTTTAGTAGAGATGCAATGACGCATATATGTGGGTCATTGAGTTCATAACGGGTACCAATTACCTTGACGCGAATCGCGGCTCCTTCTTCCAAATCATTAAAATCGGCGTCATTGTAGTGATGGTCGCGTGCAACAAAGATCTGCATGGGGATTGCGCCGCTTTCGCCGTCGATATATTCACAGTGCACGCCTGCCTTTGTTACGGTTTTCACAGTGCAATGGATGTACATGTTTTCCACTGGATTGCATATGTCGCACTCGAACACGCAGGTAAACATGACATTATCGCCGTCTATGTCTCCTGAACTATAGTTGATAATACGGATGGATTTGGACCTTACAAACCCCTCAGATATGCACTTGTCGCATAGGATATCATTGAGCTTGGCTTCCAGGTTACGCTTCACCTGCGAACCGACCTGGTTGATATGAAGGGCGACTTTCCGCTCGAGCATTGATTTGTGGAATACGTCGCGTTGTTTGTCCATGTTGGCTATATATATCCGTCACATATTCGGTTTATGTTCAATTTTTGTCATAATATGGATTGTCCGTGATTTGCATCCCGCAGTACTCCTGTGGCCGGTTTCGGTAGTCGGCGGGGTCGTGTATGCCCGCGTCTTTTGCACACTTGAGTAGGAAGTGGAAATTGTCCCAGAACTCCTGTTTGTGTCCCACGGATTTGGTCATAATGTGTGCGAGCTCGTGGATCGCGACAAACGTCAGCGTGTGCTCGTCAATGAGTTCGTTGTTGTTGTTTTTCTTACGGTTCAGACAGAATGCGATCTTCTCACCCTTGTTTTCGCTATATGCAGTCAACTTGCTGGTGGGGAGGGTCTCCTTAATCACCGTGTCCTTAAACCCGTCGCACAACCGCTTCACGCATTCCTTGTCGCCGTGATTCTCACGCATGTACTCGGTGAGTTCGCGACATCGCACTGTAACGCGTGCAAGTAAATTGGATGCTTCTTGCAACCGTTTTCGCTCTCGAACACAGTATTTGTTGCCATCGTGTGTTGATACGATACATTTGAGGTCAAAATCCATGTCTTTTTCCAGATAAAGGTAAATACAACCTACCAGCACGATTGCGAGTACTAAATATGTAAGTGAGTCTTCCATTGTATAGTGTATCAGTATAAAAGATACACTATTCATTTTTGATTTAATTTCCGAGCTCGAGGGGGATGCGGGTGGTATCAGCCTCGATGGTGCTGTTGTGCCATGGTCCTACGTCCTGTTTGGAGATCACGGGGTCGGAGCGGAGCTGCTGGTTGGCATTGCGCAGGCTCTGACCGATAGTGTCAATGCCGATGTGGTGTCCGGCGCTGAGAAGATCAGGGCCCATCACACCTTTGGTCTTGTCCACGGCCACGGGGGTCGCGTCGCTCCAGGCGGCGTTCTCGTCCTTGGGGAGAAGATCGCTGGGGGCGGCAGCTTCCTTGGCCTTGTATCCAGAAGGGGCAGACTCGGTCGCTTCTTTGGCGGGAGCAGCTTCTTCTTTGGGTTCCTCGGCATTGGTCATGCCGTCGGCGGAGGCACCTTTTCCGGCACCATAAGTGAACACACCCCACGCAAGAAGGGCGATCACGACAAGGAGCACGATGCGCTCGGTAGTAAAGAACTTGGAAAATCCGCTCATGAATGAAAGAGGCACGCCTTGGATTAACTTAAGCATTATATATGATATTTACAAATTATTTCGGGATCATAATATCTAAATCGTCATCACTATCGGTTTCCGTGTCCTCAAGCATGTATGTATTTTTGATATTGTTGGCTTCTAAATAGGCGGCCATTGCCGCTTCTTTGGCTTCCTTTGCGCGCCGCCGCGCATCCTTGTACAGGTTGTAATACACTTTTTCACGATCCATAATTTCAAAAACTTCATCCGATGGCGTAATATCGACTTCTACGGCGTTTACTAAATTATACTCGTTTTCTTCTTGGATTTCCTCTGGTTCGTCGATGATAAGTTCATTGATGTCAATTTCTTCGCCCAAGCCTTCGATCCCGGGTTCGGGCTCTGATTCAGCCATGACCGACGGCTCTGGTTCCATTGGGGATGGTTCTTCGGTACTAACATTGATTGGAATTTCGGACTCTTCGGACACGACGATGTTTTCAATATATTCGGGCTCCTCAATATTCTCTGGTTCGGAGGTTTCCGTTGGCTCTTCAATATTCTCTGGTGCAGGCGCTACATTGTCCGTATGTTCGGTATATGGTGTTATGTTTTCAATGGGCTTGATAATGGGATTTGCTGATCTTTCTTGTTCATCCGAATCGCTGCTTTCTACACTCGTTGTGTCGTGCGAAGCCGTGGTCTGGTCTAAAGAACCAGATGTGTCATTGCGCTTAATGAGACATGTTGAAAATATGTCAGTCTTGACAATCTTTAAAAGTTGCTTCACTTCGAGCATTAGGTGGAAACTTCGCGACGAACACTTGATGCCCTTGATCTCAATAATGCTTGCGGTTAAATCAGATGGGCTAATGTTTTCGGGTTGTATCTGCACTTCCTTTTCGTCGAAAACTTGCACCTGGGGTTTGCCTAAAATGCTATAGACATCACAGCGAACAATGAAATTCTTTCCTGATCGGAACGTTTTCACCGGGGGCGTAAAATAGGTTTCGATGTCGCTTTTTTCAAGAGAACCCTCAAACCATTTTTCTCGGTTGTCGTAGATCATGTTATGACAATGGGTCTCTAAATCTTCCAGCCATTGGATGAACATTCGATCATTCTCGCTGAAGTTTAAGTCAATAAAACAGCGACGATTTGCGTTAACAATACCATTACGACTTTCACATGGGGGCGCTTGCACATACAGTGGACTGCTTTCGTTCATTAGAAATTTAATAAAGTATGCGCCGCCGTTTGTGACAACCGGATTGCACATGGTAATCGTATGAAACTGGAAATCGGCAGTGGGTTCAAATATCTTGTCCATAATAACATGTCATCCTAAAATACATTTACTGCGGAAACGCACGCTAAATGAAATATCTGCAGCATTATATTAAGGCATGTCGATCGGTACATTTTCCAAATTTTTTCAAGATGAAAAGTCGAAAGAAATGATTAAGAATATATGTATTCCCATAAGCACTGCTATATCAGAGCAGTTCTATGTATACATTGTCATCTTTTGTGTGTATAACGTGTTGTTGTTTATTTTTGTGCTCATTATATTGATGGTATTATTGCGTCTTACCAAATACATGCATAAAGCCGGTTTAAAGGTTGAGCCAAGTTATTACTAATGGTAGCTCCAGAACCCCCGCACCCGGATCCGGTATATAGCGCAATTAATAATATATATTCACTCAGTTCAGAGATTGAATATCATACACAAGAGTTGAAACGTCTACGACAGCAGAAACAGCGAATAAACGATTGGTTATGCAATACGATGCGTGAACGAGAAGTTGACGTTGTTGGTTCGGCACTTGGACGGACTGTCCGATTGCGCGCCAAACGTGAATATGGTTCGTTAACCTTCAAATACATTGATCACTGCTTAAAGAAGGTAACAAACAAACAGGAAATCATTGATAGGATCATGACGGTGTTACGAGAGAATCGTACCATAACAACTACATACGAAGCACAAACAATGTAATGGTATAAAAACGCACCACTATTCCAAATATGCGAAACTTTTACGAATATTTGTAAACCCGTATACGCCCCTGGGTAGATGGAGGTTAGTCGAAACGCCCGCTGCCGATATGAGAGCCGATCGTGCAAACGAAGATCATTGTGGCACCTGTGGCTGGAGCCAAATAACTGGACCGAAACCGCATAATAAGGAAAATATATACCCCTATTATAATGATACCCGAATATCTAAGCGTCCCCAACGGCCTGAAAATCAGTAATCCAACCAAACCAACTATATGTGATTCAAAACCGGCGACTGGTGTGGTAGCCAATACACTGTACGACGGGTTTATGAACACAGTAATTACCGAGACATTTGATATGGAGCCATTGCGTATGTCAAAGACAAGCGCCCGTACTACGCGTAAAGGTCGCAAGTAGTCGTATTGTATTTTGTACAATATGAGCTGTAAAAATGGAATGTCTGAATGGATTGTATACGCAATTACATGATATCTATGCAACAATCAATGCTACCGTAAAGGCGGACTGTATCATGCAAATCGTTTTGGCAATGTTGCTGGTAGGGTAGATGTCGCCATATGCCATCAAACAGCCGGTGGAGATGGAAAAGTAAAATCGGTCGAAAAACTGCTGCATAATGCCCGGCTTGATTTTTTCCGGTGCCAATTCTTGTTCTTTGATGGTCTTTTTCACATCCTCCGTCTTTTCTTTAATTGCGCTGGACTTTTCTTGTTCCTTGATCTGGTCTTCCGTCACAGATGTTGGACCTGACTCTTTAAACGTGAACCCCGCAAATTGTTCAATGCCGTTTGCAGGCTTTGTGTCATCATCAAGGTCTTCGGGCACCTCTTTTTTTACTTCTTTCTTGATGAGCTCTGCACGTATGTCATCATGGATCACGTTAATACCACTGTAGTGGCTGTCATCTAATAACATGTAAAAGAATGCAAAAATGATACAGCTAAGAAGGAGAGTATATACTTTGTTGCTAAACGAAGGGATAGTTGGGACCATAATATACATTGTAACTATATTATGTTCCGGACATGCAGTCTATTCGTGCTCCGACCACTTTTTATAATTGTGAGAATTGACCTGTAAGTGTTGTTCTTTGTTATCCATCCAGAACTTAACTCGTTCGTCAATTTTTTTTTCTTCTTCGGTTTTGGGGATAGTTGGTTCGGAACCGCGGATGTCATTTTCATCGGCCTCGGACTTGATCCCGTAACAGTTAACCCCAAACCGGATAGCGGGGTTGGCCATATAACCTCCATTCACACCTGGGCGCCCGCATGCATTCTTGCGGTTTTCTGTTTTTTGCAGGGTATCCCAGGTTTTTTTCTGCGTGGGGAAGAATGCCATCTGGTTTGCCGACCAACCATAGTTACACCATTCTGCGCCATCATTGTACGCGGACTCTATCTGATCATATGTGGCTAATTCCGCACCATATGCTTTGCATATGGCTTGTGCCTCGTCATACGTGAATTTGTTGTTTGAAATGTTAAATACTTCTCGCATATCGCGTGGTTCAGGTGCGGGCGCTGCCTCTGGTGGAGGTGTCGGAAACAACCAGTTCATAAAGTCGCCTAACAAATCAACGCCGGCGAAGGAATAGTTGACGAACTGGACCACCACAATCATAATCAGCAGAGCCCATGCTAAAGATTCAATTGTGAATATCACTGCCGGTTTGGTAAGGACCGTCATGGGCACACGGAATAGGTAGAATAGCATGTACATGAAAATGATAAAGCCGACCTGGTAGAAGAATGCCATGTCGCTTTCCACATAGTCTTTGACTTGATAGCCGTAGTCCTTGAGTACGTCCGTTTTTTGGTCGTTGGGTACTACAATGTAAAACGCAATGGTTGCACCGAGGAATCCAAGCATAAACAATGCGTCGATCGCGCGACTGAATCTGCTTTGGAAGTTGGTCTCCATACTGTTGAAGAACCCCAAAATAAAGTAAATAGCGGCATACACGACTAAAAACAGGATTAGCGTGAACCATGTAGTTTCCGAAAATACATCATATGCAGCCACCGGTTCATCCTCTGTTGGTTCGACCTTCTCTACTGGTGCAGTGTCCGGAACACCAGCTGCTTCCTCGGTGGGTACTGGATCCACGGTTGCCGGTTCGGCAGGCACCTCGGTGGGTACCGCGGTTGGTTCTACCGTTTCAACAGGTTGGTTTTCTTGTACGGTATTGTTCATGGATTATATACTACCGCCTCATTTTTTTCGATAAAACAGACAGTATGCATGTTCGGTACATACTGCATCTGTGGTGACAGGAGTGATGATTGAATCGTTATAATGTTTCCATTGACCATCCGAGTGTTTTACACATGCAGTATAGTGACCACCATGAGTATTGCCATAATGATTGCAAACGCCAAAACAGTCATACAGGGTTTTTGTCTTGCTCAATGCATGGGATGAAAAATCGAGGTTGTTTATAGGAAATGATATTTTATGCTGTACTTTACGGTTGCTGCTGTTAAACCGGTTGAACACAATCACAACGATTGCCGGGAGGCGCCAAATATGGGTTGTTTTGATAACGTCTTGGTGCTTTTTCATGTCATCATTAAACCAGGCATTGTCTCCTTTCATTTCACACGGCTCGAAATACGAATCAATACACTCTTCTAAACTGGTGATTGCTCCCTTTGGACCAATGATGGGGACAGTAAGCATAAAGTTAGCTTCAGCCGTTTCTGACAAGGGTTTCGTAGGGTTTTCGGAAATGGGCAAGATCTGTGTCAGCGTAATTCCATAAAACAATGCATGTATTTCGGAATACTCTTTCTTGTATGTATCGCGAAGATAGTTATAACATACCGCATGTTGCTGCTTTTCATTCTGGATGTTAACGGTCACTTTCCGGGAAAATGTTTCATGAAGGCAATTAATGAAGAAATGCAGGAACTCGGATACGTCGTTTTGGTCCCATCCTGCGAAATTTTCCATTTTCATGCGTCCGGCAATGTTTTGGACGTACTTGACAAACCGATGAGGTTTGACCGTACCATTTCCAGACCACATTACCTTTCGTAAGTTGTTCCACTCTCGCGTCATGTCGCTCTCAGGCGTGGATTTCTTTATCTCATTGGTGTCTAATATCTTATGTAATTCATATGTTTGGTTTAATACCTGAAGACAGCTATTGATGAAACAGGTATTGCCGTAATTGTACAGACCGACCCGTTTGATATCCTTATAATTCTGCATTTTTTAATGGTATAAAAATGTCTTTATACTGTAATAACACCGCATGGATACAAATCAAAACCTTTTTGAATTACTTGAACAAGCATTAAGTGTGAATTATCCTACTCACACTGTACCTAACATTAGTCGTCGTACAACTCCCGCTTTTACGTATCAACGATCGCCGCGACAAACCCCTTTTGTTTCACAAGAACGTGCTGGAAGAGTACCGCCTGCGTTGGATGCAGTGCATACCCTCATACGCGAATATAATATCATGATGTCGCAATACCAAGAAAATATGACTTCAATGATCCTTGCATTTGTGGCTGAATTACGCGATGTCCGCGCTTATCGTGCAAATACCGCTGCAGCAACGGCTGCAGCAAACAGAAATTCTGAACCAAGAACACCCAATCCTACACCAACACATACGACTGCACCAACGCCTATAAATATGCCCCCTGTTCAACTGCCTCCTATACGACGTATGCCATCTTTTCCCATTGGTCTTACCTTTCCTACGTCTCTTGTACAGACTCCTTCGCAACTTACCCGCGGGCAAATCGAGGAAGCAACACAAGTCTATCAATATGGTACCGAACCGGCTTCGTTGAATAGCACATGTCCCATTACGCTGGAAGATTTTCAAGAGGGCGAAACCCTAACCCTCATACGAAATTGTCAACACGCGTTTCGGCCGTCGGCAATTGAGGAATGGTTCCGTACAGATTCGCGATGCCCATTATGTCGTCAGTATATTACAGACATTGCACAAGACGATGCGGAAAATGAGTTAACAAGAGTCCTTAATAACATAGATGTATCCAATATATCCAACAGCATTAACATAATTCAACAAATATTTCGATCCGGATTTGAAGGTGTTACTGTGCCCGACCCCGGTGACGAAACCCCGGTCATTACAATTGACATACCTATATTGCAGTCACGATTTACGTTATCTGAAGAACAAATAGCAAATGACGGAAGCGATGTCAATGTCAATGAACATGCGGACGGGAATGAACATGCGGACGGGAATGAACATGCGGATGGCAGTAGTCCATAGAGGTCTTTTTTCCAATATCACTTGGAAAAAAGACAGATTTATTTGGAGATAGGGGCAAAGAATGACATCAGGGAATGGTTTGTTTCCAGTGCAAAGTCTCTGGCTTGTTTCGTCTCAATGATTTTTACATACTTGTCGAACAATAGCGTTTTCACCTTGGTCGAGCAGAATTTTTCTCGTTTCTTCATGTACTGTTCCAGGTCATCTCCACACTCTCCGTCGAGCTCCCGTAAGAACTTATGATAACCTTTAATGGCTGCATGCTTGTTTTGTAGTTTCCATATATCTTCCACGGCCAGACTGAATAACTGTTGTAGGGGTTTCATCAGCTGATTTGTAATATAGTGCGCGTAGTCGATATTGAGCTTTTTTGAGATGATATATTCGGGCGTTTCGATACGTTCGCCAGTCAATGCCTTTCGGTTCTTGTTTGGTACAAACACATACTTGATGCGGTCACCTGGTTTGGGTTTATTTCCCGGATCTCGCTTACCAATACGATCAGCCAGAACCTTGTGACCAATTTGTTGAGGATTTTTGTAATCACTGCGCAATGCGCGGGTAATCGCCAGTTTGTCCATATGTACATTTCCGTCAATAAGCTGCTGGAGCGACTGGTTCAGATAGTCAATCGCGTCGCTTACGTTCTGTTTCTGCATCAATATGTTGATGATCTCGCCATATGTGTCCTTGAGATAGTCACATGAATCGCGGCGCTTCAGAGACAGTCCCATGTATTTTAAATTTCCTACGTTTGGATCCTCTTCGTAAAGCATACCAACGTATCGTTTCTTCGAAAGAAGGATAAACGGCATGAGAGTCTTTTCATATTCCAAGCACATGGGTGGCTTGAGGAACTGAGTGCACAGATCCGCTGCGTCTTGTGCAATCTCAATCGTGATTTCCAATGCGCGCTGACCTCTTATCTTGTTGCCTTGCAAATCTTCCAGATTGAATGTGAAGAATACACTGTCCGTGTCGCCGTACACATATTCCGCCAGGGTTTTCACCGTGGTCCCGTCCTCAATGGTATATTCACGGTCTCCGTACACTTCTTCAATCATGCGCCGGGCATACATGATCATTTCTCGCCCAGTTGCGGTGGTAGATGCGGCTACGTCTTTTTCATAAAACGTCGACGTTTGTGCACCACACTGACCATATAACGAGTTCGCGGTCACCTTGTACCCGAGTTGTCTTTTGTCCAGGATATTTGCCATAAACGGATCCTTTTCCTGTTTCGCCTTCTTTCGGGTATCCTTGCGTGCCTTGAGCAGCTCCTCGAGGATTGACGGCATGATGGATTTTTCGTTTTTGGGTAACTGGACCCAGCGGCACGTTTTGTACCCCACCTTCACCTTTTCGGCTCGCGATGTTTCCGACTTTCTGCGCCACTCATATGTATCAAAGGTGGTGTCGATGTATTCATGTCCAGGAAGATTGTCATAGATAAAGTTGCCGTGCTCGTCTCGGTCTCCCGTAATGACTCTGAGATTGCCTTCCAGGTCATACTCCTTTGTCCATACTTTGCTGTCGTGCGAGTAGTTTTGACTAATCATAGAAGACGGGTACAGAGAGCTGTAATCAACACAGGCTACAGGATTGTCCATGTACATCGAGCACTTTGGCGGAAGCACAATGGCTCCTTCATAACCGCCGTCATTGCGCTTTTTTTCCAGATCGGGCATCAACGTGTTCTTTTCACGGCATTTCTTTGCGACATAACTGGTGAGTTTGATGCCCTGGCCTCTGAAAACCAGGAAGCTAATAGGAACCGTGCAAATGTTTGACATCTCCACATATCCAGTAATCACATCAATCTTGTTCATGAGATGGTGGACCAGGTTACAATCCTGAATACAGTACTTTGCAACCACTGCGCGGTCGGTTGCGTCGCCATTCGTTAGGCGGAAGATATCTTGCGGGGTTACGTCATCCTTGGCAATGCCCCACTTCAGCTTCTTCTTTGGATCAAATGTGTGGTGTCCATCAATGACAATCGCGGTCTTGCCATCGCGCTCGACAATATCCCGAACGACGAATTTTTTACCACCATCATAATAGTCTGTTGTAAAGCTCACGAGTTCGACGTGTATGAAATCGTTTACGTGAAGACCCGTAAGGTTGCTGCTATACATTTCACACACGTCTTGACCGGCATCGTTTGTTGTGTTTACGTATTTCTTAACAGAATCACTGATGTATGAACCCGCAACATCGTCCAACTTATATGATGAAAGGTTGAAATCACGACGAAAGTATGTATACATGTCAATCTGTAGGCGCCCAGGAATATCATAATACTTAAGATCGTACTCCCCGCTTGCAATTACCAGCTGCTTTGTTTCGATGCCGTCAAATTGTACCGAACCTTCTCGTGTTTTCCCACATACGTCCCTTTCCAGTGTATCCATTTCTTCGTTTTTCGTTGCCGATCGCGAAAGCCGCAGGAACTCCTTTTCGCATCCGCACTCTTGCGCCCGTCGAAACATGAACTCATAATCAAAACCAAATATGTTATATCCCACAATGATATCGGGGTCCTCTTCGCATATTACTTCTGTCCAACGTGTCAGTAACGATCGTTCATCTACGGCGGTATCAATGTCTGCGCCTGGGACACCGTCACACGACCCCAACACAACGCAATGGTTGCGATACGACTCTGATTCGCCATATCGCAGGAATGTCGAGCCAATGAATGTAACCTTGTCGCCTTCGAGCTCCGGAAGTACGCTCGTCATAGCAACATCCAATACCATGATCTTCTCATCGCGCGGCAGCTTTTGATCGAGTAGGGCAGCAATCACACGTTTGGTTTTGGTACCCTTCTTCTTTTGCACCTTCTTTTCGTCGTCTTCTTCCTCTTGCTCAAACTCTACGTTTCGGATCACATATTCTTTCTTGTCGTCCCAGTGTTTGTCTTTGAGACGTTCCACATCCGTGCTTAGCATATAATCAAATAATTTGTCCAGGTTCGTTTTTGTTGGCATTGACTTTGGAAATACGCGATCGACGTCATCCACTGTCCCAAACCCAAACGCAGCATGGACGATTTTTCGAAACAGCCCTTCCGCATTCCCTTCATTCACAAATCCCTCTTGTATTCGAAACAAATCCACTGCATTCATGGCAAGTTTCTTGTAGGACTTCAATGGGACCGGGAAATCGCCATGACTGCTACTGGCCTCAATATCAAAACTACATATCTTGAATGGCGTCACTGTTTCCTTTTCGGGAAGTGGAACCAAATTGCTGCATTTGCAAACAAAGCTGTAGTCGCAAAAGGATTGCGGTTCGTCCAGTGGTTTGGACCGAACCTTGATCCATCCCGACGGCGTTATTTCATTGATATGAAACAAACGCAACAACGCAGGTATGTTGCTCTCGTATATTGGATATTTCGTTGTATCAAAGTGACGACCGGTAGAACTGCTTCGTGATTCCGGGTTCCATAGCTGTTTGACACGGGAGAAGCCCTTCATGCTTTGAAACATGAGCTTGATGAACCTGTCGTTTTTCCCACCAGTGAATCCATAAAGACGCTTCATGTCGACGATTTCCGCTTTGAATGAATCCGTGTAATACTGCGCGCCTCCCAAATTCAGCTCATCTTTTAACGAACGCACAAATGCTGCCAAATTCGCGCTTGTAAAATTGTGGTCCACGCGCGTATAGAAGAATGGCTTGAAATCCGTGACTTCTATACTGCAGGTTTTTCCCTCTGCATTGATGCCATACATCATAACCGAATAGTAAGATCCATCTCGACCAGGTGTCCTGATATCACCGTTACGATTACCGTCTCGGAAATCAAACAACCTAAACTCGTATTTGTGGATCACTCGACGTTTTGTAGTCATATTTGTGTATACCCTACATACACAGATAGCGTCTAATCAATTTTGACCTAAGTATTTTAGTGGTCTATTTGCGCGTCTTTTGCGTTCTTGTGCGACGTGTGATATTCTTGCGTGACTTTTTTGCTTTTGATTTTTTAGATCGCTTGGTGCGTTTTGCATTGGCCTTTTTAGATGCCTTCCCGCCCCTTACCTCTTTCAGGTCTGCCGAAAAAAACGCGCTCATGTCTTCTTCAGTACGTTCGCCGTTGTAATACATAAGGCGGTTGTTTGTAATTTTGAATAACGTAGGATATCCCTGGAGTACCAACCGTTCTTCGCCAATGATGCGATTGTTGATATCGTTGATCATGGAATCCCTGCGTGGGTCGTCGGCTTCGATCTCGGTGATCCTGATATGTTTGACCAAACGTTCTTTCATGGCGTCCCATGCTGGTTTCATGGCATTACAGTACCCACACCATTTCGCGTATATTAGTCCCGCTTCGGTCATATATTATGTTCGTATATAATATATTCATGAACTACAATCGTACTGTTTTTATCATTGTCCTGTTTGCTCTGCTCCTGATTTCCGCTGTCTCGGCGTGCATAATGTCACCAGTAGAAGGACTTGAACAAATGGAATGCCCTGACGTTCTTGTCCGCGAACAAGGCGAGCTGGTTTTGTATAGCAGTGGAACCCCCGGACAGCCCATTAGGAAGTTTTCCAATATGGACGAGTATATTGCATATGCAAAGGAGAACCCCGAATGCCCTGTTGTGTTTTTACAGCAGGAAACAAGCGCACAAGGGAAGCTGGTCTATCGCGCACGCCCCAGTCCCTTTGATATGCAACCTGGACTTCCCGAGTCCGTTCCTCTCAGCCAAAGCAAGCCAGTGATTGATATGATTGATGCAACGCGCGACCGCGCTCCCTATAACCACACCACGTATGCCGGGTTTGATGCACACGGACAACACGTTGGCGAAGTCACCAATGTAGACGTCATCCACGAGTCCACTGAATTGGGGACCCTGAGTCGCAATCCTATGGATACTAACTGGGGCGGCGTCACGTATACGCAATCCGCGGTGGAATCGGGTGCATATGCTGACCGCGAAGTAAAAAGGCCGCGTCTCTATCAGCCCCGCGGAGAATTTAACAAGGGTGTTTTCACGGCTCATGGTGGACCTGCTGATGTGTATTAATTAGACATGTGGGAAATAGCTCATGTCTTGCATGATGGACATCATATTGTGTTTTTGGGGACTGATTGACATAGGTTCAGCCGAGTTGTATTCACCATCCGCGGATATACTTAATCCAGCCTTAATGAATCCTACAAATAATGGATGAGGTCGATGGGGTCGGCTTTTGAATTCCGGGTGAAACTGAACCCCGATCATGAACGGATGTCCCTCCAATTCAAGGATTTCCACCAATTTTGTATCACCGGCGACATACTCGCCTGCGATATTCATACCATTTTCAATAAGCGCATGACGATATGCATTATTGAATTCATACCGATGGCGATGGCGCTCCCATATTCGATCTGAGCCGTATATCTCCCTGGCTTTTGACCCCTCATATAAAACACACTCGTACTTTCCCAGCCGCAGTGTTCCACCTTTGTCCTTGTTGTTGTCCTGGTCTGGAAGGAAATGTATAATATGTTTGTCCGGGTTCGACGGGTCCAATTCCTCGCTGGTAATCTCGGGGTCCTTAAGCACATGGCGCGCATATTCAATCGCGAGTACCTGACACCCCAGGCAAATACCCAGAAAAGGGATGCTGTTCATCCGTGCATACTTGGCAGCCACTATCTTTCCTTCGACTCCGCGCGAACCAAACCCGCCTGCAATGATAATACCCTGACATTCTTGCAAACGATGCAATGCATTTATATAAGACTGTTTTGACCAGTTATCGCTGTTGATATCGAGGCATTCACTATCCACCCATATTATATGCACCTTCTTTCCTTCGTGAATCGCTGCGGCCTTGACCGCCTCAACAATGCTTATGTACGAATCTTCCAGTTCCATATATTTCCCTACGATGGCAATCGTATGTGTTCCCGACGCGGTTTGATGTCGTTTGGCACCGTCGATCCACTTTTGCATATTAGGCATGAGGGATAACCCAAATTGGTTTCCAATGATGGTTGCCACGTTGCTGTTGTACAGGTTGAGCGGAACATCATAAATGCTTGATAGGGTTGGTGCGGGAATCACAGATTCCCTTGGTACGCCGCAAAATTTGCTTATCTTGTCCAGCAACGAACATGGGATTTCCTCATCTGCGCGTGCAAGAATCATGTCGGGGTGCAGACCAATTCGTCGCAACTCTCTCACTGATAATTGCGTCGGTTTGGTTTTGAGTTCTTGCGACCCTCTTAGATACGGGAGCAGTGTCAAATGAATGTGACAAAACCGACTGTTTCCTATATCTGTGCGTAACTGTCGGATTGCCTCCAAGTATGGCTCTCCTTCGATATCTCCCACGGTGCCTCCCACCTCTACCATCATGATGTCACAGTCGCTTGTCGTGGCAGCGTACATGATACCATGTTTAATTGCGTCGGTGATATGCGGAATTACTTGGATGGTGCCGCCCAAGAAGTCGCCTTTGCGTTCCTTGGCAATGACCTCCGAATATATTTTTCCAGTGGTCATTGTGCTTAGCTTGTTCATGGGCTCGTCTATGAATCGTTCATAGTGCCCCAGATCCAGATCGGTTTCGGCACCGTCGTCTGTGACAAACACTTCCCCATGCTGGGACGGGTTCATTGTCCCTGGGTCGACGTTTAAATAAGGGTCCAATTTCTGGACAAATATTCGTTTATTACACGATTTCAATATGGCTCCGATACTTGCAGTGGCAATACCCTTTCCGAGGGAGCTGCATACACCACCAGTAACAATACTAACTTTGGGCTGTTTTGACATGATCTGTTCTTAACTACGGCATCTTCATATCGATTACACTGCGACATACGTCTTAACCTTTTCAATTACGGTTTTACTCACCTTTCTCATTTTGTCTCCTGCGCGTA
>Ga0181558_10000802_pt1 | contig 29766 bp, 21 predicted proteins | sample 011ome_22_FD_133754 | JGI IMG/M metagenome (GOLD analysis project Ga0181558, IMG submission 133754) | Coastal salt marsh microbial communities from the Groves Creek Marsh, Skidaway Island, Georgia - 011507BT metaG (megahit assembly) | ecosystem: Environmental > Aquatic > Marine > Intertidal...
ATAAGTATTGTGCTAAGATAATAAGAGGTAACCAGAGAAGGTGTAAAGAGAAAGTGGCATTGAAAATAAACAGCATGGGTGCCAAGACCAACAAACCTAGAAGGAAATTGAATAGCCCAATATTTACCTCGTTGAAAACCAATATGGCAAATGGAAATTTTACTGTTTGCAATAGTTTTGAATTTTTCACCAGAACTGTCACGTTATTTCCCGTGGAGAATGTAAACCATCTGTAAGAGAGCAAAGCTGAGAATAGTAAAATAGGATATTGTTCGCCCCCTCTCTTGAACACAAAACTTACTAGAATGATGTAAATTAACATCATAAAAAAGGGGTCTAACACTGCCCACAAAAATCCAAGAGCCTTGTTTTTGTATCGAACCTTTAAGTCGCTTTTCATTAAGAATTTTGCGAGGTCTTTTCTTGAGAATAAGCTTTGGATTAATTGAAACAAATCCTTCATTTATGGGTGAGTTATTTGGTTGTATAAAGCTAGTAATTTTTTTTCTTCATTTTCCCATTTGTACGTGTCGGTTAATTTCTTAACGTTTTCTTTATACTGGTTCATTTTACTAGAATCACTCATTACTTCATTAATAACGTGGGCAATTTCTTGGTATGAATCGGGATTAAAAACAGTTCCGATATCGTTTCCAACCACCACTCTTTCCATATCCGGAAAGTTACTCGAAACAACCGGGATTTCGCCTTGTATGTATTCAAATACTTTGTTTGGCGCACAGTAATAGTAGCTCAAACACACATTTTCGATAGGTGCAATTCCTAAATCAGCACTCTGAATGTAAGAGGTTACCTCATGCGAGCCAACTGGTCCATAGAAGTGAAATTTTTCTTTCACGTTTTTTTCTTCTGCCACAGCTGTTAAGTATTCTTTGTATTTTTTGTTTCCCCCTCCCAAAAATACCATGTGGCAATTTGGAATTAGCTCCAGCGCCTGTATTAACTTGTCTAAGCCGCGATTGAAAGAAATTCCTCCCGAATAAATTAATAACTTTTCGTTCGTAGGAATTTGAAGCAGTTTTTTAAGATTATTGGAGTCAGTGAGAGCTTCTTTTTTTCGCTTAAAAGGAGCGTTCATAATCAAAAAAGGGGTTGGTATTTGATAAGTTTTTTCCAAATAGTCCACAATTGACTGACTTACCGTAATAACAGCGTCACATTTTTTTATTAGTTTTTTCTCTACTTTGAATTGCCATTTTTTATACCATTTGGGCGTTTTATATGGCTTGTTTCTGTGGATATATAATTCATGAGAATCATACACCAATTTCGAGTTGTATCGTTTTGCAATTCTATGTCCTAGAGGTAATGTGTTTAAATCATGGGCATGAACAATATCTGGTTGCAAATTCAATTTAGATACTTCGGACTTTGTGGCAGCAAAAAAACCTTTGAAGGTAAGGTGCTTATTTACAGAGCTAAAAAGAAATTTAAAACTGTTTAACTCAGTTTTTTTGTTCCAATCTCTTTTTATTTTTTTGGAGACTGGTTCCGTTGATTTCGGCTTTGCAACAAGTTTTCGATAAACTTGTTTTTTTAAGAATTCAAATATTTTTTCACCCAAAATAAGTTTATGAAACGGTACGAAATCTAACCTATAAACGGTCGTATTTGAATCTATTTCTTCTACTTTCGCTAAGCCTTTTTTCCACAAAGCAAAAATGCTTATTCTATAGCCTGCTTTAGATAGTGTAGCTGCCTCTTTCAATACTCTCGAATCATTTTCGAAGTAATTATATACAAGCATTACTACATTTTTCTCTTTCATGGTTGAGTTAATAATTTCTTTACAAAGCTAAAACAATAAATAGAATCTACAATTTCAGAAAATAGGAACAAGAATTAGTTTTTTAATAGAGCGTCTATTAACTTTATTCAAATTTCAATACAGCATCCGGCACAATATGTTTATCACCCAAATAAGAAACAGTTTATTGACACTCTTTGTGATTGGATTTTTCTTTTTTCCTCAACTTCAAACCATCATTATAGCGGCATGTTTTGTTACTTTACTTGTGGATAAAACCTACTACAACCAGTTTAGTATTGTCTTAAAAAACAAATTAGGACTTGTAATGATAAGCTACTTCTTGGTACTAGCAATTAGTGTGTTATATTCCCAAAACTTACCAGAAGGACTCAGGTCTCTAGAGACGAAACTCTCTTTTTTTGTGTTTCCTTTTTTCTTGCCTGTTGTATTCCACAATAAAAATATCACAAAACGCATGCTCACGGTTCTGCTTTATGCTGGAGTAAGCTATATCTTGCTCTCGCTCATTGACGCGACCATTCACTACCAATCTACTCGTTCAATTTCCTCATTTTTCTACACCGAGCTAGGAGTAGGGTTTTTTAGAGAAAGCAGTTTTGTTCATCCCACGTATGCCTCATTTTTCTATAATGTGTTAATTGCACATGTGGCACTGGGTTTACTTCAAAATGAAGGAGATAGTAAGAAGAAAATACGAGGTATAGGAGTATTAATTCTCTTGGTACTATTTGTTTTTATGCTTTCTTCCAAGTTTGGAATTTTGGCATTACTCCTTAATCTATGTTTTTTGTTGTTTTTTTATATCAAGAAAACCAAACAAGTGTCCAAAGCTACTGTTGTATTAGTGCTATTTGCTTTGGGAGCTTCTCTTGTGGTAACCCAAACTCCTCTCAAGCATAGATTTGAATCAGCTTTTTCTGCACTCACTAGTGGCTCAGGGAAATATAGTAGTACCCAAACAAGGTTGGATGTATGGAATGTAACTGCAGAGGTAATCTCAGAACATCCAATACTGGGAGTGGGAACCGGAGATGTAAGAGATGAATTGCGAAAGAAATATATGGAAAAGGAGTATTTCTTGTATGCCGAGAGAGGGTACGATTCGCATCAGGAGTTTTTACAAACTTGGGCCGCATTGGGTTTGCTAGGTATTTTACTTTTGTTAAGTTTATTTTACTTCTTATTCCACAGAGCCAGACAAACACGTCACTTTTTGCTCACAATTTTCACTATTTTGTTCCTCCTATTTGGTATGGTAGAATCCATGCTCGAAAGACAAGCTGGAGTGGTATTTTTTGTGTTTTTTGGATTGCTACTTTATTCGTATTCTCCTTTAAAAAATAATAATTGAACAGAATTTTTCTCATAGTATTCGTCTTCCTCCTTGTCAATCTCTCGATGGCACAGAAGTTTACCTTTTTGAATTATTCTACCAAAGAAGGTTTGGCTCAAAGTCAGGTAAATGACATCGCACAAGACAGAGAGAATTATCTCTGGATAGCGACATTAGACGGATTGAGTAAATTTAATGGGAAAACATTCCAGAACTATTATCAAAAGGATGGATTACTGTCCAATAGAATTTCTTCCATTTCGGTAGATGCTGAAGACAACGTTTGGGCAGTCACATCGAGCGGAATTTCAATTCTCACGGCTGACTCAATTTTTCCTTTTGGTTACAATAATCTATTCTTGAATGAAAACATAATTGCGGTATCTCATCAAAACAGCAAGGTTATTGTCTCTACAGAGTCGGGTGGTATTTTTGTTTTTCATCAGAAGCAAGATGAAATAGAGTTGACACGTATTCATAAGAAGCCACTGGAAAACGTAAAAATTCGTGATGTCTTTTTGGAAGACTACAAATTGTTAATCGCCACCAGCCACGGACTTTTTCAATTATGGAATGATGAAATTACACAAGTTTCCCTCCCGTGGAACTACGACTTTACAGGAGTTGGGGTTACCCAAAAAGGAGAGATATGGTTGGCTTCTTCCGAGAATGGAGTTTGTTATTACGAAAAAAACAATCAATTCGAGATCAACCAAAAAAACTCGGCTTTGCTCAATAATTTCAGCACTAGTTTAATGGTGGATAACCAAGGTACGGCTTGGGTCACCTCAAATTCTGCTTTGTCGGAAATAACGAAGGACAGGGCAGTGGAAAACTATTCTGTGGAGAATGGGTTTGAATCCATAGCTCAAGTTGTTTTTCAGGATAATGAGGGGAATATTTGGATAGGAACGAACGGAAAGGGTCTCATGAAATTTGCGAATAAAGAGTTTAAGTTTCTTACCAGACAAAAAGACTTGCCAAGTGACCTGGCTATTTCTATTTGCGAGGATAACCTAGGAAGTATTTGGCTTGGTTCTTTGGGAGAAGGCGTGAGCAGAATTAAAGAAAACCGAATAGAATCCTTTAATGCCCGAAAAACCAATTTCCCAAATAATAATTGTTGGGTAATTCATAGAGACTTAACGAATAAAATGTGGTTTGGTACTTCGCAAGGATTGGCCCTGTTGATCGGAAAAAGTTTTAAAACCTTCACTGAAAAAGATGGGTTACCAGCCAATAAAATTCAATCAATTTTTCAAGAGGTTCCGGGAGTGATGTGGATAGGAACCAAAGATGGAGTGGCCTATTACAAAGAAAACAAGTTTTATACCTTGGAGGAGTATCCTTTTCGAAATACCCGCTCCATTAGCTCCACCCAAGATGGAATTTACTGGTTTGGAACAAGCGATGGATTGGTGAGGTACGATGGCTTTGAAACCTTACTTTTGGAAGATTCGCTGCTACTTGGAAACACGATTTACGCCATTGAATCTTTTGGAAACAAGCTTTGGATTGGAAGCGATAAGGGATTAGTTTATTTTGACGGGAGGCATTTTCAACGAATAGAGATAGTGCCAGGCCTGAAAATGGCCGCCATTAATTTTTTAAAAATTGACAAAGAATCTCGGTTGTGGATAGGAACCAATAACGGTATTTATTCGCTCAATGCCTCTTCATTCTTGAGGGGCGAAAAAAAATTGGCTACATACACCATAAATAATGGGCTTATCGGGATGGAAACAAACCTCAATGCGGTTTTTCAAGATTCCAAAGGCAACATTTGGATGGGAACCAGCGAAGGAATCAACGTGTATAAGGAGTTTAAAACAAAGCATAACGTAAAAACCATTCCCTCTGTTCACTTGACCAGTGTAAAACTACTTTTTGAAGAAAAAGAATGGCTCTCTACCTTCCGAAACAGTAAAAATCTCTCATTTGGGTACAAAAAGAATACGTTTACTTTTTATTACCACTCCAATTATTTTAAAGAACCAGAACGAATAAAATATTCTTATTTTTTAGAAGGGTTTGATGATTCTTGGTCGCCAATGGAATCGGCCAATTTCTCGCGGTATCCTAGTCTGCCTCATGGCAGTTACAAGTTCAAAGTAAAGTCTACTTTGGATGGAATTACTTGGAGCAATATAGATGAGGTAAGCTTTACAATATCTGCCCCTTTTTGGCTAACATGGTGGTTCCGAATCACCACAATACTGATGTTTGTTTTGATTGTGTATTTCTTTATCAGAAGACGCAGACAAGCACAACGAAAGGAGAGAGAAGTAGAGTTGTTGAATTACAAAAATAAGCTGATAAAATTGGAGCAACAATCCCTGAATGCGAGTATGAACAGGCACTTTATTTTTAATTCTCTAAATTCAATTCAATTGTACATCAACAAGGAAGATAAACTATCCGCGAATAGGTATTTATCTAATTTTTCTAAGCTGATTAGAAAAAATTTGGACAGTTCTTCTGCCGAAGATAATTTAATTCCATTGTCTGAAGAAATAGAGAGATTAACCCTCTATTTGTCTCTAGAAAATATGCGTTTTAAGGAGAAATTCACGTACCACATTCACATCGATGAACAGGTAGAAACGGAGCTAACAAAAGTGCCTGCTATGTTTATGCAGCCTTTTATTGAGAATAGTATTTGGCACGGAGTTTTACCCATGGAAGAAATAGGAGAAATCACCATCAATATTTTCAAGAAAGGAACAAAAACATTTTTCGAAATCATCGATAATGGCATAGGTATCTCTACCAGTTTGAAAAACAAATCACTGGAGCAAAATGAACATTCCTCCAAGGGGATGAAAATAGCAGCGAATAGAATAGAATTACTTCAAAAAGTAATTGAAAGAGAAATCACCATCACGGGTCCGTTTGATATTCTGGAAGAGGGGAAAGTGATGGGAACCAAAGTTGTGATTGTTTTTGGTTAAAAATCAGCTAAAAGGTGTAAAAAAAAGTACCAAAACTTTCTTGTACAAGAAAAAAGTAGCATCTTTATATTTCCAAAAAAAAAGGGCGCAAATGTACGCCTTTACTATAATGAATTTGCAACAAAACTATGGACAAATTTTCTTTTCTAAGTAACGGGGATGTAAACGCATTCGAAGATCTTTACAAGAAATACAAACAAAATCCTTCATCAATAGAAACAGGTTGGGCCCGTTTTTTCGAAGGATTTGAATTCCAAAAAGCTAATTACGAAGATTCCGAAAGCGGAAACTCGGTTGTCACAAGTAAGGAGTTTAAAGTAATTACCCTCATTGAAGACTACCGACAGAGAGGGCACTTGTTCACTAAAACAAATCCAGTTCGAGAGAGAAGAAAATATTCTCCTTCGCTCGATATAGAAAATTACGGATTAACAAAAGAAGATTTGACCGAGGTTTTTCAGGCAGGAGAGCAAATCGGAATTGGAGCAGCATCTCTTGCAACAATTATAGACCATTTAGAACAAACATATTGTCAGTCTATCGGGATTGAATACATGTACATTCGTTCACAAAAAAGACTGACTTGGCTGAGAGATAAAATTGAAATTACCAATAGGCCAAAGTTCTCGAAAGAAGATAAAAAGCACATTCTTCACAAGTTAAATCAATCAACGGAGTTTGAAAACTTCCTTCAAAAGAAGTTTGTTGGTCAAAAAAGATTTTCGATTGAAGGGGGAGAATCCTTGATCCCTGCATTAGATGCGCTTATTGAAAAAGGAGCGGAAATGGGGATCAAAGAGTTTGTAATGGGAATGGCCCACAGAGGAAGACTCAACGTGTTGGCAAATATTTTCAACAAACCAATGGAGGAAATTTTCAGTGAGTTTGAAGGGAAAGACTACGAAGATGAAAACTTTAGTGGAGATGTGAAGTATCATTTGGGATGGTCGTGTGATATTCAAACAGACAATGGAAATGATGTACACCTTACGTTATCACCAAACCCTTCTCATTTGGAGGCAGTAGCGCCTGTTGTGCAAGGAATCACCAGAGGAAAAATTGATAAGTACTTGAAAGATGAAGGGAAAATAATCCCCATCGTAATTCATGGAGATGCTGCAATTGCCGGACAAGGAATTGTGTATGAAGTTCTTCAGATGGCACAATTAGATGGATACAGAACAGGAGGTTCGGTTCATATTGTCATTAACAATCAGGTGGGGTTTACCACCAATTACTTGGATGCACGATCGAGCACTTATTGTACCGATATCGCAAAAACTACCTTGGCTCCCGTATTTCATGTAAATGGAGATGACGTGGAGGCTGTAGTTCAAGCAATGACAATAGCTCTGGAATATCGCCAGACATTCAAGAAAGATGTTTTTATAGATTTGTTGTGTTACCGAAAGTATGGACACAACGAAGGAGATGAGCCGAAATTTACTCAGCCAAAACTATACAAAGCAATAGCAAAGCATCCTAATCCAAGAGAAATATATTTAGACAAATTGATTTTCGACAAAGTCATTACGGAAGAGGAAGGAGATGAGCTCAAAAATAAATTCCATGAAGTATTGGAAGATGATTTTGGAGCTTCCAAACAAATAAAAAAGGCCACAGTAAAGCATTTCTTGAACAGAACCTGGGAAGGATTTAAATATGCGAAAGGAGATCAATTATTTGAGCCAATAGACACGAAAGTTGCGAAGAAAAAACTACTCGAACTTGGCGACAAAATCACAGCTTTGCCTGAAGGAAAGAAGTACTTTAGAAAAATTGTGAAACTGATGAAAGACCGAAAAGAAATGATTCATTCGGATAGTTTGGATTGGGGAAGTGCCGAAATGTTGGCCTACGCAACCTTGCTAGACGAAGGACATGCCGTAAGAATATCGGGTCAAGATGTAGAAAGAGGAACGTTCTCTCACCGCCACGCGGTTGTAATTACAGAAGATGCAGAGGAAGAAGTGATTACACTGAATCATCTTAACGACAAACAAGCCGAATTTTCAATTTACAACTCACTACTTTCTGAGTATGGAGTGCTTGGATTTGAATACGGATATTCCTTTGCAGTTCCTACAGGTCTTACTATTTGGGAAGCCCAATTTGGAGATTTCTTCAATGGCGCGCAAATAATGATTGATCAATTCATTGTGGCGGCAGAAGAAAAATGGGGAGTGAGCAATGGACTAGTTATGTTGCTACCCCATGGATACGAAGATATGGGAAGTGAACATTCTAGTGGAAGAATCGAAAGGTTCCTTCAGCAATGTGCCGACAACAATATTCAAATAGCAAACTGTACCACGCCAGCAAACCATTATCACCTTTTAAGAAGGCAGATAAAACGTAATTTCAGAAAACCACTTATCGTATTTACTCCAAAGAAACTATTGAGATACCCAAAAGCGGTTTCCACTTTGGATGAATTAGCATCAGGTAGTTTTCAAGAGGTAATAGATTATCCGCATGGAGATGTGAAGAAAACCAAAACGGTAGCCTTCTGTTCTGGAAAAATCTACTACGATGTGTTGGAGCAAATGGAAGAGCAAGGAAAAGGAGAGCAAGTGGCTTTGGTAAGATTGGAGCAGCTGTATCCTTTCCCAGAGAAACAAATCTTGGAGGTTATAGCCAAATACGGAAAAGATAAGAAATTCTTATGGCTGCAAGAAGAACCAGAAAACATGGGTGCGTGGTCATTTATTATGAAAAAAACGAGAAATTTTGAAGTTCGATTTGATGTGATTTCAAGAGCTGATTCTGGTTCGCCAGCAAGTGGTTCTTCAATAGCGTCCAAATTGAGACATCAAAACTTGATCAACGAATTGTTGACGATGAAATAAGAGTGGTATCCCTAAGTAAGTTTCAGTGAAGAAAGTAAAGTTCCTAAAAAATAAATGCCAAATTGTGCTGATATACTCAGTATGACAAATAAAAAAGAGAGAAGTATAGATAAAGTTCTAAAAACAGATGTATATGTTAGAAATGAAAGTGCCATCACCTGGCGAATCCATCTCGGAAGTAGAAATTGCAGAATGGTTAGTAGAAACCGGTGACTGGGTTGAGAAAGATCAAGCAATTGCCGAAGTAGACTCAGACAAAGCAACGCTAGAATTACCAGCGGAAAAATCGGGAATAATTACGCTCAAAGCCGAAGAAGGTGACACAGTTGCTGTGGGTGCTGTTGTGTGTTTGATAGACACAAAAGCTGAAAGACCTGCAGGAGCTTCCAAGCCAAAAGAAACTACCGCTCAACCAGAGAAAAAGGAAGAGTCTGCACCTACACCTAATCCAAATCCAGTAGCTCAGTCCGAACCAGCGAAGAAAGAAACCTATGCCAAAGATGTTCCCTCGGTATCGGCTAAGAAACTGATGGACGAGAACGGAATTTCTGACGTACAAGGTACAGGAAAAGATGGGCGAGTGCTTAAGCAAGATGTTATAGCTGCGATGGCTGGTGGATTTGCCACTGAAAACGCTAGCGGCTGGGGAGGAACAAGAGATATAAAAAGAGTAAAAATGAGTATGCTACGAAGAAAAGTAGCAGAAAGATTAGTTTCCGTAAAGAACGATACTGCCATGCTAACCACTTTTAACGAAGTGGATATGAAGCCAATCATGGATATCAGAAATAAATACAAGCTTAAGTTTAAAGAACAATTAGGAACGAGTCTTGGGTTTATGTCGTTTTTTACAAAAGCGGTAACCGAAGCGTTGAATCATTACCCCGCTGTAAACGGAATGATTGACGGGAAGGAAATGGTTCTTCACAACTATGCTGATATTGGGATTGCTGTTTCATCTCCAAAAGGATTGATGGTACCTATCGTAAGAAATGCCGAATCAATGAGTTTAGCAGAAATTGAAGCAGAAATTAAGCGACTAGCCATAAAGGCAAGAGACGGAAAAATTTCTATTGACGAAATGCAAGGAGGAACTTTCACGATTACCAATGGAGGAGTGTTTGGATCCATGCTTTCAACCCCAATTATAAATCCGCCTCAATCGGCAATTTTGGGAATGCACAATATCGTAGAAAGACCTGTAGTAGTAAATGGAGAAATAGTAATTCGACCAATTATGTACGTTGCTCTTTCTTATGATCACCGAATTATTGACGGAAAAGAATCAGTAGGATTTTTGGTAAAAGTGAAAGAAATGCTAGAAAATCCAGAGCGAATGCTTTTTGGAGCAAAAGATCCAGTGGAAGTTTTGCTAGGATTGTAAGAATAAATAAAATAAGTTCAAAGCACTTTCATCCCTTGCTGAAAGTGCTTTTTTTATGCCGTAAATTTTATCTGAATAGTAATAGTGTGTAAACAAGCAATATTTTTTTTCAAAAAAGTTTGACGAATCAATTTTTTATCTACATTTGGCAAAATTTTAATAAAAGTTGAACTTATTAAAGACTTTTGATTTTCTATTTGAACGAAGAAATAAGATAGAAAATGGGTTTTGGAAACTCGACAAAAGAATAAAGGATATTTCTTCGATTGCTGAAAAAGCAAGCTCTTTTGGGTTGTCCCCATACGCACTCCTTCCAGTGAGTGTGGTCATCCGTGTATAGATAGTACAAGTATTTTTTTACTCGTTCAAAACTCCAGTTTTGAGAGAAATTAATTGATAATTCATGTCTTATCACTTATTCTATATACAATGAATACAAAATATACCGACTTAATAGATCAAACATTTGACTTTCCTCAAGAGGAATTTTCAGTAACTAACAACCAATTGTCTTGGCACGGAATCAACCTTTCGGAGCTAATAAAAGAACATGGAACTCCCTTGAAATTTAGTTATCTTCCAAAGATTTCAGAGAATATTCAAAGAGCCAAAAGCTGGTTTTCTGATGCGTTTAAAGAACACAATTATCAAGCAAAGTACAACTACTGCTATTGCACCAAAAGTTCACATTTTTCTCACGTGCTGAATGAAGTGTTGAAAAACGAAACACACATAGAAACTTCTTCGGCCTTTGATATCAATATCGTAGAATCGCTCTTCGAAAAGGGTAAATTAACCAAAGATAATTTTATCATCTGTAACGGGTTCAAACGGGCTCAATATGTAGAGAATATAACCAGAATAATAAACAATGGATTCAAAAACTGTATCCCAATTATCGATAACTACGAAGAGCTTAAGTTATTGTCCGAAGGAGTGAATCGAACCATGAACGTAGGCATCCGAATTGCGAGTGAAGAAGAGCCAAAATTCGAGTTTTATACCTCTCGTTTGGGGATTGGCTACAAAAATATATTGAAGTATTACAAAAATGAAATTGAGCACAACGAGAAGGTAAACCTCAAAATGCTTCACTTTTTTATTAATACAGGAATAAGAGATAATGCGTATTACTGGAACGAATTGACAAAGTGCCTTAAAGTGTATGTAGAACTAAAAAAGATTTGCCCTACTTTGGATTCTTTGAATATTGGGGGAGGGTTTCCAATTAAAAATTCGTTGGGATTTGATTACGATTATGCTTACATGATTAGCGAAATTGTTCGTATTATCAAGGAAACTTGTGACGATGCTGAGGTAGAAGTGCCTAATTTATTTACAGAATTTGGTTCCTTTACAGTTGGGGAAAGTGCAGGAGTTATTTATGAAGTATTGTACCAAAAACAACAGAATGACCGTGAGAAGTGGAACTTAATTAATTCCTCGTTTATGACGACTCTTCCGGATTCTTGGTCAATTAGCAAACGTTTTATTATGCTGCCGATAAACCGTTGGAATGACGAATACGAGAGAGTGCTATTGGGAGGGCTTACCTGCGACAGTGACGACTATTACAATTCTGAGCAACATGTAAATGCCATCTACTTACCCAAATATCACAAAGACAAACCGCTCTACATAGGTTTTTTTAATACAGGAGCCTACCAAGAAACTGTGGGTGGATATGGAGGACTGCAACATTGTCTCATTCCTCACCCAAAACACCTAATCATTCAAAAAAATGAAGATGGAGAATTGGAGACATCCGTGTTTAACGAGCAACAAACCCAAGAACAGTTTTTAGCTATTTTGGGATATAAATAAGCTAATGAGCTCATCCAACAAAATCAAGAGGAATATCTCCATAAATTACAATTCGGGGCTAGCGTATTTTCGCTACCCAGTTACTAAATAAAAGAACACTATTTAATACCAAAAAATGAAACAAACATATGCAGGAATTCCAAAGGAATTTGCAACCATAGAAAAAGCGAATATCGTACTTTCAACAGTACCTTATGATGGGACTAGCACTTGGCAAAAAGGCGCAGATAAAGGTCCTCAGGCATTTTTAGATGCTTCTGAGAATATGGAGCTGTATGACATCGAAACTGATTCTGAAGTATACAAGCAGGGAATATTTATGCCCGATGTTATTACTGAAAATTCATCGCCAGAGGCCATGACAGAAGCCGTGTACAGACTAACGAAAGAATACATTTTAAAAGATAAATTTGTGACTACGTTTGGAGGTGAACACTCCATTTCTATCGGAGCGATAAGAGCACATAATGAAGTATTTCATAATTTAACGGTATTGCAAATTGATGCACATGCCGATTTGAGAAAGGAATATGAAGGTTCTAGTTGTAACCATGCGTGCGCTCTTTACGAAGCAAACGAAACCACCAACTTGATTCAGGTGGGAATAAGAAGCATGGATGCTTCCGAAAAGCGTGTGATGAATCTAGACAATGTGTTTTTTGCTCACGAAATGGCACAGGATGAATTTTGGATGGATGCAGCCATAGAATTAATGTCAGATAATGTGTATATAACCATTGATTTGGATGGATTCGACCCTTCTATTTGTCCCGGAACAGGAACTCCAGAACCAGGAGGATTAATGTGGTATGAATCATTAGAATTCTTCAAAAAAGTATTTGAACAAAAAAATGTTGTGGGATTTGATATCGTAGAACTTTGCCCAAACGAAACGGAGAAGTCATCGGATTTTTTGGCCGCAAAACTTTACTATAAATTACTCACTTATAAATTTGAATTAGGGAATTCTGGTGAGAATATAGAAGAAACTTCCTCCACAACATTTGTCCCAATCGGAAAAAACAAAAAGTTTAATAACCAAGACTAATTAGTTGTCTTACCCAAGCAATGCTAGAAAATATAGAAAATATCGAGCTCCAATATCTTACATTGGACGACTACAAAGAACTAAATTTTCAAATGTCAAATGATTTTCATCCTACCAAAGTAATGAAAGGGTACTTAGAAGGTGATGAGAACTCAGGCGAGTTTGCAGTATTGTTGGAGTGGGACAATATTTATTACACCAAACAGTCAAAAACTTAAAAGATAGAAGAAAAGATATTTTTGAATTGAGAAAAATCAAGTCAAAGAATTAGTGTACAACAACAAATAATAGTAGAATGACAATTACAAATTTTATAGAAAACCACTTTTTACATTTCAACTCTGCAGCCTTGGTGGATGCTGCCAAAGGATATGAAGCACAACTTGAACAAGGATCCAAAATGCTGGTTTCCTTGGCAGGAGCAATGAGCACTGCCGAAATTGGGAAAATTTTTGCCGAGATGATTCGGCAAGACAAAGTTCATATAGTATCGTGCACAGGAGCTAACCTCGAAGAAGATATAATGAATTTGGTGGCTCATACACATTACAAAAGGGTGCCCAATTACCGAGATTTAACACCCCAAGACGAATGGGATTTGTTGGAAAAAGGATTGAACAGGGTAACCGATACGTGTATTCCTGAAGAAGAGGCTTTTAGAAGGTTACAAAAACATGTTTTTAAACTTTGGAAAGAGGCCGAAGAGGCAGGAGAAAGATATTTTCCTCATGAATTTATGTACAAAATGTTGTTGTCTGGTGTGCTTGAAGAATACTACGAAATAGATATAAAAAATTCTTGGATGCACGCTGCGGCAGAAAAGAATCTTCCAATAGTAGTTCCTGGATGGGAAGACTCCACAATGGGGAATATTTTTGCCTCGTATGTAATGAAAGGAGAATTGAAGGCATCTACTATGAAATCAGGAATTGAGTACATGACTTTCTTGGCAGATTGGTACACAGATAATTCTCAAAATGGCATCGGATTTTTTCAAATCGGTGGAGGAATCGCAGGAGACTTTCCAATTTGTGTCGTACCCATGCTGTATCAAGACATGGAACGTACAGATACACCTTTTTGGAGTTACTTTTGTCAGATATCCGATTCTACCACGAGTTACGGAAGTTACTCAGGTGCAGTACCTAACGAAAAAATTACTTGGGGAAAACTCGATATGAACACACCTAAATTTATTGTGGAGAGTGACGCCACAATTGTCGCGCCTCTTATTTTTGCCTATTTATTGAAACTTTAATGACTAAAAAATAGTTTTCAAATAGTTTTTTTTACTAATATTAACCAGGATTTAAAAACACCCAAAACAAACTTCTCTAAGTGATGAAAAGAGTAATTGTAGATTACATTAAAATACCCGAAGATATTCTTCAGAAATTGGTAGAAAAATATCCGAATGGGTACAACAACAGAGATATTATTACTTTTACCAATGCCAAAGGTGAAAGAGTAGAGGCTGTTGAATTAAAAACAGAGGATACCTGCTATCTTGTAAAAGTGAGTCAGAAACTGGAAGATAGAATGGACGATTTTGAGTTTGAAGAAGACGAGGATGACGATGATTTGGATGCAGATTTTGCAGATGATATGTCAGAGGAGCTCAAGGATATGTCTGACGAGGATTAAGTTTCTTAATTTGTTTTGTAATTTAGGGCAAAACTCGCAGCATGAAACCTCAAAATTTAGCCAGTGGTGATTCAGTCATTGTTCTTTCACCATCTGGAAAAGTAGAAGAAGAAAAAATTCGAAAATCAGTTCAATTTCTGACTGAATGGGGATTGAACGTAAGCTTTGGTTCTCATATATTTGACTCTCACCATAAAATGGCGAGTACAGATCAAAATCGAAAGGAAGATTTACAATCAGCTCTCGATGATCCCACCATAAAAGCAATTTTTTGTGCAAGAGGAGGTTACGGGCTTGTTCGAATAATTGACGAGATAGATTTTACCAAGTTTTTAAAGAATCCCAAATGGATCATTGGGTTTAGCGATGTTACTGTGCTTCACAATCAATTGAATAGGCTAGGTGTAGCCTCTATTCATGCTCCAATGCCAAACAGCTACATGTCTACTCCCGAGGTTGCTATGGAAAGCCTCAGAAAGGCACTTTTTGATTCAGAGTATCAATTAGAAACTACCTTCTCAGAAAAAGAAATTGTAGGCGGAAACTTGGCAATAATTTATAGTTTGTTAGGAACCAACTCCGATATCCAAACTAAGGGAAAAGTTCTCTTAATTGAGGACGTTGGAGAATATTCCTACAACATCGACCGAATGATGCATTCTTTGAAAAAAGCAGGTAAATTTAACGGGCTAGCTGGAATGATGGTGGGGCATTTTACTGGAGTAAAAGACGATGATTTTGGATATTCTATCCGCGAAATAATCAACCACACCGCCGCAGAGTTTGACTTTCCTGTAGAATACGATGTTCCGGTGGGTCATGTAGACGATAACAGAGCTATCATTTTAGGAAAATGATTCTATAGTTTTTCCGAGTAAGCCTGAATCACCTCTTTGGTTACATTATTATATACAAATACAACGATTTCTAAATGATTGGTTCTCCAGGTTCCATCAGTCACCACAAAAGTAGAACCTTCCACAATTTTGTCACCCACAGAAACCGAGCCTCCCGTAATTATTTGTGTTCCTTGCCAGCCATTCATGCATCTTCTTAACACATGTTTGTGCACGTAATTTGGAATGTCTCCTGCTCCTCCATACACTGGGTCACCTCCGTTTCCATTGTACAACTGCCAGTCTACTACGCTGTCTTCTAGTAGATAGAAGACAAGGCTGTGATCGTCTGTCAAGGAATCAAGTAATTCTACCTCAGCGTAGGAGCAAACTCTGTTTGAGGCTGGATCAAACGTAGATTTTGTTTGTAGCCTAATTTTGGGCGCATCATTCAAAAAGGACCTCGTATTGGCGGAAAGGTTTGAGTTGTATATATTGAGCCTTCCTGGAGTTAGCGTGAATCCATCTTTTCTGTTCAGAACTACTGCTGGCAATCCTGCACCTGGAATTAAATCGTTGTAAATCTCAGTTCCACCAGTAGTTCTGAAATCAGTTTGATACTTTGGTGCCTTAGCTGATACTGGGGCAGCGAATTGTGATGTGACATGAATTCCTATCGGAATAACCTGCTTGCCAATAGTTGATTTCATCGTATCAATCGAATAAGCAATACCAGGACAATTGTTACAGTAGTGACCCGTAAAATCTTCAATTAATATGTTTCTGTTTGTATCTGAATTTGGGGTAAAAGTGGGCTCAGGACAAATTCCTTCGGCATTTCCCTGAACAACAGGTCGTGGATCTTCAATTTTGTCGCACCCAGCTAATGCTAGTGTGAATAGGAAAAGGGTAAAATATCTCATAAAATAACTGTTTGCTTACTTAAAAATATAAAAAAATGAATTAGAATGTACTAGTCATCGAAAACGTCAATCCATTGGATGCAGGCACAACTCGACATACTCCCCCAACACAGAAGATACCAGCTCGCTGCCTTCCGTAGCTAATAGAAAAACGATTGGCATTGTGAATATATCCTACCGAACCAAATAGGTAGTGGATTCTTTTTTCTGATTCCTTGTTTCCGTAATTGTATTGATCCAACACAGCAAAAAACCAACTAGGAGAGATGGTGTATTCTACCAAGGCAGTAGCCCAGTTTCCCTGATCTTCATAAAAATTACTTTTTTTGTTTACACCCAGATGTTGCGCTTCTACTCTAATGGTGTTTTCGTCATTGATGTTGTACGTTACATCCAATACATGAATGCGAGCATTTACTACTCCTGTTCCTGTTTTTCCTTCAATTATGTCTTTGTCATACCTCATATTGAAAAACGAATAAACAAATTTCAAGTCTTTTGTTAGTTTCCGTTTGATTTCTACGTTAAAATCACTGAAATATACTCGATTACTGGGCGTAAAAAACTTAGTAGTATATCCTTGTCTGAGTGAATCGTTTCGGATATTCGTGGTGTCTGGAGCGAACGCAGCAGACCAGTTTACAGAGATTTCAGTGGAATATTTCCTTAAGTTGAACGGAGTTTTGTATTCGTCTGTTCCTTCGATTCTAATCTTTTTCTTTCTTTTTCTAGCCAACTTATAGGAAACATCTCCCTCTAGTGCAATTTCTCCGTTTGGTTGAACAGCATACGGGTAAAGTGTTGCCGGTAAGTTGTAGGTGTGTTGTTTAGAAGTAGAAGGCAGGTAGTTCATGAAAAGATTTGTCTGCCCTTCGTTTCTATCTGAACGGAAACTCATATTGTCAATTTTTTTGGCGCTGAATGAAGCTCCAAAACCTCTTTGAGAGTAGGCAGTATTGATCAGTAATGCCTGTCCTTTTTTGTAAATAAAATTGTTGTCAGCCGATGGGTCATTTATTTTTTCGACATACTCACTGGCAAATGAAAATCCGCCTCTATACAGGTTTACTCTTCCTGCAAAGGCTCCTACATTTTCGGGTAAGATAAAGGCCTGATTATCGTCTTCTTGGTATTTGCTAACAAAGCTTCCCCCAAAAACAATTCTTGTCTTCATCTTTAATTCTAGCGAATCGGACAGTTCGTTGATTACGACTTCTCCATCTACACCTCTTACGATTCCTGCACCGGTAGAAAAGAATATTCGTTGTTTTCCATAGATACCTTTTAAATAGACTCCACGGTAGGGCTTGTACTTCAATCGAAATCCATCCATGGCATTGTCGTATCCTAGTTGGCGCTCTTCATAAGCTCTAAAAATCATTCCACTTCCAAATTGCTCGTAATAATTTCCGGCTGTTACCTCTAAATTATCCATTGCATAAGTAGCGTATTTGTAAGCAATTCCTGAGCCTTTGTATCCCAAAGGAAATCCTTGAAGTGCATTTAGATATGATTCATACCTGATTCCGGCAGCAAAATTTCCTCGCGTGTAATTGATGTTGGCAAACCCGTTCATTAAGGTTTTTTCTGGAACTATGGGAGCTCCAATCAAAGAATCCTCGTTGTAATACTGAACATCGGTTTGTACGTTTCCGTGTATCTGACCAATATCTTTTGAGTTTTCTTCTTGGGCCAAAGAGGCAAATCCTGTTAAAGTGCTCAACAAGAATAAGGTGGATTTTTTCATAAACGTAAATTGATTAGGTGTTAAATTTAGCCATTTCATTTTAACCAAGAAAATAAACTATTAGAAATTGGAGAATAATGTGTCCATCAATAAACAAGCCGAAATACAAAGGCCGTTTGGTAGGGAAAGATTGCAAAATGAGCCCCCCAGCTAATAGAAAACTAGCAAAAAATATGACGGACTGGTGAGTGGAATTGAATGTAATGAGGCACATAAATGAACTAAAAAGAAAAAGGAGAGCCAATAATTTACTTCCTTTGATGCCCAACAATTGGGGCAGAGTATATTTATTTTCCTCATCTATTGGTAAATCTCTGATGTCGAAAGGAATTGTAAGAGCCAAGATATAGAAAAATATCCAAAAAAAACTTTGTGCCCAGCTTACAGAACCCCACTGGGAGGAATAGAAAAATGGAGTTAATCCGCAGAGAATCCCCCAACTTACCGCAATCAAAAATATCTTCAACATGGGAATGTCTCGCAGTTTTTTATACGAATAACCGATGGAGATTATTCCCAAGAAAATAAGAAGAAGTAATAGGTATGGTTTATCAAAAATTGGATTTGAAATAAGTGCACCTAACAAGGAGATGACCAGGATCACTTTTGCTTCTTTGTGGTGAGAATTTATCCAGTGGGTGGGTACAAGTTTGGCAAAAGATGAAATTCTTGCTATTCGCTGAAAGTTGTAAGAAAACAAAGTGGAAAAAAACACAAACCATACTAGTTTGAAATCGGGCTGGGTATCCAGAAACTTAAAAGTGAGAAGACTAAGACTGCTGGCTCCTGCTGCGATCCAACAATTAGAAAAAACAAGAAACCGAATTAGTTTCATTTCTTTTGAAGAATGTAAATTTGGCTTGAGTAAGCTCCGTTTTTCGCTTTCAGGTTAGAGATTAGTCCGTAATAAAAGCCTCGTAAGTAAACCCCCAGACTGTTTTTGTTGCCGTTTTTGTATTTTTCACTCTCAAGACTTATCCAAAATGCATCAAATTTCATTGGCTTCATTGCTACAACTTCCATATCAAATTGGGCAAAAAGTTCTGCTATGTTTTTTGGTCTGAAATGGTACAAGTGAATAGGAAGGTCATATGCACTCCAGAAGGCTTGGTACCTTTCTTCGTCATACGAGTCGCAGTTGGGAACTGCAACCACTAATTTTCCATCTGCTTTCAGTTTGTTTTTAATGGCGAGAATATCGGTCTTGAGATCGTACACATGCTCCAATACATGCCACATTGTAATGACATCATACTCTTCTTGTTCGTTGTTTTCTTGAACAGTTTTGGCAATTGTTAACTGTAGTTTCGATTCGATGGCTTTTCGAGATTCATCATCTAACTCTATTCCCGATACCTCCCAACCTTTCTTTTGCATAAACTCCAAAAACACACCATTTCCAGCGCCAATATCGAGGTGTTTTTTTCCTTGAGCGATTGATTGTATGAGGCGTTGTTTTTGTCGAAGAGTGATAAATCTAACTGTATGAAACAAGGTATTGATTAATCCTTTTTTTGTCCCTGTATGAGAGATGTAATTTTCTGTAGCGTAATACTCTCCAATTTCATCAGGTCCAGGCAATGGAGAAGTGTAGCGCAGGGTACATGCCTTACATTGTTTTACATCAAAAGGTTGTTCGTTTATCCTGAAATTTCTACTCTCAAGGTACGTGTAGTTCTCTGTGCTTTCGCAGATAGGACAGGCTGTAATTTCTTTCATGCTCCTATTTTTCGGCAATGTAAAATAAGTCTAGCGCGTTGTCGTCTACTTTCTTTACGTAAAAATCATCAGTAGAAATAGAGGCTGAAAGAGAATTGTCTTCCTTGTGCATTTTACTTCTGTTGCGGTCATTCATGTAATCGTAAATCCATTGTAGGGATTTTCTTGGTAATCGATATTGTAAATTGAAAATATCAAAACGCATGATTTTTCGAATATTTGCTTTGTTCTTCTCGTAATAACTCATTACTTTTTCATTCCCGTACACTCCTTGTGTATCCACAGAGGAGAAATGTTTCAACATCAAAGATTCCAATTCATCTTTTTTGTACTCTCTTATGTGCCAAGGATTTCGACTTAGGGTTGTAATAATATTGGGAGTGGTACAGATGAACTTTCCACCTGGTTTTAGTACTCTGCTAATTTCCTTAATGTACTCTTCGTCATTTTCAATGTGCTCTATCACTTGAAAAGAAAATACAAAGTCAAAAGTATTATCAGGAAAATTTAAAGTAGGAACAGTCATCTTGACGAATTCTACATTGTCAAATTTCGAAAAATCAACGTCACATTCATATTGATCAATTGTCGTTAATTTATCCACAAGAGGAGCAATTTCTTGAACTCCGTATCCTTCTCCTGTCCCAATTTCAAGAACGTTTCCTTGTAAGATGTTTTTAGCTTCGTAATAAGCTTTTAAACATCGTTGAAACACATAATTGTTTACATCTTTCAGTGAAACTCTTTCCGCGGTATTATTTGACATTTTGGTGGTGTATTCGTTTAAAATCTTGCAAATATAACTATTTGACCCCAATTAATAAGTCCTTATCTATTTCCTTTAACAGATTTTATAACCGATGTGCCTCAAATCACGTGATTTATTCTTTATATTTGCTCAACAAAAAATCGATTATATGAATTTTAAAAAGATTAACAACCTAGTAGGAATATTGGTTTTATTGGTTGCTTCAGTGGTTTTTGTGAGCACTGTAGAGCCTTCTACAAGTCTGTGGGATTGTGGTGAATATATCTCAACCTCCAATAGATTAGAAGTAGGTCATCCACCAGGAGCTCCTACCTTTATGATGCTAGGAAGGTTAATTTCTGCATTTACAGGTCCAGCTAATGCTGCTTACATGGTAAATGTGTTGTCAGCACTTTCCAGTGCACTTACTATTTTATTTTTGTTTTGGACTATAACTCATTTAGCAAAAAAACTCTTGATGAGGGAGGAAGATGAACTTTCCAAAGGCTCAATTGTTGCGATAATGGGTGCAGGTATAGTGGGAGGATTTGCTTACATGTTTAGTGATACTTTTTGGTTTTCAGCGGAAGAAGGAGAGGTGTATGCGATGTCGTCATTCTTTACGGCTATTACTTTTTGGTCGATTCTAAAATGGGAAGAGAATTACCAAAAAGTCTCGGCAGATAGATGGATTGTATTGATTTTCTTTTTGGTTGGAATTTCTGTAGGTGTTCACATGTTGAACTTACTGGTAATTCCTGCTGCAGCCTTTGTTTATTACTTCAAAAAATATGAGTTTACAATCAAAGGATTTTTGATAACAGGGGCTATTTCGATTGTCATTTTAGGATTTTTGAATTCGGTGTTTATCCCGACTATCCTATCCCTTGCTGATTCTTTTGAAAGAGCAGCAAGTGGTGCAGGAATGGGATTCAATTCTGGTGCCTTTATCTTCTTCTTTTTACTGGCAGGTGTGCTAGGGACAGGAATGTACTTTTTCCATAAAAATGGGAAAAGATTGTTGCATACAATCACCGCGTCCATAACTATGCTAATTATCGGGTTTTCAACCTTTGCAATGATTGTTGTTAGGTCCAATTCAAATCCACCTTTGGATGAGAACAATCCAGAAACAATTCCTGCATTGATGTCCTATTTTGGTAGGGAGCAATATGGAGATTGGCCATTACTTCACGGACCCTACTGGAATTCTCCCCAGAAAGGAAATACCGGAGAAGTAATTGGAAAGAAATATTTCAAGGCTTATACCACGAGCGTTAAAGGAAAAAAATATTCCTTCCAAACAGAATTTGAAGCAAAAGAGTTTTTAACTTCCATGAATGTGCAGGGAGCAAAAATCGACCAAGAATACATTGTGATTGGGAATAAATTTGAACAAAAATATCCTCCTGGTAACGACAATCAATACACTGTTTTTCCGCGTATGTTTGATACGAGACCAGATAAAATAAGAGGCTATATGAATTGGTCGAATTACAAAGGAAACAGATCTGTAAGGGCAAAAGAACCGAAAATAAAAGAAGGAACTGGATACCGTGATTTGTATATTCCAACGGGAGCAGAAAATTTCAGGTATTTTAAAAACTACCAAATGGGTTGGATGTACTTCCGTTACTTCATGTGGAACTTTGCCGGAAGGCAAAATGATATTCAAGGACACAATGAGTATTATGGCGGTGACGGAATGATTTACAAGGGAGCCTTAACCAGAGGAAACTGGATTTCGGGAATTAATTTTATTGACAAAGAGAGAGTGGGTACTCAAAATGACCTTCCTCAGACCATGCAGCAATTTGAGGCCTACAATACCTATTACTATTTGCCTTTGATGTTGGGTCTTATTGGGTTAATATTTATGATAGTAAAAGCCCCAAAAGATGCGTTCTCTGTCTTCCTCCTGTTCTTTTTTACTGGATTGGCAATTATGATTTATCTAAATCCAAGACCTTATGAGCCTAGAGAAAGAGATTATGCCGTTGCAGCTTCTTTCTATGCCTATGCTATTTGGATAGGGTTTAGCGTCATTGCAATTTATAAGTGGGCCATGACAACGGATATGAAACAGTTCAGAAACGGAGTGCTTATTGCACTAGGTTCGGGAGTGTTGTTCTTTTTGGTAGAAACAATTTCTGGAGGAACCCACGAATTTTCGTATTCTATCTTGTTTATGTCTGTAGTGGGAATTGCCATGATTGTGGTTCCAATGTTTCTTCACAAATCGATAAAGAATAAAGCTATTTTAGCCTATATGGCTACAGGAATTGCTCTGTCGGCTCCAGTTATCATGGGAGTTCAAAACTGGGATGACCACGACAGAAGCGACAGGTATTTTGCCAGAGAAATTGCGAAGAATTATCTAAATTCTTGTGATGCAAATGCAATACTATTTTGTTTTGGAGATAACGACACCTTCCCATTGTGGTATGCACAAGAAGTAGAAGGAATTAGAACCGACATGAAAGTAATGAACTATAGTTTATTAAGTTCAGACTGGCACTACAATCAATTGAAACGAAAAACGTACAAAGCTGAGGCAGTTGAAACATTGTTAGACGAACCAGATTTTAGAGCAGGAACGAGAGATATTGTGGTGATAAGCCCAAATAATCAAGCGGTATCTGCTAGAGAGTTTATCGAGTATATGAAGAATGGAAGAGATCAAAATCCACGTGATGCTCAATATGGGTATGGACGAGTTCCGTTCAATAAATTATACATTGACGTAGATAAAGAGGCGGCCATTGCTAGTGGATTAGTAAGGGAAGATCAAAGAGGCAGTATGGTAGATAGAGTAGAGTGGACATTATCGGGAGGCTATATTACGAAAGCTGATTTAGCAATAGTAGATATTTTGGCAGCCTACAAATGGGATAGACCTTTGTGTTTTACCTCTACGGCTATACAAGGAGGAAATAGAGGATTGAGCAAATATTTACAGAATGAAGGAATGACTGCCAAGTTTGTGCCTATTGTTAATCCGGGTCATCACAGAGAAAAAATGTATTCATTGTTGATGGGAGAAGAGGTAGATGTAAATGGAGTAGAAGGAAATGATGGTTTTAATTGGGGTAACATTGAGAAAGAAGAGGTTTTCTGCGATTATTACACAATGAGAATGATTCGGTCTGCCAGAATGCACTACATGCAACTTGCAGAATCATATGTAAATGCAGCATTCAGTTTGGAAAGAGTAAGTGATACAACTGGAAATAAGGAGGCTCAAGTAAAAGAATATCGAGAGCGGGCAGTAGCATTATTGGATAAGCAATACGAGGTGTTCCCAATCAAGAGCTGTAAGATTGATGAATTGTTGAATTACACGGCTATGATGTATTACAGGGCAAAAGATACTGCCAAAGGATATGAAAGATCCAAAGAGCTGGCGGAGTATTACAGCGAGAATATTGATTACTTTGCACGTCAAAATGGAAAATATATCACCGAAATGTTCCAAGAAATAGGTGATTTTATGAGTCATTTTGATGCGCTTGCTCAAGGAACGAGCGATAATTCTTTTGCCTTAGCCAATTTCAATCCAGAAGGCTACCAAGCATTGGCTGCCAAGTTCCAGCAATTGGCAGTGGAGAACGAAAGTTTTAGAGAATTGGTACAACGCGACATTTACACCGTGGGTCAAACCAGAAGACCAGGAGTAATCCCTGTAGATTTTTACCAATATGCGATTCCAAACTTTTTGCCAGATGCTGATAAAGATGGAGTCTCTGATTTTACGGATAGATGTCCTTCAGCACCTGGAAAAATTGAAAAGGCCGGATGTCCTTAAGCCACAGAAAAAATCTTACAAAGAGGTTCCTACGCAAAAGGGGCCTCTTTTTTTTATTTAACTACTAATACTATTTTCATGCCATTTTCAGATTTAAATTTTGCCAATAAAAAAGTTCTTGTGAGGGTTGACTTTAATGTCCCTCTTAATGCTGATTTTAAAATTACCGATGACACCAGAATAAAAGCAGCTTTGCCTACCATTACTAAGATTATTTCTGAAGGTGGAAGTGTTATTTTAATGTCTCATTTGGGCAGACCAAAATTAGGATTCGAAGAACGTTTCTCTCTCAAACATATTGTCGGTCATTTATCTCAGTTAATACAACAAGATGTAAAGTTCTGTGAAGATTCAATTGGAGAAAAAGCACAAAAAATGGCTGCCGATCTGGCCACTGGGGAAGTATTGCTTTTGGAGAATCTGAGGTTTTATAAACATGAAACCGCGGGTAATTTGTACTTTGCGGAGGAGCTTTCCAAGCTAGCCGATTTTTATGTAAATGATGCCTTTGGTACCGCCCACAGGGCTCATGCATCCACAACTATGGTAGCGAATTTTTTCCCGGAAAATAAGTCCTTCGGGAATCTCTTGGAAAGTGAAATTAACAATTTAGAAAAAGTGCTCACCGCTCCCAAAAAACCCTTTACGGCAATTATTGGTGGTGCCAAGGTTTCAGGAAAGATTAATGTGATCGAAAACTTGATGGACAAAGTAACCGATATTATTATTGGAGGAGGTATGAGCTACACTTTTATCAAAGCTCAAGGCGGAAATATTGGAAGTTCTTTGGTGGAAGATAACCAAATTGGTACAGCTCTCGAAATAATAAAAAAAGCGAAAAAATTGGGCGTAAATTTACATATACCAGAAGATACAATTATTGCTGATTCCTTTAGTAATGACTCTAACCAAGCAGAGTGCGATATAGCCGAAATTCCAGAAGGTTGGATGGGATTGGATATTGGCACAAGAACTATCGAAAAATTTAAAACTGTAGTAAAAAATTCAGCTACAATTCTGTGGAATGGACCTATGGGTGTTTTTGAAATGGAAAGTTTTGAGAAGGGAACAAAAGCAATTGCTTACAGCGTGGCGGAAGCTACCGCGAACGGCAGCTACTCCTTAATTGGTGGTGGAGATTCAGTAGCCGCTATTAACAAATATGGGCTGGGCGAAAATGTGAGCTATGTTTCTACAGGTGGAGGAGCCATGCTAGAATATTTGGAAGGAAAAAAGTTACCTGGAGTAGTTGCTATTCAACAAAAGGAAGGGTTCAAACTAAACGAAGAATAATAAATCGATGAGATTTAATTGATTTCTATATCTAAACAACTTTACTTCAAGGTAGCTAACTGAATGTTCATGAAAAAAATAATTGCCTTAGGAGGAAGTACAAGTAAGACCTCTATCAACAAGAAGTTTGCTTATTATACTGCGTCACATATTGAGAGCTCAGACATATTGCCACTTGATTTAAATGATTTTGCTGCTCCTCTCTACAGCATAGATGAGGAGATAGCCAATGGAATACCTAAAGAAGCTAAAAACCTCGTGAAGTTAATTCAAAATGCGGATGGTCTAGTACTTTCATTAGCAGAGCACAATGGGAATTTTACTGCAGGGTTTAAGAATATTTTTGATTGGATGTCTCGCTACGAGCCAAAAGTATTTGCTAACACACCTATTTTGTTGCTTTCTACTTCCCCGGGAGGTAGAGGTGGAGCTTCGGTAATGAGCATAGCATTAGAGAGATTTCCGAGACATGGAGCATCAATGCCGGCACATTTTAGCTTGCCTAGTTTTCAAGATAATTTTGTAAATGAGGAACTAACAAATCAAGAACTACAAACAGAATTGATGAACCAAGTTAAGTTGTTTGTCTCATCAATTCAAGATCAATGAGTTTGAGTTGTTTTGCTGATTGAAAAACGAGGATGGCACATATTACACCCAAAAGTCCTCCACAAAGAATATCTAACGGATAATGAACACCTAGATAAATTCTGCTATAGCTTATTGCGCTTGCCCATAAGAAAATTGACCAACCAATTCCTTTAATTCTACTTTTAAGAAAGAAAAAAACCAAGGTAGCTAACCCAAATACATTGCTTGCATGAGAGGAAACAAATCCCCAAGCCCCACCACAATGGTTGTTTACAAGGTGAACTTGTGATTGAATTAACTCGTTGTGACAAGGCCGTGGTCTTTCAAAAACATTTTTAAATGCCTCAACCGAAAGTGTATTGGTAAGGGCAAAAGTAATCACGATGAGTAAGGTTAAAATAGTTCCTTTTTTTGCTCCATAAAATCGATAAAGTAAAACTACTAAAAACCCGTAGAATGGAACCCAAAAGAATTTATGGCTAATCCAGTACATAACGGTATCAAAAAACGAATTGTGTAGCCCGTTTAGGAACAAAAAGAGTTGGGTGTCTAGAAAAAGAAGAAAGTCTAACATGGTAGTTGTTTAATCTTTTCGCTTGAAAGAGTTCGTACATTCATCTCCTTTATTAAAGGAATAGGAAAGTGAAAATCCAGCAAAGAAATACCAATCTTTTAGGGCAGGGTTTCCTCTGTCGTTTCCGATGTTTTGATTTCCTATTTGGTTATAACTTCTATCAGCCAATATAGGAGTTAGAATTCCAGATTCGCTAGCTAATATTTGCGGATCAACGTATTTTCCACTTACGTCATCTAAGAAGTCGGTAAACAAAATTCTTGCTCCGTATTCAATGGACCAAGCCCAATTTTTATTAATATTCTTTTTAAAACCAATTCCTACCGGAAGAGCCAATTGATTTAGCTTATAATAGTCATTTGGATTAGCTGAGGTGTTTTGACCTTCGGTGCCCAAAGCTTGCAAGTCGTACCAACTGTCATTGTACAGTCCTTTGGGTTTGAAGTTGTAACCAGCAATTCCAAAAAACAAATAAGGTGTTTTGTTCAGTTTTTTTGTTTGACCTACTCTATATTTATTAAAATTCACTTCCATAATTGCCCCTAACTCTAACAGAGTGGTTTGGAAATTTAAGTCTCTATTTCGTTGCCAGTCATCTGTTGATTGAATGTCGTAGGCTTCCACTTTTCCATAAGTAAACTGCAGTCTGAAGGAATATCTATCGTTCCGATGATTTCTTTTGTACATAATTCCCAAAGCGGGATTTGTGTTTTTGTCAAAGTGCTTTGAATTTAAGTCTCCAATGTAGTAAGAAGAGCCAAAAAAGAATGAAACTTCTTCGCTTTGTGCTATCAGCAAGCTTGATAACAGAGTAAATGTGAGTAATAGGAGGGTGTTTTTCATTATGAATAATTACGAAGTCAAGCTATATTTATTGTACTAATTGGTGATAAAGATAAGAATCTTACACGAAAGTTGAGACAATTAAAAACCAACCCCCGTTTAAGGAGATTGGTTTTATATGGGTGAATTGTTATCGGGCAATTATTCAAACGCGTGGTTTGCTTTCTCTTTTATTCCTTTGTATAACTTTTCGGAGGAATCCATGATTTATTTCTCGTTTTTAGCTGAATAGGTAGCAGAATCCGCTCCTCCAAATATTTTTTTGAGGATTGTTAGTCCCATGTTAGATAGTTTTTCAGTTATGTTAGTACTAATATAAAACAACTATTGAATCAATTTGTTTTACAGCACAATGTTAACAATCTTTTTGGGTACAATTATCAATTTCTTAATTGCTTTACCTTCCAAGTAATGAGCGGTTTTTTCGTGCGCTAGTATCTCCTTTTCAATTTGTTCCTTAGTCAGTTCGGTAGGAAGTTCGATTTTAAACCTCATTTTTCCGTTAAATGAAACGGGATAAGTATGATTTGCCTCGACCAAAAATTCAGGGTTAAACTTAGGCCAAGCAGCAAAAGTGATGCTTTCTGTATTACCCAATTTACTCCACAATTCTTCACAGATGTGAGGCGCATAAGGAGAAATAAGTACAAGTAATTCGCTCAAAATGTGCTTATTGTTACATTTTTGTACGGTGAGTTCGTTCACGGCTATCATCAAGTTACTCACTATGGTGTTGAACGAATACCGCTCCAGGTCTTCGGTTATTTTTTTGATAGCTGTATGAAGCGTTTTGAGTGATTTTTTGTCGGGTTCTTCCTCCGTCACCACAATGGTTTCTCCTTCGTGAAATAGTCGCCAAAGTTTTTTTATAAAATTACTCACACCGCTTATTCCATTCGTGTCCCAAGGTTTAGCTTGCTCTAGCGGTCCCAAAAACATTTCGTAACAACGCAAGGTGTCGGCTCCAAATCGCTCCACCAACTCATCTGGAGTTTGTACGTTGTATTTGGATTTACTCATTTTCTCTACTTCGCTTCCGCAAATATAGTCATCATCTTCATTGAGGATAAATTCTGCATTTTTGTATTCTTCTCGCCAGTTTTTGAAAGCTTCTTGGTCAAGAATATCGTTTTTAACAAAATTGATATCAACTGGAAGTTGGATAAATTTTGGAGAATTGGTTTCAATAACGATTGAAGTATTTTTCCTATTATATTTTTCCTTTAATATTAAATTTCGTTCTGCTTTTATTTTATTTAATTCATTTTTTATTCTTACTGGAACAATTTCATTCTTTAAATCAATTTGTTTGTACAAATCATAGGAAACAAATATTGGACTTTTGACCTCTTTCGGTAAATCAAAATCATCATCATTAGAATCTGGTTCTCCAGCAAAAAAATCAATTATTGACATTCCATACACAAAACTACTCCTCCCCAAAATCATTCCTTGGTTGATGAGTTTCTTGAAAGGTTCTTCAAAAGAAATATACCCCATATCATACAGGAACTTAGTCCAAAAACGAGAGTACAATAAATGCCCTGTGGCGTGTTCTGCTCCTCCAATGTATAAATCTACTTGCCCCCAATAATCTGCTTTTTCTTTTGATACAAATTCATTGGTATTGTTTGGGTCAATGTACCTCAAGAAATACCAAGAACTTCCTGCCCATCCGGGCATGGTGTTCAATTCCAAAGGGAACACGGTTTGATGGTCGATCAAATCGTTATTGACCACCCTAGATGTGCTGGTGTCCCAAGCCCAAGTGGAGGCATTGCCCAAGGGCGGTGCTCCTTCCGGTGTAGGTAAATACTTTTCTACTTCGGGCAACAACAAAGGCAAGTGTTCCTTGTTTAGGG
>Ga0181558_10000803_pt1 | contig 29700 bp, 29 predicted proteins | sample 011ome_22_FD_133754 | JGI IMG/M metagenome (GOLD analysis project Ga0181558, IMG submission 133754) | Coastal salt marsh microbial communities from the Groves Creek Marsh, Skidaway Island, Georgia - 011507BT metaG (megahit assembly) | ecosystem: Environmental > Aquatic > Marine > Intertidal...
AAAGAACGCGGGGATCGCCACCCCAAAATCCGTTCCGGTGTATTGATCGGGGCAGGGGCGAAAATTTTAGGAAATGTGGAAATTGGGGAAGGTGCCCGGGTGGGGGCAAGCAGTGTGGTGCTCGCCGATGTCCCCCCCCATGTATCGGTCGCCGGAGTGCCCTCGAAAATACTCGGTTCATTTGAGGACGATTCCGCTCCTTCCCTGGGGATGGACCATACCCTTGCCAGCATGAGGGAGTATGAATCCGGGGGTGGAATCTAGGTAAATGTAAGGTAAATCTGTCCATGTGATTGACGAAGTTAAATTGTGCCAATAAGTCTTCTTTTATGTCCGAAAGTTCCAATTCTGAAGTTGTTGCCTTTGAGGGGAAGGGCGATCCTGCTGCCAAAACCTCCAAGCCAGTGGAAGATATTGAGGTCAAGGATGCCCAGCTTATTTTCCACTCCGTGTGGCACGAACTGGAAAAAGAGGTGGGGGTGGAAAACCTCAAATTTCCTGCGGAAATCTTCTGGCTGAACGGTGCCCCCGGTGCGGGTAAGGGAACCCAAACCGCTTTTATTATGGAATTTCGGGATCTGACCGAGAAACCGATTGTGGTCAGTGAACTCCTCCAATCCCCGGAGGCGAAGAAAAAGATTGATGCTGGCCTGCTCGCAGGGGACCGCGAAGTGACCAAGCTGGTTCTGCGCGAACTTCTTGACCCCAAGTATGAGAGCGGAGCGGTGGTGGACGGATATCCCCGGACCAAGACCCAGGTGGAGTGCCTCAAGCGCTTTCACCGCTGCCTCAGTGATTTGCGTAGTAAATACCTCGGCACCTTTCAGGAAGCTCAGTTCCCTAAGCCCAGGTTTCATATTATCATGCTCTTTATTGATGAGGATGAAAGTGTGCGCCGCCAACTCCTTCGCGGAGAGCGCTGCATTGCCCACAATAAGGAGGTGGATGCCTCCGGGGTGGGTGAAAGGTGGGAGGTGCGCAAGACCGACCTCGATGAAGCCTCGGCTCATCGGAGGTACAAAACATTTAAGGAGTCCACTTACGATTCATTGACCAGCCTGAGGGAGGTATTTCACTACCACTTTATCAATGCCCATGGCAGTGTGATCGAGGTGCAGCAGCGCATTATCAGTGAGCTAAAGTACCAAAGTTCACTAGAACTGGATCAGCCCACTTACGACCGCATATCATCCATTCCGCTGGCGGAGCAGTTATCCCTGCATGCCCGGCAGTTGCTGGTCAACCGGTTGGATTCATATGAAAAATTTCACTGCGAATTGTTCGAGAAAGTGGTCGGTCTGATTAAATCGAAGTTTATCCCCATTGTGGAAAAACACTCGATTTCCGGCTTGGCCTATATCAATTCAGAAAATGAAGTGCTTGATGACCCACTGGCAATTACCATGCTGATCGATGTTTTTACCGAGCGTGGATTTACCGCGGTGGTGGATATCCAGAAAAAGGAAGTGCCTACCCGGATCGACCCGAAATCTTACGAGATCATCAACCGCACCAAAAATGTCTATCGTGTGCGGGTTAATTTCCCCGGTTCGAAAATTCGGCGCGGTTAATTTTTCTTTCGCCCTTCCTGTTCCCCCCTTTCCGTTATGGACCCAAGGTATATCACATTAGCCAATAATTTAGTCTCCCACTCGGTGGATTTACAACCCGGGGAGAAAGCAATGATTCACGCCTTTGATATTCCGGAGGAAATGACCCTCGCCCTCGTCCGGGCGGTAAGGGAAAAAGGCGGGCACCCATTCGTGCAGTTGCAAAGCGGACGGATTGAGCGGGAATGTGTGCTTGGGGGCAGGGAAGAGCAGTTTCAGTCCTCGCTAAAGTGGGAACTGGAAAGGATGAAGGAAATGGATGCCTACATTGCCCTGCGCGGTTCTGCTAATGTCTTTGAAACATCCGACCTACCATCCGCTGATGTGCAACGGGCGATGAAAACACTCAAGCCTGTGCTCGACTGGCGGGTCAATGAGACCAAGTGGTGTGTATTGCGTTGGCCCACACCTTCGATGGCCCAGCAGGCAAAGATGAGCACCGGAAAGTTTGAGGATTTTTATTTCGATGCCTGTTGTATGGATTATGGCCGGATGATGGAAGCAATGAGTGGCTTGATTACCCGCATGACCGAAGCGGATCAGGTACAGATTACCGGTCCGGGTACTGATCTGTGCTTTTCGATGAAGGGAATCAAAGCGATTGGTTGTGGTGGCACCCACAATATACCCGACGGGGAGGTCTTTTCCTGCCCGGTAAAGGACAGTGTGGAAGGAAATGTCACTTACAATGCCGATACCATTTACCAGGGAACATCGTTTTCTGGAATTAAGCTGACTTTCAAGGAAGGGAAAATCATCGAGGCGACGGCTACCTCTAATGAGGAAAAGCTCAACGAGATCCTCGATTCCGACGATGGTGCACGATACATTGGGGAATTTGCCATCGGGTTTAATCCCATGATTAAGCAGCCGATGCTGGATATTTTATTCGATGAAAAGATTGCCGGCTCCTTTCACTTTACCCCCGGCCAGGCCTATGAAGAGGCAAATAACGGCAATAAGTCACAGGTGCACTGGGATATGGTCTGCATCCAGCGCCCGGAGTGGGGTGGAGGAGAAATCCGCTTTGATGGCGAACTAATCCGCAAGGATGGACTGTTTGTGGTGGATGACCTGCTTCCCCTGAATCCGGAGTCTTTGCTGGCTACCGGTTAATTTTCCCAGTCATGGAAAAGTTTATTGAGTCTCTGCCCAAGACGGAGACTCACCTGCACATCGAAGGAGCGATTCCGTGGGAGCTGTTCGAGGAGCGATTTCCCGGTGAATTCCCAGAGGTTCCTGATTTTCGCCAACCCGGTTACCGATATGATAACTTTGCCCAGTTTGAGAACATTCTCATCGATCATGCCCTGCGAATCATTAAGGAACCATCGGATTACACCGATGTTGCCAGGCGGATTTTCCAAAAACACCTCAAGCAGAATGTGTGCTATGTGGAGCTTAGCTTTCATGCGGGCATCATTGAGTTCCTGCAGATACCAGGGAAGGAAATCATTGAGGCAATCCGCTCGGCTGTACCCTCGGGTCTGGAAGTAAGAATCTTCATGGGAATGAGCCGAAATTCCTACTCCGAATACCTTGGTGCCACATTGGAGGACGCGGTAGCCAACTGGGATGGACTGCATGGGATTGACTTACATGGACCGGAGGACCTGCCTGTTTTGGACTGGGTGCCCCGCTTGTGGCAGGTCGCCCGGGGAAATGGACGCACCCTCAAGGCCCATGCGGGGGAATTTGGACCCGCAGAAAATGTAAGGTGGGCTGTGCAAAATCTCGGGGTGCAAAGAATCCAGCATGGTATTCATGCCTCTCAGGACAGTGAAGTAATGAACCTGCTCGCCAGCGAAGGAGTGACCTTGGATATCTGCCCGATCAGTAATTATAAGCTGCGCATCTTTGAATGTTGGGAAAATTATCCCATCCGCAAATTCCTTGATCGTGGAATTCGTTGCACCATCAGTACGGATGATCCGCTGTCCTTTGCCAATCGCCTGACCGATGAGTACCTTGCCTTGCATAGAGAGATGAATTTTTCTGCAACTGAACTCGCACAATTGGCGAGGGCAGGGCTTGAGGTGGCGGATCTGCCCGAAAATGAAAAGGTGGTACACCTCGACGAGATTAATCGGTTGCTCGCCGTGGAGTTGGAGGGGGTGGTCTAGATGGAAGAGATTTACACCTGCCCGGTTGGGCAAAGTGGACGGGTCGATAAGTTGCTGGCTGAGAAGTATGCTGATTTTAGCCGGGGTTTTATCAAGCAGGCCATCGAGGATGGGAATATTACCCGAGTCGATGGTTCTATAATCGTACCCAAAACCAGATTAAGTGCGGGGGATCAGTTACAGGTATGCCTGGTTCGCCCAACTATGGATCCATTGATTCCTTATGCGCATTCTTTAGATGTTCTTTTTGAGGATGAACATATTCTGGTGATCAATAAACAGGCAGGGATGGTGGTGCATCCGGGCGATGGCACCGATGGCAAGACCCTGGTACATGCCCTGCTGCATCATTGTCCGGGCCAGTTGTCGCCGGTCGGCGCACCCTTGCGCCCGGGCATTGTTCATCGTTTGGATAAGGACACCAGTGGTGTGATGGTGGTGGCGAAGAATGAAACCGCCCACCTCTCATTGGCTGATCAGTTTGCCAACCGCAAAACCAGTAAGGTCTACCAGGCCATTACCTGTGGAAAACTTCCTCAAGGAGGTGAGTTTAACCAGCCGATTGGCAGGCACCCGACTGTTCGGGTAAAGATGGCAGTTTCAGAAAAGGGCAAGTCAGCCCTGACCCGGTGGAAAACGAAGAGGGTGTATCGAGATTCCTTTTCCCATGTGGAATGCGAAATCCTTACCGGCCGCACACACCAGATCCGGGTGCATTTTTCTGCCAATGGACACCCCCTTGCCGGTGACTCAACTTATGGATACCGTGACAGGCTAGGTGGCGCGGGGATTTTCCCTAGGGTTATGCTCCATGCATGGAAGCTAAGCATTGAACATCCGGAAAGTCGGGAAGTTCAGAACTTCTGCGCTCCGCTGCCCGAAGACTTTTCTGCGTGCCTTGGGTGTTTATTGGAGGGAGAGCAGGATTAGGCGAAACTAACTGTGTGCGTGCAGGGAGGCGGTGATCTGGGCGAAGGCATCGTCCACATCATCAACAATCTTAAACAGATTCACATCGCCCGGGGAAATGACTCCCCATTTAATGAAGTGATCGAAATTGATCAGGCCGTCCCAAAACTCCTTGCCGTAGAGAAAGACCGGCATTTTTTTGTGCAACTTATTGGTCTGGGCAAGAGTGAGGGTCTCGAAGAGTTCGTCCATTGTTCCAAAGCCGCCGGGGAAGACCACGATGGCCTTGGCATGGTAGAGGAAGTAGAATTTGCGCAGAAAGAAATAGTGAAACTCAAAGGAGAGGTCGGAGTCGGCATAGGGATTGACTCCCTGCTCAAAGGGTAGGCTGATCCCAAGGGCAATTGATTTCCCACCTGCTTCGCTCGCCCCCTTATTGGCTGCTTCCATCATCCCTGGGCCACCACCCGAGCAGATAAAGTATTTCTGATTGTCTGGGTTTTTCTCGGACCACGCCGTCAGCTTAGCCGATAACTGCACGGCTTGGTCGTAGTATTTCGAGAGGCGGGCAATAGATTGTAGTTTGGACAGTTTGGCAATGTCCTCATCGGTGCGGTCGGACTCGCTGGGAAGTTGGGCGGAAAATTCATTCAGCTGGGCATCGGCGGCGGCGGAAGGTTTGGGGCGGGCGGAACCGAAGAAGACGATGGTGTTTTCCACGCCGTGCTCCCTCAGTCTCAGATCGGGCTCGATGAGTTCGCACAGTACGCGGATGGAGCGGGCGTCGTGCCCGTTAAGGAACTCTTGGTTATCGTATGCTTTTAAGGGATTGTTTGCCATAGGGTAAATCATGATGGGTGAAATTAAATTGAAAAGAGAAAAGAAAATAATCATTTCACACTAAAGTTATCTTCCGGGGTGCCGATTATCTTTAGTAGCCACAAGGAAGTGGCCTCAGAAAATTGGTTCGATCCACAGGAGGTAGATTGGAATCAGCGGAATCCCCCCCGGGGACATGACCCAAATTTACTGTGATAAATATACAAGACTACCTCCAAGACGATGACGGCCCTGACTTCTCTCCTAGTACAGATGACGGTGAGTTGCTTGAGTTTAACGAACAACCATCCAGACAGGAAATTGGCAGGTGGGTGGATAAGCTGATCGATTTACCCGAAGACCATCCAATTGAGAGTGAAGCTGGACTTGAAGAAGGGAGTGATGACCCCTATGACAGCCTCGCTCAAATTTTGATTTCCAACGACCTTGTTTAACCAAGCTCCATTTTTTTGGATTTTCCTGTTCTCCCTTGTCGGCTTTCTATTATTGCCCGGTTGCCCGGGTGAGCAGGAAGATAGCCGGAATGAAGAGGTGGGCTTAGCGAAAGTGAGTCCATACGCGCCTCAGCTTAAAGATTCCGGGTTCTTTTCTCAGGACCGGAGTATCATTCAAATCCTCAATGACTTTGAAAAGCCGCTTAATTACTTCCCTATAATCAACTCCGCGGACGGAGAGTATGGGGCGGGCGGACGGTTTTACCGGCATGGGGTGGAGGGTCCTTTTTCAGGAAGGGTGATCACCCGGGATGCTTCGGACCGCATTATGGCGGAATCTATTTTCCATAAAGGGATTCCGCACGGTCCGCATCGGAAGTTTTATGAGAACGGAGAAAAATCAGCTGAAATTATTTTCGACCAAGGCACAATCTCTGGAGTGCAGTCCAAGTGGTGGAGGAGTGGAAAAATTAAAGAAGAAGAATACTGGAGCGGCGGACAATATTTTGGGAGCAGATCTTGGGACGAAGGTGGGCGCCTGATCAGGCAGATCTATATGCCTCAGGAAACCGCGTCTCTCCCGCTAAACTGAATTTACCTCTTGGTAAGTTGGATTACCTCATCCAGGTATTTGCCAAAATCGCCCACCCGGATAATGGAAAGACCTTCAACCTTGCCCTGTCTTTCGATTTCACGAAGGGCATGAAAGGTGAGATCAGAAAGGTCATCGGGGCAGACGATTGCCAGAAACTTTGCCTTTTTTCTCGCAATCATCGTGGTGAGCAAATGGAAGAGATCCTCCTCGTGCTTGCTTTCCCAGCAGTCCCGCACTTCCACGCCCAGGCATAGCCCAGGTATCCAGATATCCACTTCATCCGCAGTAAAGCGGTTTTGCGTCAGCAGTTTTCGCTGCTCGATCTTGTGCTCGCAAATATGAATTAAGTCCTTGATGGTCGCGGAATACCCAAGGAGGGAGTCCCGCTCCTTGGAGACGAGGGAGTTAAGGTAGGTAATTAAATCACCCCGGTGCAAAATGTGCATACGCTCGAGAGCAAAGCCTCTGAGCTTGGGGTCAGGGAAGAGGGTGTTGAGGGAAAAGGACGGTGTGGGTTTCAGTCCGCTCTTGGTTAGATTCTTCTCCGTTTTCAGAAGGGCACGGGAAAGGTCGTCCGGAAAATCGAGGGCATGAACCCGCAGATCATAATTCCCCAGTCTCTTACTCAACTTTAAGAGGGATTCGCGAAGATAAATGCCGAGAAGCAGTGCATCAGCATTGGTTTCAAACCCAATCTTTTTGATAACATCAACCTTGGTGAGGAAATTCTTAACGCCGGAACTTGAGAGGTCGTAAAGATCTGACTGGGTCTGAACCGCTTCAAGGACTTCGAGGATCAGGCTGCGGTCGTCTTTCCAGTCTCTTCGCCGGCGATGATAAATCGGCATACCTAATTGGGATGCACGGGGACGGTTCGATTTTTTAGCCGAACTTAATTTAGCCGAGGGCTTTAGGTGGGGAGGCGGGCTCAAGTAATGTATCTTTATCTGAAAAGATCATGGAGCGGCAAGATTTGAATTGATACACCCTTGCCTCCACAGGGAAGCAAATTCAGTATCCGGTAATGCGTTTTTTTATTCTAGGTGCAAGCTCACTTCTCTTTGCATGTAGTCAGGTATGGGCAGTGGATGGCAATCAGTCCGTTAGGCTGAGGGAGGTGGTGCGGGTGATCGCCCCGGGCATCTTTGACTACCAGTCATCCGACTACCTGGTGCGCTTTTCTTTATGGGGAGTAGGGTTTCCTAAAAATAACCAGCCCGGCTATGACCAGGCCCTTAGTTTTTGCGAAGGGAAATTATTAGGGTCCAAGGTTTCCCTTGTGGTAAAGAAGGAATTTAACCAGCAAAATATCAAGCTCGCCGAAGTATTCATCGAAAATGAAACCGGCAGCCTGAACATGCAGTGTATCAAAAACGGGATGGGTTGGCACAATGAAGCGGAGTCGTTAAGGCATGGGCCCTTTGTCCTCGCTCAAATCCGCTCAAAGCGTGCCAATGTCGGCATTTGGAGTCGGGACTTTGACTACCAACAACCAGCGGGAAGAGACGCGACACCCAACCCCGTGCTGCCGAGTATAATGGGGAAAAGCCCATTTTTTTCGGGACTCAAGTATTGGGTGACTTCTTTCGGGAAGGTACACCGGCCGGATTGCTCCTTTTATCAAAGGGGCAGAGGCGAACTAACCAGTCGCCCAAGGGGCACAGACTGCCGCATTTGCGGCGGATTTAAGGGGAGAAACTAGGAACGTACAATCTTGGTCAACTCGTCTTTAGTCTGGAGACCCACGAGAGTCTGGGAGAGTGTGCCGCCTTTGTAGACCAAGATGGTCGGTATGGACTGCACCCCCTTTTCCTGAGCGAGTTCAGTATTTTCATCCACATTGACTTTGTAAATGTCAACTTCGGTCGAGAGCTCGGTCGAGAGTTCTTCCAATACAGGCGTGAGTGCTTTACAGGGCCCGCACCAGGGAGCCCAAAAGTCAATCAGGGTAGTTTTTTCTTTGGCAGAAGAAACTACCTTATCGAAACTTTCTTTATTTAGGTTGATTAGGTTACTCATGAAAAGGTTGGGTTGAAATTAAGACTTAAGAAATACAAGTATGGACAAGGCAACTGCCCCGCCAAAAATAAGAAAATCAACTACGAGAAAAAAGAGGCTGGGTTTGGCTTTTGCTTTAGGCTCAGCAGGACCTTTGACTTTCTTCTTTTTTCCTTTTGGGGGCTTGGTATCTTTTCCGCCCGAGTCTTCATTTTGTTGCCCAGGATCACCCTCGGCAGCCATCGGGGAGGGTACGGAAGGCGGAGGGACTGCAGGTCCGGCACCGGGGGCTGCAGGGGTAGGTGCGGAGCCAGGAACGGGAGGGGCAGGAGCTGCACCAGGGACTGAAAGGGCGGGCATTGCCACCGGGGGTGGGGCCACGGGGGTGGGGGATGGGAGAGCACCGGGAACCGCTGGGGGTGCGGCGACCGATGGAAGTGCTCCGGGAAGTGATGGGGGTGGGGGTGGGGCAGCCGGGACGGCGGGCTTGGGGCCACCGCCAAGTTTTGGCCCCCCAGTAGTGGCACCAGGAACCTTGAGTTTAAGACTAGGTTTGGGTGGCTGAGGTGTGCCGGGCGCGTTCATCGAAAGAATGGGTTATTCCGAAGGAGTGTTTTTGCTAATAATATCGGAAAGTTCATCCTTTGAAGCTTCCTCAAGAGACTTTCCTTTGATGGTAAGGTCCTCAATTGTCTTGATCAGAGTTTCAGTCATGCTTTCATGCGTCTGCTCAGAACCCCCTAAGATCGAAAACTTGTCCGCCTGGGTGATTCTTTTGTGCCCGTCCGCACAATCAAGACCAACTCCAAATAGGTGAGCCATAACCTTAGGGTCTTTGTAAGGTATGGATGGATGGTTAAATCTCTTCGACATGAACAACAAATATTAGGCTAAATACGATTAAGTCAAACCTTCTGAGGTGTGGGCAGTGTGGGTGGGGCGGAAAGGGGGATTAAAAAGAGAACAGGCTTAACCCAAACGAAAACTGCAAGTCATCCTCCTTGCGGCTTCCCTTTCTCTCGGAGAGAGACACTGTGTAGCAAACAGAGGGCTGATAAAAGTAGCTGATGGTTGCTGACCAAAAGGTGAGTTCACTGCTATCTGCATTATACCAGGCACCTAGGGAAGACTGGAGTTTTTCATTAATAATATGGTCAGATTTGAAACTTACAAAATCATTCCAATGAAGAAAAGAACTGTACCCCAATGAGTAGCGGTGAAACCGACCATCGACAAGGGTCAGGCTGACATTTCTCTTGAGGTTCTCTCCGCTTCTTGTGTCTATGTGGGATATTGCTCCAAGTTTTAACCAGGGAAGCATCGACCACTCTATTTTCGAAAAGAAAGGCAAACTTTCAGGAGTACTTTTCGAGGCTTTCCATAAGTCGTAGTAAAAATCGGCCCGGACCACACTTCTTCCTTGAGAGCTCAGGTCATTCAACCACCCTAAACGAACCACATCATAGGCCCTCATGAACCTCTCTTCCTGGAATTCCATCAAGTCAATGGGGGTAAGGTTAACCTGCTCCACTGCGTCAAAGAAGTCTGGCAGGGCCTTCTCATTCTCTACATCGAGCAAGGCGACCCGGCGGTGACTCAGGAGAATTTTTGAATAGTGATTCACCCCATCAATACCGAGAGGTTTGTTTTGGTATTCAAACTTCCCAAGAAACTCTATAGCGAGATCATTGCCCCATTCCCCAAATGTTCGGTGACTTTGGCGGTGATCAGTCTCATAATTTTGACTGCGGGCGGAAAAGGAGGGTGTGTAGGTAATGCCAGGGGCAAGGGAAAGGGGCTTCATGAGCTGATATCCCAAGTCTAACCTTTCGGTACTGTGGGTATTGCTGCCAAATTGATTTTTCTGAACCATCTTGGCAAGGTTCAGTGATAAACTATGATAGATACCAAGGTAACGAGCGGGTCCTGCTTCAAGGCTGAGGGAGGGCAGGTACTCCAACTCCCGGAGATGGTTGCTGGTTTGGCCGGATGTAAACAGTGAAAGGGAGTAGCCTTCCCCCTGGTAAGTAAGTTCGCTGAAACTGCGATTCCATTGGTTATGGTTAAAATTATCCCTTCTGAAATCACGGGACATATCGGAGTCGGTTTGCCAATCAAGTCGATTGGCGAACCGTAAGTTTTTGTTGAGCAAGATCGAGCGCAGTTCAGCAAAGGCTCGTTGCGGGTCAATATCCTGTCCGCGCTCATCGACGCCGGGGTTTTGCTGGTCACGAATCCAGCCAGCAGAAAACGAATGCTCCTCAAAAGTGAAAGCACGGCCCAAAGTTGCACGTAAGGAAGGGGAAAAGAGTACCCCTCTTTGCTCATATGCAGTCAGTTCATGTTCCCAGTTCAGCTGGGCGTCCGGGTTCTTGTTGACAAAAGAACTCGAGAGATACCATCCGAGATGGCCGGACTTGCCAACCTTCACAGATGGTCGAAAAAAGGAGAGATCTCCTGTGCTTGCCTTGGCGGAAGGAAGGTAACCCAGGGGCAGTTTTCCGAGTCTCGGCACGATTCCACCGAGATCAAGTGTCTGGTTTTCTTCGCTGTAGGCAATGGTGCTTAGCTTGAGGTTGGGCGCCCAGGGAGTGGGGTCGCCGGGGTAGAAAATAGTGTCCTCTGCATAGAGCTGAGAATTTACCCGCCTCAACTTTTTTGCATCCATGGCAAAGCGGGAAGATCCCGCCCTTGCGTCAGTTGCCCAGTATTCTCCTGATTGTAAGTCGACCTCAAGCCAGTCTGACAACAGCCGGAAATCCCTGTAATTCAATACCACATTGCCCTTGGCCTCGACATGATCAGTGGCACGGTCCCAGGTGAGGGTGTCTGCCTGCAGCAAAATGTCTCGATTGACAATGCGGGCATTCCCGCGAGCCACCAGAGTCTGGTTATTATCGGAATAAATGATGGGCAGGTCACAATCAAGGAGAGTGCCGTTGCTTTCTCTGTCATCCGCGAGAAGGAAGAAGGGGTAGCATAATACTACCGAAAAGAGACTTAGATGTTTCAATAAATCCACCCCTGCAAGATGTGTGGTTCGATACCCGTCACAAGACTTAAATTAATGTTTGTTCCTTCATGCTTTATTTTTTGTTCATTCAAGGGCAGATTGGACCGATATGATAATCAGTCAAAGTGAGGTGGAGAGTGTCATCAACGGGACTTGTCACGATCCACACCAGTGGTTGGGCTTGCACAGCCTGGGCGAGAAGGGCGGGTTGGTGGTTCGGTGCTGGGATCCCACCGCTCAGGAAATCGAGATCATCGAACAGCCTTCAGGCAAAAAGTTCTCAATGACCCGGGTCCATGAGGACGGTTTTTTTGAATGCGAATTTAAAAGAAGAAAAAAACCCTTCTGCTACCGCCTGCATTCCACCTATGAGGGTGGTTCCCGCGAATGGACTGACCCCTACACCTTCCTCCCCTATATAAACGACCAGTCCCTCCGTGCATTCAATGAGGGATGGGACCGCAAGCCCTACGAGAAACTTGGGGCCATCCCTGCCCAGCATCAGGGCGTTGAAGGCGTGTCTTTTGTGGTCTGGGCACCTTCGGCCCAATCTGTCCACTTAGTGGGGGACTTTAACCACTGGGACCCACGGGCCCATCCGATGAGGAGTCTAGGGAGTACGGGATGCCGGGAAATCTTTCTCCCTGCTGCCAAAGTGGGGGACAAATATAAATACCGCATTGTAGGGGTGGACGGAGTTGCCCGTGAAAAAACTGACCCTTTCGGCTGGTGCTTCGAGCCTCCAATGGGCAATGCCTCCATCGTCCAAACCCGCGAATATCCCCACCGCGACAAACGAGTAGAGGAAGTGCCCAACCCGCGAACGGAACCCATCTCAATCTATGAAATGCACCTGGGTTCATGGAAGTACAGCGAACAGCACAACCGCCCGCTTTCCTACCTCGAACTAGCGGATTCCTTGCCGAAATATTTAAATGAACTCGGATTCACTCATGTTGAGTTCCTGCCTCCCAGCGAGTACCCCTTCGGAGCGTCATGGGGATACCAGGTGACCGGTTACTACGCACCGACCTATCGTTATGGCACCCCGGCAGAGTTCACCCAGTTGGTCGATTCGCTTCACCAAAATAATATCGGTGTGATCATAGACTGGGTTCCCGGCCATTTTCCTGCGGACGAATTTTCTTTAGCTCGCTTTGATGGTACCTGTCTTTTCGAGCATGAGGACCCCAAGCAGGGACTTCATGCGGAATGGGGCACGCTTTGCTACAACTACGGCAGGCCAGAAGTGCGCAGCTTTTTAATCGGTAGTGCCATCGCCTGGATTGAGCGCTTTGGGGTGGACGGATATCGCGTCGATGCGGTGGCCTCGATGCTCTATCTCGATTATGCCAGAAAAGAGGGCGAGTGGATACCGAATCTCTATGGCGGAAATGAAAACCTAGAGGCCATTGATTTCATCAAGCAATTCAACCATGCTGTGCATGAGGAGTGCCCGCATGTGATCACAATTGCAGAAGAATCCACCTCCTTCCCCCAAATCACCAATCCGCCCTCCTCCGGCGGACTAGGCTTTGACTTTAAATGGAATATGGGCTGGATGCACGATGTGCTGGACTATTTCTCCACGCAACCTGACCACCGCCAGCATGCCCACAATCAGTTGACCTTTGGCGCCATGTACCAGTTTTCGGAAAACTTTGTTCAGGCCTTCTCCCATGATGAAGTGGTTCATGGTAAGGGCTCACTGGTCAACAAGATGAACCTAGCCTATGAGGAGGATCGTATAGCCAACCTCCGGGCTTTGCTTTCCCTTCAATGGGCGTGGCCAGGTAAGAAAACTCTCTTCATGGGATGCGAGTTTGCTCAGTGGGCGGAATGGGATTTTGAAGCACCGCTTGACTGGGCCCTGCTCGATTTCCCGCTTCACCGCGGGTTACAACAGCTTGTTGCCGACTTGAACGGACTATACAGTAATCACCCCACCTGGGCGCATGGTGATCATGACGGGAGCAAGTTCCACTGGATTGACTGCAATGATAGCGAGCGGCAAACCCTCTCCTTTCTCAAATTTGGCAGTTTCCCGGTAGATACCCTGCTGGTTGCCTGTAATTTTTCCGGAGAGGTGAGGCACCGCGACTGGGGATGCCCCCATGCCGGAAAGTGGAAAGTAGTTCTCGACTCAGATGCACCCATTTATGGTGGCTGGGGCGGGGCGGGAGCTGACTCGTTTTACACTTTCGAGGCCCAGCGGGATGGTCAACCCTTTGGCCTCGCATTCGCGGTGGGCAGGTGGAGTGTGCGCATTCTCCAGCTTGCCGAAAATTAACTGCAGTTATTTTACAGTAACCCGCTTTCGGAGAAACTGTAGTACCCACGCCCATCTGGGCAGTTTTGCCTGGACCCGATAATGACATGGTCATGAAAGCCGAGGTCAATCTGCTTGGCTGCATCTCTGATTTTTCGGGTAACGGAAAAATCGGCCGAACTAGGTGTCGGATCTCCACTAGGGTGATTGTGTGCGAGGATAACTGCTGTGGCCCCGTGGCGGATGGCCGGGCGGAATACTTCACGGGGGTGAACCAGACTGCCGGTTGCGGTTCCTGAGGTGACCACTTCCTCGCGGATGAGTTGATTTTTGCGGTCGAGACAAAGGACCCACACTTTTTCCACGGCATCGGAGCAGACTTCGGGGTACAGGTGCTCCCAAACTTTGAGAGGTTCATCCAGGCAGATACTTTTCTCCCGTCTGCCCCGCATCATTCTCTTGGCCACCTCCACCTGCACACTGAGCTGAAGGGCCTTGACCTGCCCGATGCCATCTATGCTCTTAAAGTCAGAAACATCCCAACGGAGTAAACCGGCAAGCGACCCGGATTTTTTGATTAACAAATCTGCGAGGGCGAGCACATCATACTTTTGGGTGCCCGAGCGAATGATCATCGCAAGCAGTTCACGATCGGAAAGGGCAGATGCCCCCAGTTGCTCAAGTCTTTCCTGGGGGCGCTCGCTCGGCGGGAGGTCTCTTAGGCGAATACCGGTATCAGTAGGCACAATTTAATTGGATTTGCGGAGGGCCCTTGCCGCTAAGTCTCCCCACTTCCCTACTCGGGAAGGGTGACATTTACATAGGCCCCCTTCTTTTGACGACTAAGCCACTGCCTCTGGCTTTTTGCTTCGATTTCGGATGCTAGGATTTTTTCGATTTCCGGTCTGACCTCATTAATGTCCTTTACTCCGCCCGGGCGAATATCCGCGGCCTGAAGAATATAGTAAGCAATTTCGCCACTTTTACCAATAGAGCCATCCGGTTTTCTTTCCAATAACTCCACCTTGAATGGAGCGGAGAATTCGCCTTTCTGAAGCGAAAATGCATATTGGCGAATTTTTTCGTTCCTTATTTCCTTCCTTGTTGCATAGACTCCCCAATCTCCGCCGTCGCTTTTAAAAGGGCTTTCGCCGTGCTGCTTGGCCAGTTCCTCAAAAGAACCCCCTTTTTTAAGACCTCCCCAGATAGAACTGGCTTTCTGGGATAAGGTCTCATCCGATTCACCGCTTTGCTGGGTAATGACGATCTCCCTGAGCCTAACACTGGCCTCCGTGCGAAACTCGCTCATGTTTTGGCGGTAATATTCCTCCACTCTGCCTGGACTTACCTCCTCGCGCTTCCGTTTGCGGGCGGAAAGCATGTGCATGTGGATAATATCTTCCTTGAGGTTGTCCCTGTACTCCAGGAGTGACTGGCCGTTCCCCTTGAGTACATCGCGAAAGAGTTTACGATCACCATTAAAATCCTGCATTAATTTCTTATTGTACTCCTGCTCGACATAGGACTCGGGCATGGCCATGCCTTGCTCGGAAAATGCGATGATGGAGAGGAGGCGGTCGATTTTCCCGTCTACAAAATCAGCAGACCTTCTTTTCTTCTCCTCCTCAGTGAAGTTCATCCGGTCCATCGCCCGCTCAATTTCACCCCAGGTAACAATGCGGTCATTGACCCGGGCAACGACCCGGTTGATTTCAACCAAATCCCCGGCGAAGGAGGCGGTGCCCAAAGAAAGGCAACCCAGCAAGGAGCAGGTTAATTTAAGCAAATTATTTTTTCCCATGTATGTGAATCTTTAGAAATCGAATCACTTCCTTCAACTTCAAAAGAGACTTAGTGGATGAAAGTCTTGGAATTTGACCGGCCAATCGATGATAATGCACCGTGCTGTCGTTGGGCTTCTTAGGTATTCTGCAGTATAGGCTTTGCCCTTTTGTCTCGATAGCATCAAATCCCGCAATCTCCGCAAGGCACCTCACTTCCGTTTCCATAAACAAAGCATCGGTCTCCTGAGGGAAGTTGCCAAACCTGTCCGCCAATTCGGCCTTTATTTCGTCAATTTCTTCCAGTTCTGTGATCCCGGCAAGCTTGCGATAAACCTCAATCCGCAACCTTGGTTCATTGATATAACTGGAGGGGATGGATGAGGTTAGGCCATCTGAGGTAAGAGATGGGTTCGAGTCCTCGGCGTTAACAAAGTCGAACCGAACCACCGCCTTGAGGCGTAGGGCGACTTCATCTCCCTTTAGCCGGGAAACACTTTCCTTAAGCAGGCGGCAGTACATTTCGAAACCAACACCGGCCACATGCCCGCTTTGTTCACTCCCGAGTAGGTTGCCCGCCCCCCGGAGCTCCAAGTCCCGCAGGGCAATCCGCAAGCCAGCTCCAAGGTTATTGGACTGCCGAAGTGCGGATAATCTCTTTTTTGCCTTATTGGTGACTGGCTGGGCATCGTTGATCAGGAGGTAGGCATAGGCCTGGCGGGTAAAGCGGCCAACTCGCCCGCGCAATTGGTAGAGTTGGGAAAGCCCGAACTTATCGGCTCCATCGATTATGATGGTGTTACAGTTGGGGATATCGAGACCGGACTCGATAATGGTGGTGCACACCAGGATGTCGTACTGCCCGGCAACAAATTCAGTCATCACCTGTTCCAGTTCCGACTCACTCATCTGCCCGTGACCTACAGCAACCCGTAGCTTAGGGAAGGAAAGGCTTATTTTTTTGGCTACCGAATGGATGGTTTTGACGCGGTTGTGGAGGTAAAAAATTTGCCCACCCCGGTTGATCTCCGTATCGATCGCTCGGTGAAGCACATCTGCTGATTTCCGGTACACTTCTGTGCGGATGCTACGCCGGTTGACCGGCGGGGTTTCAATGGAACTAAAGGACCTCGCTCCCACCATCGCAAAATAAAGTGTTCGTGGGATGGGTGTGGCACTGAGGGTAAGAATATCTATATTTGCCCTTATTTTTTTTAGTTTTTCTTTGTGCTGAACTCCAAACCTCTGCTCTTCATCGATGATCAGCAGGCCAAGGTCTTTAAATTTCAGATCGTCACTGAACATTCGGTGGGTACCAATGAGAATATCAATGCCGCCCGACTCGATGCCATGAAGAATTTTCTTTTGCTGGGCGGGCGTACGGAAGCGACTGAGCATTTCAATCGTCACCGGAAAGTCGAGCATGCGGTCACTAAATGAATTGAAGTGCTGCTGGCAAAGAATGGTGGTGGGTGAGAGCAGGGCGACTTGCTTGCCGTCCATCACCGCCTTGAATGCAGCCCTCATTGCCACTTCAGTCTTCCCAAACCCGACATCCCCACAAACCAGGCGGTCCATGGGCTTTTCCTGCTCCATATCCTCTTTGACTGCTTGGATGGCGAGCAACTGGTCCGCGGTCTCACTATAGGGAAAAGAATCCTCAAAATCCTTCTGCCACTGATCGTCGGGCGAGAAAGCATGGCCGATTTCCGAGTCCCTCAGTGCCTGCAGACGGAGAAGGTCAGCCGCCAAGTCAAGTGCGGCAATTTCAGCGGCCTGTTTGATTTTCGCCCAGGACTTCCCTCCAAGTTTGGCAAGCTTGGGCCTGGCTTTCTGCAGTCCAATGTAGCGGGACAAAAGATGGGACTCCTGCAAGGGGACATGAAGGAGAAGTCCGTCAGCAAATTCCACACTTATAATTTCCTCCTCCTGGTCCTCCTTCTCCAATTTGCCCATGGCAGAAAAACGGCAGACTCCATGCTGGTGGTGAACCAGGTAATCGCCCTCCACTAAATCAGTGAAATCAAGTGACTGATCCACCTCCTTGCGCTGCACCCTTGCTTTGTTTGAAAGCTGTGGCCTCCTGCTCCTCTCGCGGCCAAGAAATTCCCTCGAGGTAAGGAGGGCGAGTCCGGCCTTGCTCCCTTTACTGAAGTATTGAAATGAATCCAGTCCCGTGCGGTTGTGAAATACAAAACCATCCCTCAGTCCGGCCAATATAAGCTGAGGCAACGGATGAATTTCCGGATATTCTCCTTCAAAAATTTCTACTATCCTCTTTCGTTCGGACTCCGCACCAATGGCAAGAACCAGATGGTATCCTTTTTTCTGCAGACTGGCAATTTTGGCGGCCACCCGATCCCGGCTCTTCCCATCATTCTGGCTATCCAACCAGTTCGCAGAAGAACCTTCAATCGAGGCAAGGGGTTCCAGTATGGGCTCTATGCTAAGCTCTGCCCGGGAAGAGTCGTTAAAAATACCGGAACCCACATTTAATTCACTAAACCCCCAGTAATAATCACTGAGCACCGGTGCTCTCTGCCAACTCAGGGAAAAGTTGGCCTGAGAGAGTTTCTTATCCTCTGCCTGATGGAAGGCCAGAGGAAACAACGAGAGCATATTTTGCGGTTCATGAATTGCCCAGAGCACAGAAGAGGGTAGGTAACGGAAGAACTCCCCGGCCTTTCCGTTGGATATTTTTTCGGCAGAAGAGGAAATCCTCACCTCATCGAGGGGAGAAATGGACCGCTGGCTGGTGGGGTCAAATGTTCGCATTTCCTCGATGTCATCCCCAAAAAAGTCGATTCGCACGGGGCTGTTTCCGTTGACCGGGTACACATCGACAATCCCTCCACGCACCGCAAACTGACCGGGTTCCTCGCATACAACCTCTGAGGAATAGTCGAGGGCATTTCCAAGCGATTCACAAAAGGAGGAAAAATGAATTGACTGACCCTTGCGAAGAACCACTTCAGATTCATGCATATTTTCAACCGCTGGGCAGGGGGCCAAAATTGCATCGGGGGTGGTGGAAATAATAAAAAGTGAGCCGGGCTTTTCTGGGCCTTCCCGTTCCTTAATCGCGAGTAAATTTGAAAGGAGGGAAAGGCGGTCACATTCTTTTTCAAAGGCATCCGGATTATCCGCAACCGGAGGTTGTCCGAAAAGATAAAACTGAACATCGAGATCGGGATTCAGGGCTTTAAGGATGGAGGTAAGGTCTTCACCCTTAACCTCGGCCTGAGGCAGGCTCTCATCCAATAAAACAATCACCGGAGTGGGGGCAGAATGCCAACGGTCCGCGACCCAGGGCGCCACTGCCTGTTCCGGGAAGAGTGGAATGAACTGAGAAAATGTATCTCCGGGCAGTTGGATTCGTTTCACGAACCAGGAAGTTTATGCTTAGCTGCTTTCAGCCTCGGGATTAAGGGAGGCAAGGGCATCAATTGCAGCCTGTTCCTCGGCCGCTTTTTTACTCAGCCCCGAACCCGCACCCTTCGTTTCCCCAGCTAGGGAAACCCTGACATGAAATGTTTTTTGATGGTCCGGGCCCGACTGCTTGATTACATGGTAGGAAATCCGGGTACCGGGAATATTGGACTGAACATATTCCTGTAACCGCCCCTTGGGATTAAAACTCACGGAGCCTACCTCAAGAGACTGATGGAAGGTCGGTTCCCACTGCATAACCGCCTTGCTGGCCGCCTCATAACCACCGTCTAGGAAGATGGCACCAATGATTGCCTCAAAGGCATCCTCGAGGGCGGAATCGCGAAGTAACTGGCTATCCATCCTCTCGGATTTCCCCGCCAGAATGTAGAGGTGCAGCTCAAGGTCACGGGCAATTCTGGCCAGATGCTCACCCCGGGCAAGCATGGCTTTCTTGCGGCTTAGCTTGCCCTCATTCTCGTCCGGGAAAGACTTGTATAGCCAGGAGGCTAGGATGGCACCAAGGACGGAGTCGCCAAGGAACTCAAGCCTTTGGTTGTGGTCCTTACACTCTCCTTTTTCCTGTAAAGATGGGTGAGTCAGTGCCTCTGCAAGCACCTCGGGTGAATTAAAGTGGTAACCCAACCTCTGTTGCAATTTATCCAATGCCATCTAAAGAGAGTGGAGGCCTCAGCCGGAGGACTGTGATTCGGATAAAAACCTGCTGGTGAACTCCCGGGCAAAGGCACGATAGGCAAGGGCACCGGGACTGTCCGGTGCATACTCAAATATGGTCTGCCCAAAGCTGGGTGCCTCACTTAAGCGGATAGCCCGCGGGATCGCCGTCTTGAATACCTCATTTGCATAATGGCGGTTTGCCTCATGCCAGACATCGAGGGAGAGGCGGGTCCGTGTGTCGTACATCGTCATCACAATCCCGCCAAGTTTGAGGGTTGGATTAACTCCGGCTTCAATGAGTTGGTTAACGACTCGGGTGATTTGACTGAGGCCCTCCATGGCAAGAAATTCAGACTGCAAGGTAATCACGAGGTAATCAGCGGCACACAGGGCATTCATGGAAAGCAGGCCAAGGGTAGGGGGACAATCAATCAAAATGACCTGCAGGCCATAGTGGTTTTTAAGGGAATTAAGCGAACTGCTTAGCTTGGAGAGGTAATTGGGTTCTTGACTAAGCTCAAGTTCAGCCGCAGCCAGATCCAGTTCCGATGGCACAATCCACAAGTTTCCTCGCCTGCTTGACTTTACGCGGCCCGCCAGATCATCCCCGTTTAACAAAGGCTCATATATTCCCCCGCCCGGCTTTTTCTCCAGGCCAAGGCAACTGGTCGCATTGCCCTGGGGGTCCATGTCCACAAGCAGAGTGGGGATGCCCATGAGCGATAAGGCATGAGCCAAGCTGACCGCGGTGGTTGTTTTCCCAACTCCCCCCTTTTGATTAGCAATGGCAAATGTTTGAGCACTCATATTAGATAGTTTTGTAGTATTATCTAATCAGTGGCAAAATAATGTGAAGCAAATGCAGAAAACTCGGGGCAGGAAATAAAGACTTCACCCTTTGTTTTGAATAAGGTTGTTCCAAGCTGAGGGGAGAACGAAGGTTCGAATTGCCCTATGGATACACATCTTCCAGATCAGCACAGCTTCCTCCGTTCTGTTCAATTCAATTATCATAGCTGATAGATATCCATGCTTTTCTATAGAGTAAATTTTATCCCATTACAGAATCAGCCTTTTTCGGTAAACTCATAGAGTGCTTCAATAACAAGTCCATGCTGTTTCTCGCTGAGTTGAGGAAACATTGGAATGCTCAAGCATGACTGGAAATAAGCCTCTGCACCGGGGAGGTGAATCTCGCCAATTAGGTTTTTGTAGTAGGGATGCCGGTAAAGGGGGATGTAGTGCACCTGCGAGCCAACCCCTCTCTCTTTCAGGAACTTGTAGGCCAGATCGCGAGCACCCTGATTGATAAACCTTATAATATAGAGATGCCAGGCGTGCCCCTCATCAGGCTCAGGTACATGGAAATGGGAAATAAAAGGCTCTTTGGAGAAGGCCTGGTGGTACTTCCGGGCAATTTCCCGGCGGCGTAGCAGACTATGTTCAATTTTCTGTAACTGCGACCTTCCGAGGGCGGCCTGAAGGTCAGTCATTCGATAATTCCAACCCAGTTCATCCTGTTGATAATACCATGGCATAGCATCATTCTTAGAAAAGGGCCTAGTGATACCGTGACTGCGCAACTTTTTTGCTTTGTCTGCAATTGCTGAATCGTTGGTGAGGAGGGCGCCACCCTCGCCGGCACAAATGTGCTTCACTGGGTGGAAACTCAAACAGGAGGCATCACAATGAGGGCTTGAAATACTGGCCTCATCATCCTTGGCACCATTTCTGCGAAAGGCACCGGGTGAATGAGAGGCATCTTCTATGACTTTACACCGATGTAACTTGGCCAATTCGCGGCAGGCGGCAAGCGGAGCCACCTTTCCTGCGAAGGATACGGGGGCGATGGCATGAACCGCACGGGTGTCCGGTCGAAATGTATCTAGACATTCTCCCAGCGAAGCAGGGTCAATCAGCCCAGTTTTTGGATCGATGTCGCAAAAAATTACCCGGGCACCAAGGTAGCGAAAGGCGTTGGCTGTCGCTGAAAAAGTCACCGCGGGAACAAATCCCATGGAATTCACGGAGATCCCCGCAGCCGCATAAGCTAAATGGAGAGCAGCAGTGCCACTTGAGCAACACACTGCATGCCCAAGATTGAACTGAGTAGTCAGAGCTCTCTCAAAGAGTTCCAGTTCCGGACCTTGAGTCAGGTAACTGGAACGCAGCACTTGGGCAACAGATTCTACATCATCCTCTGATATGGATTGGCAGGAATAGGGGATAAGATCCATCTGAACTGTAGAAAATATTATAAACGGTGGATTTCCAAGCTGATTGTCTGGTAGGAAAGTATGCTTGCTAGTGAATCTTTCTCCTAATACATGTTGATAGTGAAAATTATTGGTTCCGTAATTGCGAGGCAGGACAGCAAAAGACTGACCTACAAAAATTTACTTCCGTACAAAGGGGAACCCCTAGTTTTAAGGGCGGTCAGGAAGTTGTTGTCTTCTCGATTGTTTGACGAGGTTGTGCTTTCGACCGAAAGTGACCTCATCGCCTTCACCTGCATGAATGAACCCGGACTCCGCATCTTGAAGCGCCCCCCGGCTTTGTGCGAGGACAGCGTCCCGTCCATTCCAGTCTTTCAGCACATTATGCAACATTTCCCCGGGGATCTTCATCTCAATTACAACTGCAACTTTCCGGAATGCCCAGATTCTGCTTTTATCCAGGCGATCGAGCTTGCCAAAGAAAAAGAAGAATCTTTGTCTATTCCTTACGCTGTCTGGGCTCAGACCCAGTCCTGCCTTGATCACTATGGCGATCCCTTTAAAATTAAAGCACAAACCTTTCAGGCAGAAGGGGTTGGGGAAGTTGATGTCCATACAATGGAAGATTTAATTGAGGTTCACCGTAACCATTTCAAGGCCTCGCCTTGGTGAAAAAGTTATAAAATGGCTAAAGTTTTGTGGGACGAGCCCGATTATAATGGCAGAGACTCAAATTCCATGGATATGAAAAAATCACACAACTTCCTCAAACCTAGCTTTTCGCTCGTTTTCTCCTTTATTTTCCTGTGGGCCTATTCTCACCTCTTCTCGAATGAAAGAGTTGGGTATACCTACCTTTCCTTTCATTCTCCGCCCAAGCTTATTTTTCACGAAGTCCCTGCTTTAGCAGACCGGACCAATTTACAGATGTTGGGTGCTCCTGTAGCGAACTCAATTGTAGAGGTTACTGTTGACCTCAATAAAACGGTTGAGACTTCCGAATTCCCACTCACCTCCTACGACGAAAATTCAGCCTCTACGATCGAGGATGAAGTAGGCTCACCCGAATTACTTCCTCCAGTCGATCCGTTTACTGATTTTTCCATAGATTCATCTGGTGTCGACTCGACTGATGAACTTATTCAGATATTCGAGAACATGAATAAATCTTCAGATGGCTCATCATCTCGTACTGCTGTTAATTTCATACCACCTTACACCCTAGATTCAGGCAATTTCAAAATTGAATCCCGGGCAAATTATACAAGGAGGGTAAGACCATGAGTATCATAAAGACAAAGGTATTGCTTTGCCTAACTCTTATTTCTCAGATTTCCATCTATGCTCAGGGTACGCAGTTGCAGACATTAGAGGATGTCATAAGCGGCATTGATTCCCTTCTTCGGGAAATCGATGGGGCAGATGCGCAAAAAAACCAGCCTTCAAGCCCAACAAATTCTGAAATCAGCCGTCCCTACCGAGCAGAAAATGAATTGATGCCAGCGGAGTTACTTGAACGCACTGAACCTGCAGATATTTCTGTCCTACCCCCTGCTCCTGTTGATCTTCCCGCAAGGCAGGACACTATTGCTAGACCTGCCGCTTCGCCCATAAATCAGCCACTCAGTACACCCGCTTTAACTACGCCAGCTAATGTAGACTATTCTCAACTGAGTTTGAGCGAGTTGCTAAACGAAGTTGATATGCTCAATACTCCATTAGGAAATTCAGCTGCAAGCACCGTAGAATTGATTCCGAGTGAAGCCTCTTCCCCATCCACCCAATCATCTTCTCTCCTTGTGCCTAGCAAAGAAGTATTCCAACCATCCAACTCCGTCCCTTACGCTCTTGATGGCCCAACTCCGACTCAAAATGATGATTTTGAAGAAAATGAAATCATCGTTGAAGATTACATCGTACTCGGTGATTCCATTGATCAGGAGATGAAAGAGAAAATCCGTGAGTGTATTATGGCTACAAGGATGGCTTCAGGCGGCACAAACAACCCCTTTGTTACTCGCTCGGTCTTCAAGGCTACTTCATATTGTAATCGTGTCCTTGGGAGACTGAGTGCATTAGATCACAAAAGATACCGAAGGGATATTCTACTCTCGCTCATCAATATGCACGAGAAAAACCAAGCATGGGTTGATGCAGCTAAAACCTACGAACGTTTCTTGGAAGAATTTGCCTCAAATGATAATTATCCTTTCGAGCAACACGAAGATGCTCCGGGCATCCCGGATTTATCTGCTCCTCTAGGCAGTGTCAGAATGTTACTCGAAGGTTTTAAAAGAGGGGCTCCTACTATACCGGAAACCCACATACGCCTCGGTAAGATCTACCGCAAACTCGGTGCTGACCGTATGGCACTAAATAAGTTTTACGATGCGATCAATGCAACACTTACCCTGCCATACAACGAATCCTTCACTGATGCTGACAGGAGAAAAGGCCGCTCATTTGACTCCAGAAAGGATGCTGAGTCGAACCGTGCAATGATTGAAATCGCTGAAACTTTCCTTGCTTCCGAAAATTATGATAGTGCCATCAAGTTTTATGAGCGCCTCAATCGCCTCGAACAATTAGACGACCATGAAAGATCTGTCGTTCAGTACAAACATGGCCTGGCCCACTTCAGGCGGGCTGTTTTTACAAGTGCTGAAATAGAAAAAACTGCTCGTAAAACTGAGGGCGGTCCAACCATTGCACAAGAGCCGGAATTTGACAAAACTCCGCGGGCTGATTTTGCAAAAGTTAAAGAAATCCTCCTCGGTTACTCCACCCTTTTTCCGAGTAGTGCATATGTTCCGGAAACGCACTATCTCCTTGCGCTGTCCTTCGAACAACTAAACCAAGATGAGTTATCCATCGAGCAACTCCTCGCCTTACTCAGGGGAACCGACTTCAATCCAGATGTAGTAATTGAAGAGGAACAACTCAAGGCCGAACGTGATCGAGATTACAGCAAGATAGATCAACTTAAAACGATCTGGGGGTTTTGGAAAAAGAAGACTGGGAATTACCTAGCTAATAAATTCTTCGAGGAGGGTGAGTATTTTAATGCTTACCGAATCTACAGTGCGTTGCGCCCGATTGACGACAACCCAAACTGGCAGGTGCCATTGCTTTACCAAATTGCATTATGCCAGGAAAAGCTTGGTAATTATGTACAAGCGAGCGAATCATATCTTGAAATCGAAGAATATGTGAATCAGGTCAAGGAGGCTCGCGAGGGTCTTGCTGGAAGTAAATACTTAAACTTTGTTTTTGGGATGGCAAAGTGGAGGCGTAATCAACTGGAGGATACCAGGGAAATCAGACAGGCCGTTAATCGATTTGGAATTTATTCGATGCCATCCTCCGATGGTAGCTTGATTGAATCATTTTGATCTGTTTAGATTTTTTAATGGAACCAAGAGAGGTAATTAAAAGGCACTACAGCCTCTGTGAGAATGTTTATCAATTGCTCCTAGAGGAAAACAGTTGGCTGAAGGTTAAAAAGAGCCCTCCAGAGATGGAGTTCCTTGATCGAAAAAAAGAGATTGTCGAGCAACTTGAAAGCTCACTCACAAACCTGAGGAAATTAAAGCCCGAATTCTTCTCTCCTTTTGACGACACAAAAAAACTTGTTGGAGACTCCCACTCCAAGCTGCTGCAGATCTTTTACCTTGATCGCGAAAACGAGGATCTTCTTGTAAAACTTAATCAATCATTCGAGCGCGAGAACTTCACCCGTTTCACAATAGACCCCAATCAAATCGGGGAGCATCCAAATCGGACCTAATTTTACATCTAAAGTGGAGGTAACTCTGACATTAGGTCCTTGTTACTTGTTTCAGTAGTCCCAGCACTTTTGATTTGTTTAATTTTACCGCCTTGGACCTGTTCTACCTCCAGGAGATTTTTAAGGAAATCCTTACCGAAATTAAATACCACACCACGACCATCTTTTACTTTTGTATAGGGACAGGGCTTCCCGTCACTCAACCAACCTCTAGCCTCTATCATCAGCCCAAACTCGAAAAAAGCCTCCAGTTTTTGATTTCCGTCGTCGTACCAATAGTTGCTCCTGCCATGCAAGTTGCCAATTAGGTAGGTTCTTTCAGACACTTTGTTACCGTCAGCATTCCATTCAGAAAATACCCCGTCTTTCATCCCGTCAAAATGGTTGCCTTGGACCCTGACTACTCCGAACCCATCCCACTCCACATAAACCCCCTGTCTTTTTCCTTCCATAAATGAGCAAAGCAAGCGGGGCTTTTTATTCCCATCGAATTGACTATACCAACCCGTAAAGGGAAGACCGGTCTCCACTTTATACAGGAGACCATTCATTAACTTGAAACCTTCATAGGGCAGACTTTTGTTGGATAAGGGATACCACTCCCCCTTAAAAGATCCTTCAATCATTTCAAGGAGAGCATTCTCCGACAATTTCTTTTCAGAAAAAAGAATGGGGGCAATCAATGCATTAAAAAATATACAAAACCCAAATAACTGTACAAAACTGCACATATAGAAACTTCTTCGCATGCAGTTTTTTAATTGCAAGAAGAAAGATCAGCTTAAGGCAAAGCAAGAGTGGCGGAAGGAGAGGGATTCGAACCCCCGGAACCGTTTCCGGTTCAGCGGTTTTCAAGACCGCCGCATTAGACCACTCTGCCATCCTTCCAATTGAAGTAATTAAGCGGAATTTTGCTTTTAACTAAAAACAAGCTGTATCCTCGCACCATTTAGGGCAACAACACAAAAATAATCCGCTCATAAAAAAATGGAGCAAGTTGCCCGTTCAAGCAAGACGATATCAACACGAACTGAAAATTAAGGCTTTTAATTGGCTCAATTAAATATGTGGTTGATTAATTTAATAATAGAAAGGCTAAGTCTGATGTAATGACTCTTTTCGATTTCGTGCCCCAAAAAATTTCCTCCTAGGGAGAGCCTATTAAAAACCTAACATATTCAATGCCTGCTTTCTTTATTTGATCCAGTATATCTTCTCGTTTTAAGCCCTTGTTGTTAGTGCTTGGTCCACCATTGGAGTCATCCAATTTAGCATTATGATGTTCGTGAACTTCAACGCCCAAGTCAGCCGAACTCGTCTTAAGATTAAGTAAGAACTTTGCGATTTCTTCGGGTTTTGTTTGTTCTCCATTAACGAAAATAGAATTTTCAAGGTAGTCTACCTCAATTTGAACTAAGACAACAGATTGGCTGTCTTCCCCAATCATTAAATTGCGCATCTTTTGCCGGACCGAGTCTGCCTCATCATGCTCAAGCTGTCGTGCGCTGAATCTATCAGGGGAGAGTCTAATCAACTCTGCATTTAAAGATTTAATCTCTTTGCGGAGTGCTTCGTTTTCTTTTGTCAACGCATCACATTTTTTCGCAAGGTCACTCGTGTCGCAGCCCACTAAAAGTAAGGTTATGGGCATGAATAATTTAATGTATAGATTCAAATTATTGGGCTTATTGTAAGGGGATATGCGGTTAGCTATACTGATTCGTTTTCATAGATAAAAAATTGTCTTACCCCAATTCGCACCGTCAAGGTGAAAGCGTACTACGCGGCAGTCCTTTTTTAGTCTTTGGTGAACTAATTCCCTTTGTGCACCCGTTCCCTTACCATGGATTATAATACCCTCAGAGAATTCCTGCTCCAAGCATGCCCAGATAAACTCATCTATTAATTCCACTGTTTCACTGGTTTTGAAATCGTGCATATCCAATACATTCGACTCGACAGGATGTATTTTTTCTTCACTCGTGGTCATAGGCATTGGTTTGAGATTCCACAAGAGGCATTAATGGTTCGGCCAGAATCCTCTTCTTTTGGAGTGGGAGAAAAGACTTATTCAAATCCTGCCGCATAATAGGGGGGCCTGAACAACTGGACTCAGGTTCAGTCATCTTTTTTGCAGTGTGCGATTCGGCAGGTTCCTTGTTGTCCAAAGTGGCTTTTTCGCCACAAGAAAGGAACAGAGATAGGATTGAAACAGTTAAAACATTATATCTATTCAAAATCATGGTTGAATAAGATGTCGAATAAAGCAAGAGATAGAGCACAAACTAAACCCCTGTATCATTATGCCTCTTATAAATATTGCGACTTCCTTGCAAGAAATCCCCACCGACAAGATAGAAGAAATTCAACAAGAGACCGCTCAATACATTTCTGCTTCGCTTAATAAATCCTTAAATTATGTAATGACTCGCCTAAGCTTTGGTGACCACATGAGTTTCGCTGGAGACTCCAGGAGGGCGTCTGCCTATGTCGAAGTGAAGAACATCGGAGAACTTTCGCCTGAAAGCACCTCCATGATCAGTCAACAAATATGCAAGACTTTGGAAGGTCGGTTGGGAATTGAGCCAAGTAGGGTTTATATAGAATTCCAAGAGTCAGTTCGGCATCTTTGGGGTTGGGACGGTCGGACCTTTGCTGGTTAGATTAGTCTTCCGCCATCTCCTCCAATTCTACATAGGGTTCGTCCCAACCGCTGCCCATTTTATCTAACTGTGCATCCACCTCGGTGAGGTTTGCCTTCATGACCTTCAAGCGGTTCTGCAAGTTAGAAAGTCGGTGGTCCAGCGATCTTTTTTGAGCATCAAGGGATAGGGGGGAATTTGCTATCGCTGCAGCACCAACTGGACTCTTGATCTCCACCATTGGCCAAAAAAAACCAAATAGAGCAAGACCCAACCCACATGCGGCATGATAGCTACCCAGGTTTTCACTCATCAAACTGAGTCCCACCGTTCCAAGACCTATAATAATAAGGAGCTTCGAGGAACTGAAGGAAAAGGTTTTCTCAGGTTTTAAAGAACCTGGTCTTTGGAATTCGCCCAGAAGTTTCCCCCTGTGCTCGTTTAGATTGGATATTTCACCTTCAGCATCCTCTATATCTTGCCTGAAGCTTTTTTTCTCTAAATCCATTCTGCTTTTCTTTTTGGAGAATTTTTCCAAATCCAGAGTCCAAAGCTCGCGTGCCTTTGAGAGCAAACCTGGCATCACCTCGAGATGGCTAACATCCAAAAGTCTACGAGTGAGGTTTTTAGCTTCACTAGACAACGACATCCGCTCCGATTCTTTGACAAAAACATTTTCATTTGAGCGAATCAATTCGTGTACTTGAGAAACCTGCTCTTCATCAAATATTCTATTGAGCAAGTCTCCATTGAACCATGAAAAAAGCTGTAGGTTCACAGGGATCCAATGCATGGAATAATCAGGGAAAATTTCCATAAAAGCATCGAGGATGGAAGCGAGGGTCACCCATTGTTCAGCTTGGTTAGAATCAACGCTTGCATGGTGCATGCGAAGGAGTTTTTTAAATTTGTCCAATAACACAAGCTCTCCATTTGATTGTAGTTCGCAAAACTCCGGCTTTCTCTTTAGCCAATTAAAAGCCAAAGCCGCAGTGCGTCCATCAGTGAAGAATTCTAGAGTATAGCGACTTATTCGAGCAGGGTAGGAGGCGAGAGTAAGGTATCCCCGACTGACCTCATCAAAAGGGGCTAATAAATTAGTCGCTTCGCTTAGCCTTGTATCCTTTAAAGAATCACTCGTCACTCTGCTTTTCGAAGTACTTTCGAGCTCCTTGGGCTTTGCCGGAGTAGGATCCGAATGAGGTTGGGAATGCTTTGCTTCACTTGTTACTTTCTCAGTTTCCGGCACAATTACATCCGCATCTTTCGAGCCAACATTAAATGCATGCACATGCTCAAAACCAAAACGGTTAAAGAAGTCATCGATTGCCTTGGTCCTCTTTCCCGCGGAGAAAATAAACCTACATGGCTCAAAC
>Ga0181558_10000805_pt1 | contig 29691 bp, 26 predicted proteins | sample 011ome_22_FD_133754 | JGI IMG/M metagenome (GOLD analysis project Ga0181558, IMG submission 133754) | Coastal salt marsh microbial communities from the Groves Creek Marsh, Skidaway Island, Georgia - 011507BT metaG (megahit assembly) | ecosystem: Environmental > Aquatic > Marine > Intertidal...
GTCCCATCCGTTTTCGTTTATCGCGAATTGCAGCGCTTGTATGCGATCAATCGTACCCGCTAACGTCGGGTTCGTGGCGCTATCATCAAAATATACATCGTCGTTCACTTTTAAATACAACTCCGCGCCCCCGGTAAACGTCACGTTTTTCGTCGCGTCCTTCGCGCCGATGGAAATATCTCCGCCCGTGTGCTGAATGCGGCACACTTGGGATGCTGTACCGTGTGCGCTGACTTCAATCGGCTGTCGCGCGAAAACAAACCCGTGATCGTCGTCAGTCTCGCCGTCGCGTCGTTACGCGAACGCGATTCGCGCGCGCGACGTCGACAATCGCCCCCCTCTCGGGTCCGCGCGCGCGCCACCCAGCGCGCGCCGCGACGCCGCAACGCCGCGACGCCCGCGCCGTGCGATCGCATCGCCGCACGCACCCAATCCACCGCCTCCGCGCGCGCGACGCCCGCGCGCACGGACGCCAACGCCAACGCCGAGGCCGCGGCCAACGCGGCCCACGACGACGAGGTCGTCGCGCGACGTCCCGTTCGCCCGCGCGCCGAAGACGCGGGCGCCGCCGCCGCCGCCGACGCGTCGCACGCGCGGTCGCGCGTCGCGATCATGGATTCGATCGTCGCGCGCGTCAGTGTTTGACGGCACAGCGTGACGCCGCGTCGCAACGACGCGCAACATTTCGGCGCGGGTCGGCGCCGCAGTCGCGTCCGCGCTCGCCGTTCGCGGTCGGCGCGCGACGACGACGAGGAGGAGGAGGACGACGACGGCGGCGGCGGCAGCGGCGCGGTTTGCGCGCGCGGCGTGGACGGCGGCGCGCGGGCGACGCGCGACGATGGACAAGTTTATCACCGTGACCAAGCGACCGACGACGTCGCGCGCCAGTGCGGGGGACGACGGCGCGGAACGGGACGCGAAACGCGCGACGACGACGAGTAAGGATGTGTTTTACGGCGTTGATAACTCGCTGCTGATTCACGACGACGCGCGGTGTGCGCCGAGCGCGAAGATTGCTGGGTTTGATTTGGATGAAACGGTGCAAAGGACGAAGAGCGGGCGCAAGGCGTTCATGGCGAAAGCGGATGATTTCGTGCTGTTAAACGCGCACGTGACGCGAGTGATGAAGAAATTGAATGATGATGGCTATAAGATTTGTATATTTAGCAATCAAGGGTCGGTGAAAGGGGCGTTGGATGGGGCAAAGGCGCGCGATATTAAACTTCGGTTGGCGAATTTGACGCGCGAGTTGGATGTTCCGTTTCAAGCGTTTTGCGCGACGCAGAGTAACAAGCCCGGGAAAGAGAATGATCCGCATGAATATAGAAAAGGTGGAATCGGTATGTGGACGCGCATGGTTCGCGTGCATAATGGGGACGTTGTGCCGGATTTGGAGCGTTGTTTTTTCGTGGGCGACGCCGCCGGGCGCGCGAGCGACCACGGCGTCGGTGATAAAGAGTTTGCTGAGGGCGTCGGGATAAAATTCTTCGTCCCTGAAGATATCTTTTGTGAAGGTGAAAATTGGTGAGCGCGCGTGTGGGCGCCATGCGCACTGTAGTAGGCTTATATTGTCATTTGATTTGTGTGTTTATTAAAAATTTCGCGTGGTGAAAAGCGTCTACTCCGCGGCTCCGCCATCGTCGCCGCGACCTCGACCGCGGCCACCACGGCCACCGCGACCGCCGCGTCCACGACCTCGACCACCGCGACCGTATGGGGAGTATGGCATCATCATCATCATCATCGGCATGCGACCGCCGCGACCGCGGCCTCGTCCGCCGCGACCGCCTCGTCCTCCAGCCTTCATGCCCGGTACGTTTGTGCGCTTCGCGGACACTTTAATCTTGCGACCACGAATCTCCGTGCCGTCGAGTAAAATAGCGTTTGACACCGCATCGGGTTCCAAAAACTCAACGTACGCAAAACCCTTCGGATTATCAAACTTGTCCTGCAAAATCGTCACGCGGTTCACTGTGCCGCAACCCGAAAACGCGTTTGCCAAATCTTCCGGCGTCGACGCATAATCAACCTGACCGACGAACACCGAACGAGCGTCGGCTTCTTGCTTCTTCGCCGCCTCTTCTTCGGTGTTCTTACCTTCTTCGCTAGCCATGGCGTCGTCCACTTTTTCGTGCTCATCCTTTAATTTCGCCGCCTCATCCTCCATCTCCTTTAACCGCCGTTGCATGGCTTCAATCTCCGGGTCCTCAGCCTGTGCGCACGCGAAAATTACGTGTCAGTACCATGCGCACGTAATGCGCGCCGTGTCGCGCACGCGCATCAGCGTTGAAGCGCGTGCGGGCGCGAAAACTCGGACACAATTGTGCGATTCAGTTCGATCTATTATTATGCACGCGTGCGCCCATGGCGCGCGCGAACAACGCGAATCAACGCGAACGTGTGCGCGCACATACCTCGGTGTCCATCTCGGCATCCATTTCGTCGGCTTGTTTCTTCGTCGCGCGCGGCATGGTTGTGTGTACTGCGACAGTCACGGGCGAGTAATGAGGCGTTTCCAAAATTGTCTTCAACACGAGTCAGCGCGAGACATTTTTCGTGAGACGTGTTCACGCGGCGATAAAGATAAAACGTAGATGAATATGCATGAGTGCGGTGATGTACAGGCGCGTTATTTTGGTATTAGAAACGCGCGAAATGGAACGCTCACGACGCGAGTATTACACGTCGATGACGTCGCTCGCGTCTACGTCGATGACGTCGCCGTACACGGAACTCGCCGAGCCGACTTGGAATTGCCTACCATCTTGAAGATTCGCCACGCATGTCGTAGTCGCGCCGTCGGACTGCGCTTGAATCATCCCAGCGACGCCGTTCGCGCCTCGACACTGAAACGCGATTCCGACGCGCGTCTGCTTCGTCCCGTTGACGTTCGAGGACGAACTCGATTGCGAAATCACAGGACCACACTCCACGCTCCCACCGAACGCATTGAGCACGGCTGAATCCAATTTCACCGCGCGCACGGCGTCCTCGTAGCACGCATCAGTCACCTCTCGCGCACTCTCGAACTGCTCCTTCAAGGCGCCCGCCGCCGCGTTCACCACCTTGCTCGCCAACTTCCCCATCAGCCCTTTCCCGAAGAGCTCTTCGGACATTTCTTTACTCAACAACTCCCCCGATTTCGCCCGCTGCGTCGGCGCGCGTTCGATCGACGTCGACGCCGGCGCGTTCTTTTTGAATGGATTGAGCTTATCCAACCACCCACCATCCGCGCGAAGCACCGGCGCGCGCCTCGACCGCGACGTCGTCGTCGTCCACGACGCGCCCGCCGATCGCGCGGGGCGCGTCACGCGTCGTCCTCGCAACGCCGCGCGCGACGACGACGCCGTCATCGACGTCATCGACGTCGTCATCGTTGTCATCGCGAGCCACAATGGCGCGCGCAGCCACGTCAGCGCACGCTCGAACCCTTCTTCGCGCCGCCGCGTCCTCGTCGTCGTCAACCTCGCGCGCGCGCACCGCACGCACCGCGCGCGCGTCGATCGCATCCGCGCCGCCGTCGCCGTCGCCGTCGCCGTCGCCGTCGCCGTCGCCGTCGTCGCGCGTCGCGAGAGCTGCGCGCGCCTCGACCGCATCTGCATCCGCATCCGCGCCGTCAACGTCGTCGCCGCGCGTCGCGAGCGCCATGGAGGTGCACCAATTCAACGCTCTTGATGACAATTATGGATTCGCGCTGCGCTGCGTCGCGTCGGGCGTCGTGGCGCTCGTCGACGCGCCCGATTACGACGACATCGCGCGCGCGTTGGCTGCCAAAGGATGGACACCCTCGATCGTGCTCTGCACGCACTGGCACCGCGATCACGTGGGGGCGTGCGCGGCGCTGCGCGGGAAGTTTCCCGGACTTCGCGTGTACGCGCCGGCGCGCGAAGTCGAAAGTCGTAAGATACCGGCGGAACTCGTCGACGTCGGCGTGCGCGAAGGCGACGCGGTGCGCGTCGGGGACGCGCGTTGCGTGGTGCGCGAGACGCCGGGGCACACGCTCGGGCACGTGGTGTATCACTTCGAGGAGGAGGAAAAGGTGTTCGTCGGGGACACGCTGTTCGCGGGTGGATGCGGGAGGTTGTTTGAAGGCACGCCGGCGCAAATGTGGGACTCTATTTCGAAGATTTTAGCCATGCCGGATTCGACGATGGTGTATTGCGCGCACGAGTACACAGCGAGTAACATGAAGTTTGCGCTGAGCGTGGATGGAGGGAACGAGGCGCTACAAGCGCGCGCGCGGGAGGTTTCGGAAATGCGCGCGAGAGGCGAGCCGACGGTGCCGACGATGGTTGGCGTGGAGCGCGCGACGAATCCATTCTGTCGGCCGATGGCGGCGGGCGTGCAAGAAGGGGTTGGGATGGCGGGATGTACTGATTTAGCAGCCGTGTTCGGTGCCGTGCGTCGCGCCAAGGATAATTTTTAGTTTGGCGTTGCCGCTCTCGTTGTCGTTGTTCAATACAAAAAAATTACACATTTGTTTCGTCGCGTCGCGTCATGCAGTACGTTTCCTATTTTGTCGTCGCGTAAAATGAGCTTTGCTGCTGGATGTGCGCCTCGACATTCATTTTCTCCGTAAGTAGATCCATAGGAGTCTTCACCAAGAGACCTGCGTCGATGAGCGCGTTTTCAACTTCTTGGATGAGCGCCTCGTCGTCGCCGCATACGTCGAGGAGAAGAGTTCGGCGAGGCGGAATGTCAATATCCTGCCCACGCTTGCCGTACACGAAACCGTTGCCAAAGGGCGTTTTGTGCGTGCCAACGGAAGCGGCAGCAAACGATGGACGCCGTTTGATGGTGAGCGGCGTGTGTAGCAGCGCTCGAAGCACAACTTTGGTGTTAGGCCGTCTCAAAATACGACGAAGCGTCTCCACGGCTTTCTTCTCGCCGACACTCGGGGAGAGAATGACGTGCGCAAGTGCATGAATAGCGAGCGCCGCCGATAACGGAGGCTCATTTCGACCGGGCGTGGGATACTCATCGCCCGCCCAGCCACTGAGCGCCTTGTCTAGGAGACCGTCTTCGATTGTTTTGATGTACAATTCGCGCATCGTCGGGTCTGGTTCACCGCCAGATGGAAAGAATACAAAAGCCGCAGCGGGTGGAACCATGGCGTTCGTGCACGGAAGTAAATGCAGCGCAATACCTTCACAAAGCGCAATCCATGTCGCCGCTCGAGCCTTGGGTGACACGCGCGAGCGCAACCAAATAGCGACGTGTCTCGCGAAGAGCGCGTCGCCGAAACTATCGCTCGTAAACGCGTTCACCAAAGCCGCCGCCGCCGCCGCGTCACCCGCACCCGTGGCCACGTTCAACGGATCGTTTAATCCTCCAACGCCTGCTGAAGAGTTTGTCAAGTCCATACTGTATCCACGCCCACCGCTCGCGTGGTGCTGTTGAATATTCTTGCGCACCATGCGTCGCCAGTACAAATCCGTCAACAACCCCATCGGCGCGCTCACCGCCGGGTCTCTCCACACGTTGGCGCCTTGCAGATACACTGCACCTATGGCAGCCATTTTCTGTGCCGGCGGAAGCGCTCGCACGCGCGAAACTTTCGCGAGCTCCATGCCCATCAGGAGTGATAACGCGCACGCGACGCCAGCGACGCCCCATCCTTGAATGGTTGTGCGCGGGGAGGCGGGCGCCAGGAGCCACAACTTGTGCGCCGGGAGCAACGATCCGACCGCTACGGTGGGACCTGGAGTTGCGATTGATCGAGCCTCAGCGGGCGTCGTGAATTCCATGGCAAATCCGCCCAGGAGCGCATCGCGCACGACTTCTGGTGGGGCGATTAAACTCACCGACGCCGCGGTGAGATTCACGCCCGTCTCCAGAATGGCCATGCGCGCTCTGTCGTCCTCTGACACGTCGACTGAAATCGCCGCAGCTTCGTGGAGTGCGTTCTTCGTAAGCTTGAGCAGTGGCTCAAGTACGCGCACAGAAAACAATCCAGAGCTCATGGCTTGCGATGCGATGACTCCGGCGCCGGGAGGAAGCGAAGACATCAGGTACATTGTCGCATCCGCTGCGGCGTTCGCGTCGAGTTGCAATTCTCTCTTTGTCCCAGCCTCTGGCGAGAGTGGGGAGGAGGAATCCGACGCATTCGTGAACGCCTTGTCGAGAATCTCCATAGCAACGATCACTGCTCGTTGTAAAGGTAAACGGGATGCGGCGATGAGCGGTTGTTGACCCATCCAAACCGTCGGGTCGCCCATGGGTTCGTCAATCGCTGTCGCGTCAAGCAGCCCTTCGCTATTACGCGGGCTAAAGTCGCTACGATTACCGAGACTGAGACGTCGAGAGATCGAACGACGTCCTTCGTCTGCGCTCGACCGCGACTCGGCCGTCGTGAGAGATTTACCGTCAAATTGTCGAATGATTCTCGCCGCCAACGCGGTGACGGCGTCGTCGCTGCACACGCCTGGCGTGACAATCATAAGTAACAGTAGACTATGCAACACAGAACCCCATGCCGCGAGATCGATATTAGCTTGTTCAAACGTCGTCGATCCAACGCGCGCGGTGACGATATCATCCAACGCGGAAAACACATGGTCAATTAAACCATTATGCGACATGGCGCCCGTCGCTGCGTCGGCGCCAGATAAACCCAAGACGCGCGCGACGATGTGCGTCGCACTATTCGGCGATCGCGCCACGAGAGCGACCAGATAGCGAGCAGCACTTGACATTGTATGCAACGTGCATACATCTCGTTCCTTGGCTGCGAGCCATTCTTCCGCACATTTGGCAGCCGCCGTCGCGCATCGCCAAGACAACGTCTCTTTAGAGTCGGCAATGTCCATCGCCGCGGGCGGCCCCGCGTCGTCCGCGTCACCTTTTTCTGGCAGTGACGTTGACAGCGTGGTAAGCAACGCAAACATATCCATGGCCAGCAAAGGTTGATCTCGGCGCACGTCTGAAGACTTCTCCATCCAAGGTGCAACCAACGGATGAATGGCGTCAAACGCGGGCGCGTCGACGCCGCTCGCCGACGTCGCGGCCCACAATTTGAACGCTTCTCGCCAAAGCAACGCCGCTGAATCTTTCGGACGCGCGTTCTGCGAGCCGTCTGCATTCGTGCTCACGCCACCAAACGTAATCGCGGCTTGAATGACGTGCTTGAGAACGCCTTCGCTGCTCATGTCTTTCGCCGCATCTGGGTTTGACTGCGCGATGAGTCGTAAAACTTTTACGGCGCGCGCGACGCCAATCACCATCGGTTCAGTCGGCGAACCTCTCGCGCCACCCGTACACGAATCCTTAACTCTCGCCACGAGCGTCGGTACGAGCCGCGGGCATCGCGCCAATGCGTGTACCGACGCTTTACTGTGTCTCGCGAACGCCGCGAGCGCGTCGTAAATGAACATTTCCCCTCTGGCGTCCCGCTCGATTTCGAGCGCGTACCGTAATCGTTGCAAGATACCCATGCGTAAAAGCCCCGCAATCGGGTCCGCCGCTTGCTCCGTCGCCTGTCGTCTCTCGGACATTTGTTTGTTTAAGCCTTCTTCGACTTCGTCGGGTTCTTCGGCGAGTTGAACGTGCGCGTCGTCGCCGAGCGAAATCTCCTCCACAGCGTGCTCCCACGCGATGGGTTCGAAACCCGACCCGCCGCACGGTGCGTCTTCGGGCTCGGCACGCCACAGCGGCGCGGCGTACGACACACCGCTGGAATCTATCGGCGTCGTGCTCTCTAAGGCATCCACGAGCGAGGCTTCTAATCCATCGACACCGCCGACGCCGACGCCGCCGACCAAGGCTTGAATAGCCGCGAGCGCGGCGTTCATCGGCTGGGCGTGCGCGTCGTCCAACGCTCGGCGAAGGAGGGTGATGACGGCGCAATCCACTGTGGCGTACACCCACACGCTCGCCCATGTGATGGTGTTGGGTAATCTTGGTGGCGAGTCGTCACCCGCCGCGTCGATGACGGGGAGCGGATCGACGGGGGCGTAGCTCCAGCGACGGGCGAGTTTGAGCACGCGGCCGATAATCGTCAATCCGATGACACGCTGACTCGCCACGCTACTGCGCGTCAAAGCGCCGGCTTCTTGGAACGTATAGCCGATTTCTGCACCTTCTCCCGCGCGCAAAGGATCGCGCTCGGTCGGTAACGGCGCTGGTGTGCCTTGAATTTGCGCCGACGTCGCGACGTCGATGGAGGCGTCGACCAAAGGGACGCCGTCCAAACCAAATCGAATGTGCTCGACGCCAACCGTCGTGATCTTTTTCGTTCGCGCGCTCGCTTCTGCCGCGACATCCCTACGTTCACGAGCGCGCTTCGGTGCTACCGGCATCGACGGCGTCGACGTCGCCTGTCTCTCGTCGGTTTTCTTCGTCGACGCCGCTCTCGATTTGCTCGCGCCGCGGTTGCGCAAAAATTCCAACGTCTTTGCATTCAATCGCCCACTGAGCTCTTCTTGCGCCTCCCTCACCGCCTTGGCGCTCATAACTTTTAAAATGCGCGAGTTTTCTTCTTCAATACTCGCCGCTTCCTTATCCGTGTCCACCGCAAACGACCCTCGAGCCGCCGAAGCCGAAGCTGAAGCCGAAGAACCCTCGAAGTCGCCTTCTGCTTTCCGCGCCGCCGCCTCTCGCGCCGCCGCCTTACGCGCCGCGAACCGAGACTTCCCAAAATTCGTTTCACTGCGATGCTTCACTTCCGGAAACCCCGTGTTGACGCTGTGCGCCGCGCGAGCCGCGGCTTCGCGCTCGGCATCCGCGTCTCGACCCGCGCCCGCGCGCGGCTCGCGTTCGACGATATCCCCGAACACGTCGCGCATGACTTCGTGCACCGCCGGCGTGCGCGCGGACGCAGCGCCGGTGTCGTCCTCGTCGTTCTCGATCGCCTCGCACATGACCTCATCCGTCGCCGTCGTCGTCGCCGTCGTCGCGCGCGTGGCTGCAGGTGATGCCGCGTCGCTCGGCGCCGCGTCGTGGCGTCCGACGCGTCGCATGCTCGCCGCCGGCGCATCGCGCGCGTCTAGAAACGCCGCTTGCAGCGCTTCGAGCTGCTCTTCGGTGTTCGCGCCGCGTATCGCGCGCAAGTCGGCCATCGGGCGACGACGCTGCGGCAGAGTGTGACGCGATGCCATTCATCTTGCAGCGCGATAAACGCGCGGCGGAGGATCGCGCGGACCCGTCGCGGGCGCGAGCGCAGTGTCAACGATGTTTGCGACGCGGGGTGTGGAGCTTTGAGTGCGCGTGCGACGCCAAGGGACGGTACGTGTCGCGACCGAGCGCGACGATGATGTTGGAGAAGCCGTCGCTGCGGCAAAAGTACGCCGAGGAGCAGTTTAAGGATGATCCCGCGCCCGGGAGCGCGAGGGAGCGCGAGTTAATGGAGGCTCGATTGGCGCGCGTGGTGAAGAAGAAGAAGCGTGGGCGCAGGCGGGAGAGTTCGTCGTCGAGTTCGAGTTCATCGTCGAGCTCGAGTAGAAGTAGCGGAAGTTCGAGTTCGTCGTCAAGCAGTAGTGGGAGTTCGAGCTCGTCGAGTTCTTCATCGGGGTCGTATTCGTCATCGGGGTCGTATTCGTCATCGAGCTCGAGCTCGAGCTCGTCGCGAGGAGACCGTCGTCGTCGTCGAGTGAAAAAGTGAAAAAGCATTCACGGTCACGTTTGGTGTCTCATTCATAGCGGAGCGCTTGGGCGACGTTCAGCGCGGTAGTAATTCTAGTTTGCTAATCAATATTCAACAATTCATACGTTTCTGCTATTTGTGTATATTTGTCATCATTGATCGTCGAGAATGCGACGAATGGTGACGATGATTTCATCGTCGTCTTCGCAGCCGTCGCTCCATCGAGTCGCGCCGGTGCGTTGAATTCGTCTCGCAAAATCGGCGTCGAGTGCGATGCGCAAGTACTTGAATAACACCGCAATCGGTGCATCACACTTGATTTTAATCCAGTTATCCATGACCACGCGAGCGTTGGCGTGTTGCACGTCTAGCGTGCCTCCGAATAGAAGCAGCGCCTCTGGGGCGACGACAGTGGAATCGCGCAAAAATACCCGCGCCGTGCGCACTTTCTCGTGATACACTAAAAACGGATACGCAGGTTTACGCTCTGATCCAATACCGCGATTAACGCTCGAAGGGTGCACGCGAACCTCGGACGTGGCATCTTTCCACGTGTAGTGTGCGTAGTCTTGATCCGACGCTTCTTCGCCGACGGCGACATTCGCGTACAAACCAGCTGTCAGGACAGCCTTAATCATCGCTGGACGTCGAGAGTCTTTATTCCACGCCTGTATTATGAAAATGCAAAGAAAATGGTTAGTCGGGTGCGTTAGTCGAAAGTAAAGCAAAAGTTCAATGGCGCAAAAGAATATTGGAGAGCTGCTGGGGATGACGCGCAGCGCTCGTCACGCCATCCGGAAAAGCCTCACTTTGCTGTATGGAGATAACTTTACCCACGCGCAGGTAGCTTCATGCGCGCACGCCCTGAGCACTTGCTGTGTTATGGCAAATGCCCACCTCCAATGTCTCAAACGTAAAAAAAAACAAGTTACGTGCGCGAAACAAAATGCAATACAAGGCCACGCACCGCTTTAGGATCATCCAGCCAAGCCGTATTTCGCCCACGAATCGAATACCCCGTGGGGATGCGAATCACGCCCATATCTGCGAGAAGTGAGGCGTATTGCGTGCGCATTTCACTAATTTGACGTATAGTGTCCACATCTAGGGCGTTCTTTTGTGCAAACCGGCGACCTGCGTTTCTGTTTTCCTTGCATGCTTCGATGTAACCGTCGTACGCCGCGGCAATGACGAGGTGATCACTTTGCTGACCCGCGGCTAGAGTATGCGACACTGGCTGTGCGAACGCACGCATGGCAGCTTCGACTTGACTATTCGACGCCTTTGAAGACTGAAATGGGGATTTGTAACTTAGAGTTGCTGCAATCGTGAGAATTGGCGAGAGGCAACGTAACAACGCGCCAAATAAGAGCATTTTTGCCACGCGCGCGTCGACTGGAAGCGCCGCAAGATGACGCCCCAAGGCTGTGAGTCTACCATTTTCGTCGAATGCGCCGATTTCAGTGAGCGTTTTCTTAGCTGCGGCGATGGCTTCATCTTTCGGGGGTTCAGGAGCGTTGCCGAGCACGAACGCTGGATCGTTGTCCAAATCCAAACTTGCAATCTGCAAGACAACCTCTGTGAGTGGAGCTCTGTGCATTTCAGGCACCTGAAACGGGCGCATCATGCACGTCGCGCGGTGGGAGGTAAATAATGAATAGCAAGTCCCCGCCCGTACGCGCCCGGCGCGCCCGGCGCGTTGTTTGCCCGCAGCGCGACTCACCCATCCTTCTTCGAGTGACGCCATGCCTCGACGAGGATCCCATTGTCGTTCCTTAACTCTACCAGAGTCTATGACGACAACAATATCTTCAATCGTCACGGAGGTCTCCGCGACGTTTGTAGCGACTACGATTTTACGGATACCTGGTTTAGGAACTCTGAATGCTTCGCGTTGCTCGGCGTTAGTGAGCGCCGAATGCAACGGCGTCAGCACAGCTTCCTTGAATCTTGGCGAGCTCGCGAGACGATCTAGCAATCCTGTTACTTCGCCGATACCTGGTAGAAATACTAAAATTGCGCCATGTTCTGTGGTATCGTCAACGTATGCAAGAAGTTCCTCGATAAGATCGTAATCAATCACAGACTCGTCCAAGCGCGACAGCGACAAGCGCGTGTTTCGCGAGCAATGTTCATACTTGCTCGGATCAAAGTCTGGGTTTTCAGGATTTTCTTCACCTCCGAATTCGGTCGCAGCGTCCTCGCCCCATGATGCAAGTAACTCGTTCTGTCGCCGCCTGTCGCCTCCGCCACCAGCTTTGATGGCTTTCATCGCGTCTTCGGTTTTGCCCTTTGGCCTGCGACACGAGCGATTGTCTGGATCGATGACGTAGTCCAATGTGTCGTATATTTGCTCTAAATGAATAGTCTCAACGGGAAACGATCGCCCTGGGGCGGTGATGACTGGTGATCCGCCAAGGTAGTCACTGAATAATGCGGCGTTCAACGTTGCAGACATGAGCACGAGCTTCACCGGCCGTAAACCGGCGTCTCGCCGCCTGCGCGGCAAATCCTTGAGAAGTGTCAATAAAAAGTCGCCATCCAAAGAACGCTCGTGTACTTCATCAATGACTACGTGCGTGACGTCTGATAACATGCGATCACCTTGCAAACGGCGTAGGAGAATCCCAGTTGTACAAAATGTAAGCCTTGTTTGATTTGTGATTTTCGCATCCAAACGCACGTGATGGCCGACTAGACTTCCAGAACCACCGACACCACCCCTTTCGCAGCGTTCAACGGATACACGCTCAGCAATACTCGTTGCTGCAACTCGTCTAGGTTGTGTACACACAATGTTACATATGCCGCCTTCTTCGCGATCGATGGCGTCATCCAGGAGAAACTGTGGCACTTGTGTAGTTTTGCCGCATCCAGTTTCGCCGCACACAACTATGGCGTCGTACGATCTCAGTCGCTCTAATAATTCAGCTTTTAACAGTGCGATTGGTAGATTCGATCGCTTTTCGTACAACTGACGCCATTTTGGATCATTTCTCGATGCTTCAAGCTGCGCCTTGAGTTTCTTGCTGGTTTCAGAGTGCTTGCTTGCGTCGGCTTTCGCCGCAAGCTGTTTCTCGCGTTCGATTTTTTCTTTAATCGCCCTCGCTTGTTCTGCAATGTCATCCGTGAATAAGTCGTCATTCGTCGACTTTTCTTCATCGCCGGCGCCGGCGCCGATCGAATGCATGAAAGAGTCGATGAAACCATCTCGGGCGTTTTCGCTCGCATCCGCCACATCTGACGTAATGTAAGCGACTGCCCATCGCCGCCATAAATCGCGGTACTCTGTTGACAGTTCCAAAGGTATTATTTGATTTTCTTTCTTGAAAGTGGCGTCGAATAATGCCCTCGCCGCAGCACCATTTTGAGCGTCGTTGATAGTCGCCCAGCCACCTTCGGGCTCATCTTCTGTGAGCGTGGAACACAAGAGTGTTGGCTTACGTTTATATTTCGGTCCGGCCGAGCGTTCGACAGAGACGATGTACCTGATCACATCTGCGCCTTTATCGCGCTCAAAACGCGGCACGTGCCAATCTTCTTGCTTCGATAATTGAATGAGCATGTTCTTCGGGGTCATTTCTTCCACCTTTAGTTCACTTTGAACTTTTGCGTTCTTACCGCCTTTCGCTTTCGCATTCGCAGCTTGCGGCCGCTTCCCATCACTGAAAAGAAAGTCATTCTTAAACTGTTTCGTTAGCGCTTCCATTGGATCTTCTTCGCCGGTACCAATAACATCTTCAGTACCATCGCCAAATACATCGAATTCAAAGCCTTCTCCGTCCGAATCGTCGGCCGGTAGCTTTGTCTGTGACGCATCCGATTCGGGAATTTCTGCGCGAGCTTGCTCACACAAGCTAGGCGTCTCGTCTACTTCGACTGCCTCTCTCGTCATGTCTACTGATTTAAAGACATCACCTTGACCATCTTGTTCATCCACTTTTTCAAGCTTTGGTGGTTCGATGTCATCCTCGCGCATTCCAATTTCGCTAGCGGTGAGCTTTAACACGCGAATCGCTTCAGCTACGGCTTTCTGTTCCTTTTTATTCTTCCCTTTCTTCGCCTCGCTCGCTTTGGCTTTCAACGCTACTAATTCACTGGCGAATTGCGCAATTAAATTCTCCGGATTTTTCGAAAATTCTTTCTTTCGCGTCCACAACAAGCGTTTCGCGGCGGCTTCTTCGTCACTCAAGCCGAAATCATCCAAGGAATCATAACTGTCGTCGCTCCCGCTATCACTATCGCTATCTTCATAATCTGCGTATCGCGCAATCCAAGCCTTATCCACCGCAGCATCCTCTAACTTTTCGTCTGCATCTTTCTTTGCCGTTACGCGCTGCATGCTCTCATCGGGCATTTGAATAACGCGTTCTTTGGCGACGCCTCCGCCCGCGGCAACCGTTGCCTCCACCGTTGCGTCTGCATCCAACTTGTACTCTGTACGTTCGGCCGTCTGGAAACGCCGCGGCAAACGCGCGTTGGGTATATTAAAACACAGCCAATCGAGCGCGTCGGCTTCGACGAAGGTGCTGTTCAGTCGTTCGCCCGTCGCGCGCAACGCCTCTTCGACGTCGACGACTCTAAAACCTTGGCTCAACAACGAATCGTACACCTTGCGAATGCCGTTTTGGTTGAGCTTGGTGTCCGCTGAGGACGTACTCGGGACGTCTACGTTCGCCGTTTTCAGCAGCGCGCGCACGAGCGCTTCGGAGCGCGCGCTGAGACGAATGCGGGCCATGTCATCGGTTGACTTTTGCGCGCTTTTACTACCGACGTTGAACATGATTCCACGTCGTTGCGCGCCACGAGCACTCGCCACGGCGATGAGAGTGTCCACAGAATACGTCGCGACTGCTGCGTCGCGCGCGCAACGAACGCCGAGCGGCGCTCGCTTGGGAGGCGGTGAATGACGTAACGACTCAAGAACGAGCGAGTGTGGCCTAACGGTACGTGCTGTTTATTTCAAATATTAACGCTTACCGGCTAACGCGTTATTCATCAACATTCGCGCAGATTCCATGGATGGTTCATCGCCTCGAACGCGCAAGAGAGAGTTGCCAGAGCCGCCCTTGGTTTCGTCGATGGAAACCATGGCTTTGCTTCGGTCTTGCACACCTTTAATCGTAGCACCTTTGGCACCGATGAGCTTACCAACGATGATTTTGGGAATCTCGAGCTCGACACATGGACCTTTAGCACCCTTCGGTAGAGCGGGCACGCGCGTGGATTTGAATTGTCCACCAGTGTACTCCCAGCCGTAGACACCGTCGCCAGTGAGCTTGACGCCGCTGACGCGAGCCGCGAGTTCAAGTGCTGCTCTCTCCTCAGCTTCTTTCTTCGCATCTTCTTCAGCCTGCTTAGCCAACTCAATCTTAAGTAAACGTTCTGCCTCAGCCTTCTCAGCATCAGCGCGCTGCTCATCCGTCATGGCGTAAAGGAAGCCACCACCCTTGCCCGCCTTTTTCTTCTTCCGAGCGAGCAATGCGAGCTCATCATCGCTATCGATGTCACTCTCATCATCGTTATCGTCATCATCATCGCTTTGCATGGTTTTAGCAGCCTGCATACGTGCCGCTGCCGCCGCATCGGCAGCCTTTCGCTTCGATTCTGCTTCCTTGGCTGCTTTCGCTAAGCGCTCCTCGGCGAGCTTGCGTTTAAACTTCTCGCGTTCCTTCTTGTTCATTTTCGCCATGCGCTCTTCGAGTTCTTCTTCCGTTTCCGATTGCTCATCCTCAGATACCGCTGCTTTTGCCGCGGGCTTGGACTTGGACGGAGCTGGCGCAGGAGCCGGTGCGGGTTCGTCGTCGTCGCTCTCTTCAGACTCTGACACAGCCTTTGCTGGCTTGGATTTCTTCTTGCCCGCGTTCTTCTTACCATTCTTGCGAAGGTACGTCAAAAGTTCCTTCACAAACGTCGCACTTTTACCCATCATCTTCTTCACTTTGGGATCTTTGAGAGGATTCTCTTCCAACTCAATCACGCGCACCTTCTTCTCCTTCAATTCTCCCCACTCGCCCGGAAGCTCTTCAATTCTATTCGCGCGCAGGTAAATCTCCGCCAAAAGCGTGCACTGACTGATCGTATCTGGCGCGTCGGTGATTTTGTTGTAGCTCGCCGAGAGTGACACGAGGCGCTCTTTCGCTTCAATGCCAAAGTCGTCGAGCGTCGTCAATTTGTTGTGGTCGACGGCCAACGTGACCAAATTGTTCGCCTCTTCGAGCGGTGCAAGCGTTGTAATTTGGTTGTGCCCAACGCGCAAAATCTCCAAATTCGAGCAGTCCGCCAAGCTCGCGGGTAACGACGTGAGCTTGTTGTGCTCTGCTTCGAGAGTCTTCAAGTGCTTAAGCTTACCGATGGATTCCGGCAGCGACGTCAAACCGTTACCGCTAATGATGAGTGTCAACAGCCCAGAAAGACGACTGATATCTGGCGAGAGCTGCGTGAAAGACTTTCCGAGATTCAACTTCAAGTTGTTAATGCTCGAAACGAAAAACAGCGCCGGGTCAACCTCGGTATCGCCCTTTTCGCGTTCGATGCTCACCTCCTTGGCGTCGCTCTCCTTCGCCTTGACCGTTTCAGGCCATCGCGCCTCGGGCGCTTTCTCCGCCGCTTTCTTTGGCTCGTGCGCGCCATCACTTTTCGCCCCACCTTTACCCGGCGCGCTCTTCTCCCCACGTCGCTCCAGCGCCTCCATTTCTTTCTTCTTACGCTTGCTTCGCTGCGTCGACGTCTCGCCTTCGAATCCCTCCTCCTCCTCCATCTCCTCCTCATCCTCTTCCTCTTCACTCGAATCCCCACCTCGATCAATCCGTCTCGCCAACGCATCAAATCCACCTTTTCGCGCGTAATCCGCCGCCGTATGCCCTTTCGCGCACTTCATTTTATAATTCGCCCCGGCGTACAACAACTCCTCGCACGACTCCGCGTACCCGCGCTCCGCCGCCATCATCAACGCCGTCTTCTCATCCCCTTGCCCATCCACGAAATCCATCGGTTCCTTCATTCGCGATCGTCGGCAGTTATCCAACAGCATCTGCACCGCCTTGTGCTTGTTGCCGAGCACCGCGAGCATGATCGCGGTGTGCCCATCGTCGTCTCTCGTGCCGGGGTTTTGCCCGCCGGCGCCGAGGCCCCAGCGCACGGTGTCGAGCTTGGCGTTGCGACAGGCGGTGAGGAATTGATCGCGTTTACTCGCCATGGGTGTTGGGCGCGAGCGGCGTTGGCGCGCGCGGTGAGGGGTGGGGAAGTGTGGGAGCTCAGGGTGATGGCGCGGCGCGTGGGTGCTTTCCGCGACGAGAGGCTGGAGGCGTGACGTACGCGTGACGTACGCGTGTCGTTACACTGGAAAAACGTGTGCGTGGTACTAAGTACCGTGTGCGTGCTAAGGGCTATGTAGTGCGTATGCGCGCGCTCGCGCGGCTTCTAATTGAGAAAAACAAAAATGTGGACGACGACGTCGACGCGACGCGTCAGTCGTTGGCGGTGGATTTCTCTTCGCCGACGGCTCGCGCGCCGACGAGGGTACTGAGTAATATCAATCCAGCTCCAATCGACGCTGATGGTGATAGCGTTTCACCGAGGAGAAAATAGGCAAAGACTGCGCCCCAGATGGGTTCGGTGGAGTACATCAACGTCGCCTCTTGCGACGCGATGAGCGTCACCGCGACGGTTTCGAGATAGATGCACCCGGCGGTGGAAATCGCGCCGATAAAAAACACGCTGGACCAAGACACGCTGGACCAGTCGCTGAAACCTAACACGGCTTGCATATCTCCGGCGTTATCGACGTAGTCGTACGCGAGCAAACCGCTGAAGCACGCGACGACGGTGAGCATTTGTAAGCACACCAATCCCATGGATTCTTTGTGCGCCAGGGGAGCGCCGTTGAAGATGCAATCGGTGCGGAAAATATGTGTACCGAACAACAATGCCGATCCAAGCGTGCATAGATCGCCGACGATTGTACCACTTTGCCCGCTGGCGACGTCGAGAGCGACGGACGCGACACCATCCGCCATCGACGCCGCCGTGCCGGCGACGACGTCCACATCCGCGTCGACGACGACGTCGATGAAGTCGCTCACGCCGTCAATTAAATCTCCTTGCGCGTTCGTCGCCGCCACCGTGTCAACCACACCAGGGATTGGAATGAGATTCTCCATCATCGCCAACCCCGCGACGGCGATGCCCGTCGCGCCCCACGTCGCCGACTTGACCTCGCGTCCCGCCAGCCCCGCCAGCATGGGCACGGTGATAATCGTAAACGAACTAATAAAACTCGCGCGAGCGGCATCGGTGTATTGCAACCCGATGTTTTGCAAGTAATACCCGAGCGAACACCACAACCCTAGTTCAAGTCCACCGCGAATCACCCGTTCGTCCCGCGCGGCGTACTTTAAAAACGGAGAAAACACCAACGCCCCGACGCCAAATCTCAACCACGCGAACACATCCGTCGACATGCTCTGCTGCGCAACCTTAACCAATGTAATATTCGCTCCATAAAAACACATAATCACAGCGAACAAAATCAACCCACGCGCGCGTTTACTCACCCCCATCGATTCAATCTCTCGCGTCCACGTCTCATACGCCCGCTCCAGCGCGCGTCTCCGCCCGCGCGTCTCCGCCGCCCCGGCGCCCTCCGCGACATCCTCCACGAAATCATCCAAAAACGAACTCTCAATCACATCCGCATCATTCTTCATCATCCCTTCCGGTAACGTCTCCAGCACATCAGACGGTATAAACTGTCGTCCGCTCGATCGTACCGACACCCGCGTCGCCCGCCGAATCCCCGCGCGTCGTCCTCGTTCGTCATCGTCGTCGTCGTAATCCTCCGACGACGGCTCCGGTCCTCGCCCACCCATCTTTCGCGACGACACCGACGACGCGCGCGTCATCACAACAACCCCACGTCGTCGCCGTCTCCATCGCCATCGCGCGCCCTCACCCCCACGCACGACGACGTATGCCCCGTCATCGTCCTCACCCAATGCGCCGACCACGCGATCGCGTCGCATCGACATCGATGTCGATGTCGTCGATGTCGTCGATGTCGTCGTCGATGTCGTCGTCGTCGCGCGCGCGAGGCGCCGCGCGTGCGCGTGATGGTCCACCGCACGCATCGTCGTCGCGCGCATCGCACGCATCGTCGGCGTCGGCGGCCCCATCGACCGACGGATGGATGGATGGATGGATGGATGCGCCGACGCGAAGTGGCGCGAAAGGACGCGCGATCGATGTCGATGTCGATGTCGATGTCGATGTCGATGTCGATGTCGACGACGACGTGGGGGGAGGGTGGGTTGGGTTGGGTGTAGTTTATATAGTTTTTTTTTTTCGGTCGCGGTCGCGGTCGCGGTCGCGGTCGCGGTGACGACGACGCCACGACGGACCGCGTGTGTATGGGTATGTGTATGCAGTATGGGTACGCGCGGATGGTGTAATACACAATACACATATCTAAGGTGCGCGTGCGTGATGGTGTGTGGGGATGAGATTAGAGCGCGGCGGCGTCCATGGCGTCTTGCGCGCGCATGTGCTCGGTGAAGGAGACGAGGGCGTTGGCGGCGATGACGCCGCTGGCGGCGGCGGCGGGGACGCCGACGCCCGGGGCGACGCTATCGCCGACGCGGTACAAGCCTTTTATAGAGTTGATTTGCGGGCCAGGGAACATGGCTGGGGCGCGAATAGCGGCACCGTATGTGCCTTTGTGTCGCCTGAGCCATGATTTGTGCGTCGCCGGGGAGGCGATGAGTTCGAGGAGCACGCGGGCGCGGATGTCGGGCACCACGCGCTCGAGGGCGACGTACAACTTGTCGGAGGCTTCCTTCTTGCGGGCTTCGTACGCCGCCTTGTCCGTGGATTTGAGTTCTTCCCATCCCTCGAAAGGTTCCATCGTGTACGCGTGCACCGAGTGACATCCGGCGGGCGCCATGTTTGGCTCCCACACGCTCGCGATGGAAATCATGCACACGTTGCCCGGTTCAGAGATTGGTCGGGATTTATCCAGCACCACGACGTGATGACCGCCGGTGTGCGAGAAATCGAGCCCTTCGCCTTCGATACCGAGGTGCAAGTGCATGAAGGACTCGCTGTACGGCGTCGCCATGGCGTCGCGCTTTTGAGCCTCGGGCACGGCGCCGGGCGGAAGTAATTTGCCATACGTATCCCACACGCTCGCGTTGGAGAGCACAATCGGGGCGCGAATGTCACCCTTGCCGTTCGCTAAACGGACACCAACGGCGGCATCGTCTTCGATAATGATGTTCTCGACGTGCGACTTCAAACGCACTTGGCCGCCGTTTTTCACCAAGGCGCGTTCGAGCGCCTTGGCGATTTCCTCGGCGCCGCCGCGCGGAAACTCACTCACGCCTAAACTATCGCTCGCACCGAACACTGCGGCAAACTCTGCGCTTACCGTGCCGCTCGCATCGACGCCGCTCAATAAAAAACACTCTAAATCAGCTAAGTACCTCATCCACGGGTCGTTAATGTCTAAAAAATCGAGCAACTTGACCGTCGGCTGCGGGAGCACGCCTGAATACGGCCCGAGCCCAGCCATGGCTTTCATATACCGGCTCGCGATCACGAGCGCTACTTTCCAATCCGCACGCAACGCCGTGGTGGGTAAGCCACTGAGAGATTCGTACAAGCTGCGAATCTTGGGTACGGCGCGTTCGAGCTCGTCGGCGCCCGTCGGCGAAAAGCGACGCACTTCGCTCACCAGTGTCCCTAAATTCGCATGTCGTCTCAACCCCGGTACGTTGGGCTCGATATGAAACGTTCCGAGTGGATCGTATTTCACCGTTTCCAGCTCTTCTCCAAGCAATCGAAGCACCGCCGCGAGCGGGTTCAACGCGTTTGGTTTCGTGAGCCCGGCGAAAAAGCTCGGTCCAGTGTCAAACTTAAACTCCCCACGCTCGTGCTTGCGCGAAAACCCGTGCGCGGCGCCACCGACGGCGTAGTGTGATTCAACAACAATCACCTGCGAAACAAATCGCGCGCGCGCGCGTCGTCAGTACGAATCCTCGAGCACTAATCCACGCCGCGCGCGAGTCCCCATCGCATCGGAGTCACCACCCCCACGCGCCGCCCCTCACGCATCGCTGCGCCCCACCGTTCGCCCCACCCCGATCGCTCGCGCTCGCGCGCATCGTACCTTCTTTCCATAATACGCCAACATCGCCGCCGCGGTGAGTCCACCGATACCGCTCCCGACGACCACGACGTCCGCGTCATCGCCTCTCGTCACCGCCCGCGCGCGCGCGCATCGTCGCGCCTCCACCCGCGCGCGCGCGCGCGATCGACCGTCCACCGCCACCGCGCGATGTGCGCGCACGCGTTCCATCTCGCGCGCGCGAGTGTGCCGCGCGCCGGTCGTCGCGCCACGCCCAGAGCGCGCGCGAGAGAGAGGCGTGAAAAACACCCGCGTTTCGGCACCCCGCGAGAATAATCGTATCCCTCGTCGATCGCGATCGGCATTCTGCAGCGCACGCGACGCCACCGACTTCGCGTTTCGCCTCGCGAACAGACGTTGACATTTTTGTTGCATTCATCCCGCGCGCACGACGATGAGTTCTTGCACCGCACGAGCGGTGTTCGCGGCGAACGCGCGCGCGCTGACGCGTCAGTACCCTCGCGGGGCGCGATCGACGACGACGCGCGGTGCGCGAACGATCCGCGCCGCGAGCGAAGGGGATATTCGCCGCGCGCAAGAAACGAAACAGGTTCTCGAGCGCACGACGGAGATTTCTAGCGCGAGCGAGCTCGACGCGGCGTTGGCGCTCGCTGGGGACAATCTCGTGATGCTCGCGATCGAATCCGACGAGGAATGCTTCGCGGGTGAGACCGCGTGGAGCGGTGACGACGCTAAGATGTACTCGTGCAAGCAATTGAGTGCGTCTTTGGCGCGCATCGCTCGCGAGGCGAACGACGTGACGTTTTTGAAGCTTGAGGTGGTTGGGAACGAAAGCGCGCGCACGTTGGCCAAGGATTTGGGCGCGCACGCGTTCCCGACGTACCAGTACTACAAGCACGGTGAATTGGTGTGGGAACACGTCGGTGCGGGTGCTGGTTCGCACGAAAAGATTGCCGAGGGCGTGTTGTTCTATGGTGATTCCGGTGCGGGCGGTATGAAGGCGTCTGAGTACATCACCGAAGTCGCCTCGGCGGGGGAGCTCGAAGATTTTTTGGCGCTGTGCGCGCCGGAACAAAACGGCTTGAGCGTGCCGTGCGAAAAGCAACTCGCTATCTTGGACGTGTCTGTCGAGAAGAACGCCCCGGTCGGGTGCTTGCACATCTTCCCGGCGATCATCTCATTGGCGAAGAATACTGCCGGCGCCACGCGCTGGGCTCGCCTCTTGGGCGACACCTCGGCGGAATCCAAGGCGTTGATGCAGTCCCTCAATGTGACGGAAGTCCCCACGTTTGTGTTCTACGCTGACGGTAAGGAAGTCCAACGATACACTGGTGCCGACCGCTTGGTGCTCATGAACAAGGTTTTGGAGTTCCAAAAATCCAACGGCGTGCGTCTTCCCGAACGCGCCCCCCGCAAGCGCATGTCCACCGCCGAGGCTAAGGAAATCGCGCGCGCCGCTCGCGAACGCGACCGCGCCGCCGGCCGCCGCTCTGGCTGGTAAGCAACGCACACGCTGGCTTATCACCATTTACGCTTGTTTTCCATGTATGTCACCGATAGTCCCGATCCGATAAATTTGAGCGCACACTTTAATAAATATCTCAAATACGCGCGTATTCTGTCTTTTTCATCTCGTCGAATTACAAGCGCGCGGGGAAATATCTAGTTGCGGCATCCGACTTGCAGGCGCGTCTCCCCCTTCAACGTCGGGTTCGCGCACAATCGCTTCACATCCTCGTTACCAACGAGCGCTTCGGTGAAATCCGCATCGGTTAAATCAGTATTCTCAAAGCTCACCCCGGTGATGACGGCGTTCGTGAAATTCGTCCCAATCATATCGCTCCCATCGAACGTCGCGCGATCAATCACCGCATTGGTGAAATTCGCCCCAGAAAAGTTCGCATCCGGTGCATACACCTTACTCATCACCGTCTCCGTCATATTCGTCCCTTTCGCCGACGTATTCACCATCAACGCGCCGCTCAACGTCTTCCCGCTCAAATCCTTGCCGTCGTACGAGCACTTTCTGAGATCCAACGCCTTATCGCTCACCGCGTTCGCCTGCCCGATGGTGTTCCCAACGAACGCGCGCTCACAACGGTTAGGATCAGTATCGATCGGCGGCAAGCGCATCTCCGCGCGCGCCGAGAACGGCGCCGCGGCGAGCGCGAACGCCGCCAGCGCCCCGACCGCGAGAGGGCGCCACGCCACCGCGTCGTCGTCGGCGTTCGACGCCGCGGCGCGCGTCACGGCGACAGGTGCGCGGCGCGTGGTCGCGCGGCGCGTCGGCATCGTCGTCGTCGTCATCCCGTGCGTCTGCGTGGTCATCATCATCATCGTCGTCGTCGTCGTCGTCCGTCGTCCGTCGTCGAGTGACGACGTCGACGCTGCGCGCACCTCGATCGATCGCATGGATGGTCTCGATCGATGCGCGCATCGATGGCGCGAGACCATCCATCGATGGAGATATCGATCGACGGTACCTGTTCCATCGATCGAGGCATGGCGTCCACGAGCCGCGGGGCCGCGCCGTCGTCGTCGTCGTCGTCGTCGTCGTCGTCGTCGTCGTCGTCGTCGGTCGTCGCGGGAGACGATGGCGACTGGCGTCTATGCGTCGCGTTCGCGCTCGACGCGCGCGTCGTCGCGGCGTCGGCGTCGGTGGTGGTGTGCGGTGCGGCGGTGGCCGTTCGAACGTCTTCATCGTCGTCGTCTTCATCGGCGTCGGCGGCGTCGCGCTATACGTCGCTAGGTGTGGTAATACAATGCGCCTAAACGCTATCGCCGTCGTCGTCGTCGTCGTCGTCGTCCTCCTCCTCCTCCTCCTCGGTCGCGATCGTTTAGCAATACACGCACGGTTTCACGCGCGGATCGTTGTCGAGCGCCGTGGCGTACGCCGACATCGCGCTCGAATGCAGCGCCGCCGCGGCGGATCGATCGGCGGCGGGCGACCACTCGCTCACGGGGGCCCAGTTGGGTTTGACGTACGTCACCGCGGCGTCGACGCGTCGCGCGAGCGCGGCGAGCGCGAGGAGCGCGAATGCGAGGGCGGTGCGGGGCGTCATTGAGTGACGCGTGCGCGCGACGCGACGGTTTGGTGGCGTCGTTCGCGTCGATCGACGGCGAGTACACGGCGTGGGGCGCGGCGCGCGGGGCGAGCGCGCGAGACGACAGCGTCGCGGGGTGCGGTGGTGGCGAGAGAGTGCGACGCGGCGGGTTGGATTGCGATTCAATCAATCGTCATGGCGCCGCGCGAGGAGGGACAGATTTCGGACGATGCGCGCGACGGTGAGGACGATATGGACGTGGGTAAGGGTAGGCGAAAGGTACGTTGTGATGGTCATCGTGTTCGTTCGTTCGTTCGTTCGTTCGTTCGCTCGCTCGCTCGTTCGCGTGAGAGAGAGACCGAGACTGACGTACGTCCGACGGCGTCTGACGTCCGACGGCGCGCGCGCAGGGACGCGGATACGACCGCTCACGCTCAACGCACGAGCGCGACTACGCCAAAGGTGAGTACGAAACAGTCGACGGCGATGACACCGGCGGGAGCGCGAACGATCCCGTGCGTTCGGTCGAGGGATGGATCATCGTCGTCGGCGGCGTGCACGAAGAGGCGCAAGAGGACGACGTCCACGACGCCTTCGCGGACTTTGGCGACATCAAAAACCTCCACCTAAACCTCGACCGACGCACTGGTTTCGTCAAAGGATACGCATTCATAGAATACGCCGAAAAGAAGGAGGCACAGGCGGCGATTGATGCCATGAACGGCGTCGAATTATTAGACGCGCCGCTCTCCGTCGCGTGGGCCTTCATCCGCGGCGCGACTCGACGTCGCTAGCGCGCGCCTCATCTCCACCTCACCGGCCGCGCATGTTCCCACACACATATCACCTAGTCGCTCATTTTTGTCACACAACACATAGCCAACATCCAATCGTTCCACGTCGTCGTCATCGTCGGTTCGCGTTCGCGTTCGCGTTCGGCGCCCATCATGCACCACAATGACGGATGTCATTTGCATTTGAACTTTCGCAGCTGTCGCGCGCGACGATGCGCGCAGAACACCCGTCACACGTCCGCGCGCCGCACGCGAACACACATACGCACACAACATAACACAACAGCAATGTTCGAAGCTCGCTTAAACCAAGGCTCCATCCTTAAAAAAGTCCTCGACTCGGTCAAAGATCTCGTCACCGATGCGAACTTTGAGGCGGACCCGATGGATGGGTTTAAACTCCAAGCCATGGATTCGTCCCACGTCTCGCTCGTGTCGTTGAAGTTGCACTCCGATGGGTTCGCACACTTTCGATGCGATCGTCCGTTGACGATGGGGATGAATCTGGCGAATATGGTGCGTCGCGCTTCGCGTGTTTGGGTGCATGATGATTGATGATGCGGATGGTTCGCGGACGATGCGATGGTGGCGATCGCGCGCGTTCGGGGCGTCGTGCGCGCGTTCGAGCGCGCCACGGGTGGGGCATGGGCGGGGGATATATGCGCGGGAAATGTGTGCGCGGTTTGGCGCGTGCGGAGCGCCGCGGTGGCGGTCGCGACGGGCGGTAGAGTCTCGCGAGGTGCTACAGCGACAGGTGGGACTAACAAACTGTTTTTGAACGACGCGCGTCGCGTCGTCGACGCTTTCGAACGCATGTAGGCTAAGATGTTGAAGTGCGCTGGTAACGAAGATGCGATTACCATGAAGGCGGATGATGCTGGTGATGTTGTGACGTTCATGTTCGAGTCTCCGGGTGAGTATTGATACGATTTCGCGACGTGGCCAGGCGGCGATTTCAAACGCGCGCGCGAGCTTGAGCGACCGAGGCAACTAACCGTGAATGTACTACGACGTCGATGCGCGCGCGAAACAGGTCAAGATAAGATTTCTGACTTTGAGCTGAAGCTCATGGATATCGACAGCGAGCACTTGGGTATCCCTGAAACGGATTACGAGGCGACTATCAAGATGCCGTCCGCGGAATTTCAACGCATCTGCCGAGACTTGGCTTCCATCGGCGACACCGTGACCATCGCTGTGACCAAGGATGGCGTCAAGTTCACGACGACTGGTGACATTGGTGACGCTAACATTACTTTGCGTCAAAATGCTGATGACGAAAAGGAGAAGAACATTTCCATTGAACTCAGCGCACCAGTGACGCTGACGTTTGCCCTTCGCTACTTGAACTCTTTCACCAAGGCGACGCCGTTGAGCGACCAAGTGATGATCCGCTTGAGCGCGCAGTTGCCGATCGTCGTCCAGTACGTCATTGACTCTGTTGGTTACGTTGCCTACTTCCTTGCGCCTAAGATTGAGGACGAAGAGTAAGCACTTTGCCCGGGTACACTTTAGAAGAGACGTTTTTTAGCCGGTCGTGAATGTATTAATCAAAAGAGAGATTGCAAATCAAATTGTTGAGCGCTATCGATACCGGTACATCAACATGACAAACAATGAACTAAAACTACACACTATACTTCAGGTTAGCGGCGCCACAGGGCGTCAGCGATGCGCGCGGCATCCACAGACATTGGCACGTTGTGCACGCGCGCGACGTCTGCGCCGCCATTAACGGCGCCCACGAGCGCGGCTACTGATGCTACATCTCTATCAGACGCTTCGGCTTGACCCGTCAACTCACCTAAAAAACGTTTACGTGATGCTCCTATGAGCATGGGCGCGTGCACCACGGCTCCTCCAAGGGGTGCTAAACGACTTCTCACGCGAGGTAAATCGCGCAATAATTCCACATTCGCCCGCCCCGTCTTGGCAAATCCAATACCAGGATCAATCCACAAACGCCAAGGCTCGATACCTTCCTCAATGCATTTTCGTGCAGTGGCAAGCAAACCATCACCGACTTCGTCGCATACGTGCCCATTGTACGATGTATTCGATATGCTCTGCATATTGCTCGGGTCGCCTCGAACGTGCATCACGACGTACGGCAGCGGCTGCTTCAAAGCCGCAACCGTCGGCAACATCTTCGGATCCCATGATCCACCACTGACATCATTTATAATATTGGCACCAGCTTCCGCGGCTGCGCTTGCCACGTCGCCGTAAAAGGTGTCAATGGATATAAACACGTCGTCCCTTTCGGCGAATTCTTTCGCCAAAGCGCGAACAACTGGAATCACCCTCATGGTTTCTTCTTCCGGGCTCACGCGCGTTGCCCCAGGGCGGGTCGACTGACCACCGACATCTATAATTGTCGCTCCTGCGGCGACCATCGCTCGCGCATGATTGACTGCAGCGTCCACACTCGCGCTAAATTTCCCGCCGTCGCTAAACGAGTCGGGCGTGATATTTAATATCCCCATTACCGCCGTCGACGCGCCCCAACTCCACAACTTATTTTTCAACGGCATTACGCGCACTATATCTTCTTCCTCCATCGCTCGCGATTCGCCCATGAGTCGCCAATGTTCTCTAGCGTGCCTCAACCCGACGCTCGTCGCATCCGCCGTCGTCGCCGCGCCCTCCAAGTCTGCCAAAGGCGCCAGCACGAACGCGCGCTCGGCGTATCGCGGGTGGGGAATGGTTAACCTATCGCACAAATGTGCGCCAGATGCGTGGAATAATATATCCAAATCCATTGGTCGTGGACCGTACCGTCGACCCGTAAAGTCGCGCCCCGCCGCCGCTTCGAGACGTTTCAACCCATCCAAGAGCGTGAGCGCATCGCGAGCCACCTCTGTAGGAAACGAACCCACACACGCAGCGTTTAGAAACTTCCCTTGGTCCGTGACGTACGCCGGTGGAGTCTCGTACAGGGACGAATGCGCGTGGAGCTCGAACCCGAGGTCGCGTCGCAGTCGCGCGAGCGCGTCTCTAAACAACCCCACGCGGTCGCCCTCGTTCGATCCAAGCGCGAGCACGACGCGCGTTCTATCGCTCAACGAGCTCGTCGTCGTCGACGCCGCTATCGTCGCAAAGCGGCGCGCGCGTGTGAACATGAAGAGAGGCTAATTGTGCTGCGCGTGGTATTGTACAAGTGTCGTGCTACTGCCTATTTTTTTGTTTCATCCGGTGAATCACCCGCGAACGCCTTGCCTTTCAACGCCGGCACTGGATCTTCGTTCTTGGGATAATCACCATAACAATATTTCGCCGCGGTCACGTAGGTGTTCTCATGAAACGTCACGCTCGGCTGCGTGCGGCAACGATTCGCGCAATACGCGAAGGCGTCAGAAAAATACCCCGTCACCACTTGATTCCTTCCCCTGGCGTGCGCCCCCATCGCCTTATGCACATCATGCGATGGTCCTTGACAACACGACACACACGCGTCGTATGCGGAACAGCATCGCGTGCTCGCGGCGTCGCATCCTTCGCACGCGAAACGCGTAGACGTCTCGGGACAACATCCCGTGGACCAATCCGCGTCGTACCACGCACACGTCGCCCCGCGATCGTCCGCGATGCGCGTTGCATCGACGTGCGTCGTCGAGCACGCCGACGATTTGACCGGTTCCGACGCAATCGCCTCCGAAGACGTCGTAGAATCAGCGTCTGGAAACTCACGCGCGCGAGCCCCGCGCCCCGCGCCGGTCGCGGCGATCACCGCCACGAACGCCGCCGCCAACGCGCGCGACGCGGACACCGACGCATTCGTGCGCCGCATCGTCCGCGCGCGCATCGCTCGCACACGCGCGTCGACGCGCGTCGGCGTGTGTGGATTACGCGCCGAAAAAGTCGCGTTGCCGCACACGGCGACGCACGGGCGCACGCACGGGCGCACGCACGGACGCACGGCAGGCGACGAGCGCACGATAGACGCGATGTCCACGGACGCGAGCGAGGTCACGGCGGCGATGGCGGCGGCGACGGTGAACGACGACGGCGCCGATGCGAACCCGGTGCACGAACCTAGCGGGTTGACGCTGAACGTGCGACACGAACTCGCGTTGTCGATCGCGGAGGAATGCATTCAAGCGGATGAGTTGCGACGATTACTGGAGAAGAAGCCCATGCCGGTGTGCTACGATGGGTTCGAGCCGTCTGGGCGCATGCACATCGCGCAAGGGGTGATGAAGGCGTTGAATGTGAACAAGTTGACGAAAATTGGGTGCCACTTTAAGTTTTGGGTGGCGGATTGGTTCGCGTTGATGAATAATAAGATGGGTGGGGATTTGAAGAAGATTCAAAAAGTTGGTCAGTACATGGTTGAGGTGTGGAAGGCGATCGGGATGGATTTGGAAAACGTGGAGTTTGTGTGGAGCAGCGAAGAGATTAACAAAAAGGCGCACGAATATTGGCCCTTGGTGCTCGACATCGCGCGTAAGAATAAGCTTTCGCGCATTTTGCGTTGCTCACAAATCATGGGACGCTCCGAATCTGATGAATTAGCGGCGTCGCAGATCTTCTACCCGTGCATGCAGTGCGCGGATATCTTCTTCTTGGGCGCCGACATTTGCCAACTTGGCATGGACCAACGCAAAGTGAACATGCTCGCGCGCGAATACTGCGATGACATCAAGAGAAAGAACAAACCGATTATTCTATCTCACCACATGCTCATGGGCTTGAAGCAAGGGCAGGAAAAGATGTCCAAGTCTGACCCTGACTCGGCTATTTTCATGGAGGATAGCGAACAAGAAGTCAACACGAAGATTAAAAAGGCCTACTGCCCGGAGAAGGAGATCGCTGGCAACCCGTGCATGGAGTACATCAAGTACATCATCATGCCTTGGCACGGAAACTTTGTGTTGAAGCGCAAGGAAGAGAACGGCGGTGACAAGACGTATGAAAACTACGAAGAGCTCGAGGCTGACTACGTGAGCGGCGACGTGCACCCGGGTGACTTGAAGCCGTCCTTGGCCGCCATGCTTAACGTCATTCTTCAACCAGTGCGCGATCACTTCAAGAACAATGCCGAAGCCAAGGCTTTGCTCGCGCAAATCAAGTCATTCAAGGTGACCAAGTAAAAAAACAAGCCCTCAGTAGCAAGGCGAGGGAGACGAC
>Ga0181558_10000811_pt1 | contig 29564 bp, 21 predicted proteins | sample 011ome_22_FD_133754 | JGI IMG/M metagenome (GOLD analysis project Ga0181558, IMG submission 133754) | Coastal salt marsh microbial communities from the Groves Creek Marsh, Skidaway Island, Georgia - 011507BT metaG (megahit assembly) | ecosystem: Environmental > Aquatic > Marine > Intertidal...
CGCACGCCGCGGCGCACGTCGCGGTCTTCACGCGAGGGACGACGACGACGACGCAGACGACGATGCAGACGACGACGCACACCAGCGCGCGGGCGCGGGTCGTGGATAAGCGACGAGGTGGCACGACGAGGACGACGAGGACGACGGTGGTGGGGCGTGGTGGTGTGGTGCGAGCGGCGATGCGTGGTGGTGGTGGTGGTGGTGATGATGACATCGTGACGACGACGACGACGACGACGACGCGGGATGCGCGCGTGCGAGCGATTGGTGACGCGTCGGTGTCGTCGGCGGAGGATCTGCGGGCGACGCTCGCGGCGCGGGAACGGGAATTGAGGGAAATGGTATCTCCGACGACGACGGGTGAAGCGCCACGAGCGGCGGATGTGCGGGCGCTGAGAAAGACGATTACGGCGTTGAAGGGGGAGTTGCGCGAGATTGAGGCGAATGGTGGGGGAGTGGTCGCGCCGTCGGCGAAGACGCCAGCGTCTCAAACGTCTGCGGCGCCGACGATGCGCGTGGCGATGGCTCCGGATGCCGAGACTGAAGCTTTGGCGCGAGAATTGGAGCGTTTGGAGTTGGAGCAGCAAACGTTGCGTCAGTTGCAAGCGTTGGAGGATGAGAACAGGCGATTGCGCGAAGGACGCGAGGCCAAGATGAAAAAGGCGCAAGCGCAAGCGCAAGCGCAAGCGCAATCCGACGCCGAAGCTCGACGTTTGGCGGCGCAAGCCGAGGCTGCGGCTCAGGCTGAAAAACAACATGACATTGACTTAGCTATCGAAGCTGCCGTGCATGAAGCGGCTGATGCTGAAGCCGCTGAGATTGCCGCGCAAGTTGCCGCCATCGAGTCGGAGGCGCGCGCCGTCGAGGAGGAGCTCTTGCGCGCCGAAGCCGCCGCCGCCGCGCAAGCTCAGGCTCAAGCGGACGCCAAAGCTAAAGCCCAAGCTGAAGCTGCTGCCGCCGCTGCTGCCGCCGCTGCTGCACAAGCCAAGGCACAAGAGGCCGCTGATGCCGAAGCTGCCAAATTGAAGTCGATGAGCTCCACCGAGGACAAGAAAGCAAAATTGGAGAGTGTGAAAGAAGCGGCAAAGGCAAAAGTAAAGGCTCAAGTAGAAGAGAAAATGGCCAAGATTAGAATGGAGGCCCAAGCTAAGGCCAAGGCTGAAGCAGCCGCGCGAGCGCCGCTCCCGCAACAGCCGAAGCCGGTTGCAAAGGCCGCCGCTGTTGAAGACCTCGCTTTAACCGGTGATGATGAAGCCAGTAAAGTTCTAAGAGAACTGATGCTTCAAGAGCAGAAGTTAGTTGCGGAAAGAAAAGCGCTCGAGGATAGACTCCGATTCGCCGAAGAACGAGAGGCAGATTTCTTAGCGGCGAGGTCGTCCAAGATGCCAGACGCGTTCCCCTCCCGAGAACAAGACATCGTCATTGATTTAAATTCCATGACTGAAGCTGAAGCTCGGGATACTATTTTGGCTGCGGAATCGATTTTGAACGAGCAAACCAAGACTGAAGCTGAGGTCAAGGCTGCTGCTCAAGCTCAGGTTACAGCGCAAGCGCAAGCTGCCGCCGCCGCTGAAGCCAAGGCTCAAGCCGAGGCTGCTGCTCAAGCTCAAGCTCAAGCTCAAGCTCAGGCTCAGGCTCAAGCTCAAGCTCAGGCTCAAGCTCAAGCTCAGGCTCAAGCTCAAGCTCAGGCTCAAGCTCAAGCTGAAGCCGAAGCGTTAGCCAAGGCTCAGGCGGAATTGGCTGAAGCCCAGGCTGAAGCTGAAAAATTGGTCAAGGCACGTGCGGCGCTTGCTGAAGCCCAAGCTGAAGCGGAGAAGTTGAACAAGGCCAAGGCTGAAGCGCAAGCACGAGCTCTGGCAAAATCTGCAGCTGACACTCAAGCTGCGGCTGAAGCTCAAGCTGCTGCTCAAGCCCAAGCTGCGGCTGAAGCCCAAGCTGCGGCTGAAGCCCAAGCTGCGGCTGAAGCTCAGGCTGCGGCTGAAGCCCAAGCTGCGGCTGAAGCCCAAGCTACGGCTGAAACTCAAGCTGCTGCTCAAGCCCAAGCTGCTGTTCAAGCCCAAGCTGCGGCTGAAGCTGCGGCTGAAGCTAAAGCAAGTGTCGCTGCTCCAGTTGACCTTGACGAAGAGTTCGAAATCGAGCAGGAACTTTTGGCTCAATTGCGATTGACGTATGCGGAAACTGAACACATCTCCGCGGCGATTCCATCTGCCGCAAAAGACTGGGAGACCGCTGTCAATTCATCGGCGACGAAAATCGCCGGTTTGTCAAAGCATCTCGGTGGTATCGCTCCGAATGATCCGAAATTGTGGACGTTGGATCCCGCTGTACCGGTGCCTGGGTTCCCGGTGACGGTCAGCTACTGCCCCGACAACAGAGTTCTCCACGGTAAAAGCAACATCGTGTTGCACTATGGCTCTAACGACTGGACTGGCGCAGCGAAAGTGCAAATGCAGCAGCTCGCCAGTAGCAAAATGTTTGTCGCAACGGTTGATGTTCCCGCCCACGCTGCGGTCATGGATTTCGTCTTCAGTGATGGCGGCGCCACGTACGACAATGCAGACAAGCAAGATTTCCACGCGCCCGTAAGAAATGCATCCCAAAAGCTTGAAATTGCTAGGATGAGTGGCGTTTTGGAAAAGTTTGAAGAGTTGACAACTGCTCGAGCCACCAAAGAAGAGGCTGATAGAATCAAGAATGAGAGACGCAGCAAGGCAAAGGCTGAGGCGAAGGCCAAGGCGAGTGCAGTAACGCTCAAGCAGCGTCAACATGTGCTCTACACCAGCCCAGCGCAAGCGCAAGCCGGTCAATCGCTTGAAGTGTACTATAATCCGAACAACACTTGCCTCGCTGGTTCGTCTACGGTGTACATGATTGGAAGCTGGAACAGATGGTCTCACACGGAGACTTTCAAATTGCCAATGTCCGAGGTTCTCGTCAACGGTGAAAAGCGTATGGTGGTCGAATTGAACGCGCCTGCCGATGTATTTGTCATGGATTTTGTTTTCAGCAACGGATTACACGACGGTGCGACTTACGACAACCGTGGAAACATGGACTACCATATTCCCGTGCTCGGCGGCAAAGATGCCGCTGGTGTGGCGGTGAAGGAGAAGCCGTTGCATGTGGTGAGCGTCAGCGTAGAGATGGCGCCTATCGCGAAAGTCGGGGGTCTTGGTGACGTGGTCACCTCGCTAGGTCTCGCCGTGCAAGCAGAAGGACACAAAGTTGAGGTGGTTCTTCCCAAGTATGACGTGATGAAGTACGACCACATTCAAGATTTGAAGGAGGAAGAGGGATTCAACTGGGGTGGTTGCTACAACCACGTTTACAGCGGCACCGTTGAAGGTGTCAAGACGTATTTCATTGATCCGGATAATGGTATGTTCAAGGTGGGCATGATTTACGGCACAGACTACCTTCCCATGCCCTTGACGGACGCTGAGAGATTCGGATTTTTCAGCCGCGCCGCACTCGAGTGGATGTTACAGAGTGGTCGACAGCCGGATATCATTCACTGCCATGACTGGCAAACCGCACCAGTTGCCAAAGTTTATTGGGAAGATTATCACAACTATGGCCTAGGCAATCCTCGAGTGGTTTTCACGATTCATAACCTCGACTTTGGTCAGTCGTTGGTTCGCGAAGCGATGGACTACAGCCAAATAGGCACGACGGTGTCGAGATCTTACGCCCAAGAAATTTCTGGACACGACTCCATCTCGCATCAGCTCAGCAAATTCCATGGCGTGGTCAACGGTATCGATCCCGATATTTGGGATCCGGCTGACGACAAGGCGCTCCCGATCTCTTATGGCATGGAGAATGTTGCAGAAGGTAAGGCGGCGTGCCGCCAAGCGTTATGCTCACGCAGCAACATTTCGAACAAGAGCGATGTACCTTTGGTCGGTGTCGTCACCCGATTGACGCACCAAAAAGGTATCCATCTCATCAAGCACGCCATACATAGAGCGCTCGAAAGAGGTTGCCAAGTCGTACTTCTCGGTAGTGCTCCAGATCCAAACGTCCAACAAGAATTTCAGGATTTGGCAAACGCATTGAAGCAAAACCACTTCAATGACGCCTGCTTGCACCTGTACTACGATGAAGCGCTTTCGCATCTCATTTATGCAGGCGCAGATATGCTGCTTGTGCCGTCCATGTTCGAACCCTGTGGATTATCGCAACTCATTGCAATGCGTTACGGCACTGTTCCAGTCGTGCGACGTACGGGTGGTTTGGCGGATACCGTTTTCGATTATGACCATGACCACGCCAAGGCTGAGTGGGAAGGTATGACACCGAATGGGTTCCAATTCGATGGTACCGAGGCGCACGATATTGATTACGCCTTGAACCGTGCGATTGACTTGTTCTACGACGACCGCGGAAAATGGACGGCGCTGCAAGCGAATTGTATGTCACAAGATTGGTCCTGGAATAGGCCAGCATTAGATTACATCGAACTCTACCACGCCGCTAGAAAAAACTAAAATGTTGAAGAAATGCTATTGCTGTGAGCTACATTTGTAATTGAATCAAAGACGCATGCTATCATATTTTTGTGCGCCGTGGCGAACTTGACTACTTCGTTGAGTGGCGAAGCTGACACCCAAATTTGGAACCCTCGCACACATCGCACTGGGGCCCACCCTCGTTGATATGCGCCAAACAGTGTCGCACGCGTGAATCAATCACTTCCGTCATGAGTGGATGCAGGCCAATCGGTGCAGAAATTAAATACTTGACACCCTCGTGCTCGCGCGCTGCCTCCGCTACAAGTTGGGGAATGTCCTCCTGAATATGTCGTCCCGGCGATAAGAAAAACGGCGCTACTACAATAAAATTAGCTCCTCGAGCAACACATTTTCCGAAAGCTTCTCCAATAGTAGGCGCCGCCAGTTCCATGTGTGCCGCTTCTACGATGGCGCGCCCCGTAGCCTCCGCGTACGCCTCAGCGAACGCCTCCAACTGTGCGTTTGACGCCGCGCGTCGAGAGCCGTGATCGACAACTACGACACCGATAACGTCACCGTCACCTGACGTTGACGCATGGCGTCGTGTCGTGCGTGTTCTATGCGTACACGTGCCGCAAGCACCGCGAGATTGCGACAGACGAGGTGCCCGACGGATAGAGCAACCACTGTTGCTCGTCGCCGCCGATGCTCGAGTTATCGAACACAACATGTCACGCGCGTGGTAAAATAACGACAAAGTTAAAGCTCTTCACCGGCGCACTCACGTTCTCGACCGTGTTTCGGCGATCGAGGACGGCAACGTGTGAGGCGTGGTGGCGCGCTTTTTGTCAACAATTTACTCTGCTGCTGCACTACATAACAAACAAATTTCTACTAACGGTACGATCACCAAGCATTTGGTGGCGCGAAGAAATAAATAAAAATGCAATAAATTACTGGATCGGCGACAGGCCCACGGGCTTGAGCAACTGTGTGTCAAACATCTGAACCATGGGTGCGATTTCACCGATGGCGGCGCGCCACGCGCTGGCGCCTCTCGCCGCCTCTCGAACGCGAATGTGATCTTGATAACTGTCGTATCGCCACAACTCAACGAATTGGTTGAGTTTACCCACATCACTGTAGAACATACCACACAGTTCACCCTTTTTGTCCTTGTCGCTCTGAATTTTACTCGGCAGCCCGCTCGCGAGGTGGTCGATGAGCTTTGGAATGGGATTATATCCAAGCTCGAGCTGATATCGACGTAATTCGAACACTCCCGGCGCTCTCGCGCCATCTTGCGCGGCGCGACGTACCATGTCATTCACTCCTAGTCCCGCCGCTGTCGTAGCTTTCGCTGCTTCTAAGAAAATCTCCGATGTCTGTGAACGAAGCGCCGACTTGCTCTCGCGCAAAAAGTTCACCCACTCCGCGTCTCGCGCCATGCCGCCTCGAACGCGATCGCGCTCGTCGTAATTTTCGTATCTATACACGTGCGTCACGCGATTGACGTCACCGCCGGTTTCGGTTTGGAAAAAGCCCAAGAATCCGGGGTTCAAACGCTGTCGCGTGGCGCGAGAGGCGTCGCACAGAGCCAAGTAGTCGCCGAGCGCGCCTGGTTGGATGTCATATGTGCGGAATTCGTATATTCCAGGCGTGCTCGGGGTCGTGGCGTATCCAGTGCGGAAGGATTTTGTTGCACACGATGACGGCGTTCGCGCGGCGAGGGCGGCGAGACGGCGGAGGGGTGACATGAGTGCGAGGCAATGTGTGACGCCGAGGGGGGGGGGGCTGTCGACGACGTCTCTTCGCGCGCTGGATGTACGCGACGGCGGGCGATGAGTGTACGACGGGAGTGCATAGTGATTCAGTCCGAACCGCGGAGTTGTCTTTCACATGGGTGCTACGTGCTACATTTTTTTTCCTAATTTTTTGCCGGACATGTGCCCAGACCAATACAATTTTCAATACCCGAAAAGACTTCCGAAACGCGAGGCGCGAGCGCCATCGCGTCCGACTACATTTTTGTTCTTACAGCTCACGAATGAGCATGTTCCCACGAATGGAAAACTTATTTGTGTGTTTGTGTCTGTACTTGTTTGTTAAGTGTGAAGCGGTCTGAATCACCCCCACATCGTGGGTTCGTCCGTCGGCGACGGCGTCGCGACGCACGCCGAGTCACGCTCCTTCCGCGCGCGCTTGGCTTCGATTTCAGCCTTGTAAGCCTTCTTTTTAGCCGCGATTTCTTCATCTCGCTGTCTCTTACGACTTTCTTCTTGTTGCTTACGAGCCTCACGTTCTTCCATGAGTTTTTGAATGCGTTTCTCCTTTGCTTCTTGTTCTCGCGAGCGCGCCGATTTGCCGAGTTCGGCGGCTTCAGTGACGTCAATCACCATAGTTTTCGAACCCGGTCGAGGCATGCCACCACCTGCGCGTGCGCTTGCACCACTACGTGCGGCGTTGAACGAACCTACGCGACCAGTATCGCGCAAAAATGATGTACCACCCGTGGGCTTGCGCGCTGGGACAAACATGGAACTCGTCGACGTACGTCCTCCGCTCGCGTCGCCCGCCTTTGAAGGCGCAGCATCAAAACTAGACTGACCAGCTCGCGCAACAGTGGCCTTCTTTCTCGGTTGTCGTCGTTCTCGGAGCGTGAAATGCCCGTGCGTCGTCGCGGCAGCGTTCGCCCCCGCGTCGTCGCGCGCCGGCAAGTACATCTCCTCCTTTGGTCTATACGTCGTCACGCCCTTAGCCTTCTCCGCGTCGTGAATCGCCTCACGAATGGACGTCACCGCTTGAGAAACCTTTAAGAGTAATCAACACGTTTCATTTACGTCAGAACACGCGACGTTGGTCGATGGTAAACGCGCGCGCAAACACACCCAACGCGACTGGCGTCGCGCGCGCGCGCAAGTCAAGTCAAGTCAATCACAAGGGTTTGGGTGCCGTTCAAAATGCCCGCGCCCAACGTCGTCTCGCACGCGTCTTTCATGCACGTACCGCCGGCACGCTCGCGCGCAATCCATCGAGATCAAACCTATTATCCCCTTCCGCCGCCCCTCGCACCGCACACGAAATCGCGCGCACCCATTCATCCGAATCGTCCGCCCCCGCATCCGCGAGCGCCCTCGCGAACGGCACCGCGCGGCGCGTGCTCGCGCCCGCGTACACCGCCCCTCGACGCGCGCTCGCGGTCATGATGGCGAACCGCGTCACGAGAGATTTCACCAGGTCTTCATCGAGCGCTGCGGAGGCGGCGACCGCGCCCCAGGGCTCGCTCAGCGTGTGTTCCAGCGCGCGCGCGTCGTGCGTCGTCATCGCGACAATGAATGCGCGAATGCCCGACGACGCCCCCTCTCGGTCGTGATGTCGGTCGATCGACGGTGCCGTGCGAACCCGTGTTCGCGGGGTGGTCGATGAACCCGATCGCAAGGACGCGCGAGGGTTTATGTGTGACTTCTCGTCGCCGGGCGACCGCTCGTCGAGAAGTGCCGCGCGCGCGCGCGGCGCCGACGTCGAAGATCTGCGACAGCGACGACGAGGGCGCGTGGCGCGCGGGTGCGTTGACGGTTCACAGATAGATAGAGGGTTTGGAAAGTAGTATACGTAGACGATGGTGTTGTAGGTCATATGTTAGGTCAAATGGGTGTATACTATGCAGATGGGACATCGCCCACGGATCACCCCGATCGATGATTCGAACCATGGATGGTCGCGTCGGCGTTCGACGACGACGGGCGGCGACGACGGGCGCGGGCGGCAGAGCGCGGCACCGAGGAGCGATCGATATCATGGACGAACCATTGCTCGGACGCGCGACGTCGGTGCGTGCGCCATCGTCCATGGACGAGCCATCGACGCAGGATGATCGCGGTGCGGGCGGCGTGGCGGTGGAGACGACGCCGATGCCGACGCCGACGCCGACGCTGGGCGCGCGCGCGCCGTCGCTGAAGGTAGACGCGCAAAAGGTGGTGACGGTGGTGAACTATAAGGTGACGTCGAACATTAAGTTTCGGCTGCTGTTGTGCGAATGCGTAAGTGGTTTTGCCGCGAGTGCGCGCGCGTGGGTGTTCGATCGCGTTTGGTGTTGGGGGAGCGCGCGCGGGGTCTCGCGCGATGTCTGGCGACGTGACGCTCGCGCGTGGCGATGCGTGCGCGTTGATGGTACGGTGTATCGGGAATGCGCTGTTCTTGTGGGTGAAACTCGTGACTGACGGGCGTATTTTGGGATTGGAACTGTAGTTGTTTTCGGCGACGACGTTTGCGTTCATGGCGCGGCAGACGGAAGGTTTAGCTGGACCAGAATTGGAGTCGTTGAATGATTGTGGCGATGAAGGGTGCTCGTACACGAAATTCTTTCAGTTCAAGGGTATTGTTGGAATTTACGCGTCTTTTTTTGCATATACGGTGTTGTTGTTGGGACTTTACGCCATTCGTCACGGGCCACCGCCGGGAACTGAGTTTGTATCGTTTGCGTCGTTTACGGCTGTCATGATTGTTTTTGTGATCAGTTCCGTGGTGGAATGTTTCTCCGTCGTGATTGATTCATCGTTTTCTATTTGTAAGAAGGCTTCATACACGAAGGCGTCGTTGTGGTTTGCGCTCGGGACGATTTGCTTGAATGTGGCTTCGTGTTACTTTTCTGGCAAACAATGGGTCAAGCGAGGAATGAAATTACTCTTGTGGAAACGTAAACATCATCATACACCGGAATTCGAGGCGATTCCTGAGCCTGCCGTCCCGGTTTAAACGTAGAAACCATTGTAAAATAACCCGCATTCGTAGCTGTATTAAAAAATGAAAAATGAATCTTTAATCATTGCTATTTCGCGAGATTTCACTTCAAGCTCGCTCCCGACGGTAACAGCCAAATTACTTGACGTTCGCCTTCCAGTTCTCGATCCAAGCTTGCGCTTCAGCAGATTTTTGGTCGCCCGCACCGGCCGCACCAGCACCGCTCTTCCAAGAATCAATCCACTTTTGCGCATCCGCGGCGTTGGCATCGGCGTTGCTCGCCTTCGCAGCCGGCTTGGCAGCCGGGGCAGCCGGAGCAGCGGCAGCAGCCGGAGCAGCGGCAGCAGTCGGCTTCGCCGCGGACTTGCCCCCACTCTTCCATGAATCAATCCACTTTTGCGCATCCGCAGCGTTAGCATCGGCGCTGCTCGCCTTGGCGGCAGCCGGCTTGGCGGTAGCGGCGGGCTTGGCGGCAGCGGCGGGCTTGGCGGCAGGCTTGGCGGCGACGGCGTTCGCAGCACTCTTTTGAAGCATCTTTTGACGTTCAGCGGCAGCCTTGGCAAGTTCCGCTTCTCTAGCTTTCGCGGCCTTGGCAGCGGCCGCAGCGGCCGCTGCTGCGCGTTCGCTTTCGAGAGCCTTCAAAATGTCACTTTCAGAACTCGTCACGGCGACTGGAGCGTCGCTGAGGCTGACAAAGACCGCCTTCGACTCACTGTTGTTGTTAGCCGGAGGAGGAGAGTTGTCAATTTGTGCGAGGTAAGTCGCACGATCTTCGGCAGAAAGCTTGGAAAGGATAGTTTTATCACGGTTCACCTTGGCGTTCATTTGGCGAGGAGAACCCATCTCCATGGCGGCGATGGTCGCATCCACTTCGGCAATGGCCACCTTGATGGCGGAAGACGTAGCACCAGAGCTGGAAGACGCGGTCGTCATCGCCTCTTCAACAGTCTTTTTAGCACCACCGAAGGAGAAGATCGGCTTCTTGACCGGCGCGGCCGCCTCCTCTACGGGCTTGGGCTTGGGCGCGGGCGGCTTGGGCTTGGCAAACATCGGCTTGCGCATCGGCTTGACTTCCTCTTCCTCTTCCTCTTCTTGTTCCACAGGCGCCGCTTTCTTGGCACCGAAAGAAAACATCGGCTTGCGCGGTTGAACTTCCTCTTCCTCCTCTTCTTCTTGTTGCACCATTTGCACCTTCTTCTTCATGGTGAACATTGGCTTGGCTGCGGGCTTCGCGGGCGCCGAAACCGCCGGCTTTTCAATTTGCACCTTCTTCTTCATGGTGAACATCGGCTTCTTCACCGGCGGCGGCGGCGGCGGCGGCGGGGCGACTTCCTTCTTCGCGCCGAAGGAGAACATCGGCTTCTTCACCGGCGGCGGCGGCGGCGGCGGCGGGGCGACTTCCTTCTTCGCGCCGAAAGAGAACATCGGCTTCTTCACCGGCGGCGGCGGCGGCGCCACAGCTTTCTTCGCAGCGAATCTCGAAACCTTAACTGGCTTGACCGGTTCGAAATCTTCCTCCTCCTCATCATCACCACCAGTTTTCTTACCGGCCAAAATAGCAGCGGCAACGGCAGACGCACCCGCGGCGCCCGCAAACGTCGTCGCAAAGTTGGCTTCGCCGCCTGAACCAGTGGACGAGCCACCAGACTTGGCCTTGCGCGCATCATTGATCGCCTGCTGCTTGGCGACTTGTTCAGCCTTCAACTTCGCGCGTTCTTCAGCGGCAGCCTTGGTCGCAGCCGCGCGTTCCTCCTTTTGCTTGGCGATGCGTGCCTCAGCTTCAGCCTTGTCCACGGGTGCGATGGTCGCCTTTGCCTTTGGCGTTGGCGCCGTCTTCGGCGCCTTTGGCACCTCAACCTTCTTAGTCTTGGTCACCTTAATCGCGGTCGTCGTCTTGTTCGCCTCACGTTCTTTCACTAGTTCATCCGGCTTGGAGATTTGACCATCCACACGCGCAACACCCGAACCTTCGGCTTGCAACGCGGCTAAATAATCGGCGTAAGCATCCGCGCGCGCGACGTCGGCGCCGCCGAGCGCGATGGCAATCGCCCCCGCCGCGGTCGCCGCAGCGAGCTTCTCATTCACAGAAGAATCATTCGCAGACGCACGCACCGGCGTCATCGTACGACGAGCACTCGTTTGAACGCGTCTCGATCCAGCAACCTATGCGCGCGATACAGCAACACTCCGTCGGTTAGTCACCCGATCGACGCCGCGCGCGCTTTTCGCGTCAACCGCCAGCCACCCCTTCGCATACCGCGACGACGAAAGCACGAATCCACAAATCCACACACGACGACGACAACAATAACGATGACCACCATCCCACATCCCCCACCGCGTCCTCGCCAACGCACCACCCGCGCCGCCGCCCGCCCGCCCCCCGCGCGCTTTATCCAGTCACGCCGTCCGAGAGATTGGCCGACCGACCTTCGGACCGCCGATGCCGATGCCGATGGATGTCGCGCGATGGCGACGACGCGCGCGCGCGCGCACCGTGTCTCCATCGTCCACGACCAATCTCACGCCATCGTCGAGGATACACGGCGCCCTCATCACGCGCGCGCGCGCATCGTCGTCATCCCGCGATATACCATCTCCGTCGCGCGACGATGATGCCCAAACCATATCGTCGTGGAGGTCGTCGTCAGCGTTCGTCGTCGTCATCATCCTTCGTCATCGTCATCCCTGCGCGCACATCATGACGATCAGACCCACGGCGACGCGATCACGCACACGCACACATACACGTACCACTCGTGCGGGCGCGCGCGCGGCACCCATCGCCATCGCGGTCGTCGTCGTCGACGACATCGTGTGCATCCACGCGCGTATCTGTCGCCGCCCTCGCGCCCTCGCGCCGAGAACCCTGAACGCGATCGATGCGATCGATGCGATCGATCGATGCGATGCGATGCGATCGATGCGATCGATGCGATCGATCGATCCGATGTCGACATCGATCGATCCGATGCGACATCGATGTCGATCGATCCGATGCGCGCGATCGCGCCCGCCGATCCGACACATCGACATCGACATCGACATCGCACACGGCGTTCGCGAGGGTGTGACTATGGGTGATTGCGTGGGTTATCGCGCGCACGGATCGCACGCCGGTCGCAGTGCGGGAGTGGTATTGGAGCTCCATGCGGTGGGTGTATGAGGCGTGCGGTGGGATAAAAACCACCGACGCGGTCGCGGTCGCGGTCGCGGGCGCGGGCGCGGGCGCGGGCGCGGGCGCGGGCGACGACCGCGGTGTGCGACGCGGTGAGGGATGGCGAGCGAACGCGCGGGGGGTGGTGGTGGTGCCTCGGGCGCGAACGGTGGTGATGGTGACGGTGGTGGTGGTGACGCGGCGCCGGTGAATCATCATCATCAACGACATCATCATCAAAAGCAGCAGCAGCAGCAGCAGCATCATGGTGGTGAACAGGCGAGCGTTGGGAAACCGCCGCGAGGTGGGACGGCGGGTTCGGGGCTAGGGATGACGACGACGACGACGCATAGTGATGTGAATGCGGGATACGGGCGATCGACGAAGCACACGCGGCACGAGAGCGGTGGGTCGTGGTTGTTTGAGACGCGAGAGAATTTGGCGCGACAAGCGGCTGAGGAGGCGCGCGCGCGAGAGGGGGCGACATCGACGTCTGCGGTGACTGAACATGATGATAGACACTCTAGAGGGGTAGATATTGCGACTGCGCGTGATGCGTCGGTGATGGTGCGCGAGGATTTCGATGTAGGATCGCCGAACGGTACGGGCGCGACTGGGGTGTTGCTCGATTACTTTGAGTCGTTGCGGTATTTCGACGAGTGGGTTGCCGTGTCAAACTTGTGGGAGCGGCGGGAAAACGTCGGCGTGAGCGATTATCTGTGTGCAAGATTATACCGAGAAACGTCGGACGAGGCGGTGGAGCGGTATTTGAGTCAAATAGTGACAATGTGGATCCAACGTACCGAGCTCGGCGGGGCTGAGGCGCAGCAAGCGTCGAGTTTGGAGCGCATGATGGTGATGTGTTGTCGTCGATCTTTGCGATTGGCGACAAAAATGTGTTGGTTATTAAGTGCGGCGGCGGAGGATAGTTCACGTCCAGCGGCTGTGCAAGAATTTCGAGAGAGATGCGCATATGAGGCGGTGACAAATGGTACGTGGCTCGCGCCGTTTGAAGAGAGAAGAGCGAGCGCCGCATCGCCGGCGAGCCCAAAGAAATCACAAGTATCGACTACTGGGGAAGAACCGGTGACACCACCGAGAAAAATATTTGGTATGGCAAAATCTCCCGCGAAGTCTCGCGGAAGCGATGAAAAGGTAGCATCTGGAGATTCTCCGACGACGAGCGGCGGTTTTCTCGCTGGGTTTTCTCGCGTGTTATCGTTTCGGTCATCTCCATCCTCCTCTAAGTCTGAAAAGGCGAAAAAGCACCGAGAGTCACGTTCTCCTGGTAAACCGAAAGAAAGTTTCAAGCCACATGGTTCGGGTGGACGCTTGTCGTCGCTTTTCGCCGTGTGTGGAACGGAGACGCTTCCTCCAGAGGATGGCGCAAAGGAACTGCGCCTCAGGAAGAAAACTTTTGACGCGACGATGAACTTCACGAATGAATTGTGCGATTTATCGGATAAACTGTCCAAAGTGTTTCCACTCGACAATCGACAAGGCATCTTGCGTCACGAACTGGCTCAAATCAACAGGCAATTCCGCCACACTGAAAAAGGTACTGGTGTATTATTTCCGATGGGACACGGCAAAATGGAGCGCGTTATTCGCATTCCGTTTGAAGAAGCAGTGCTTCTTAACAGTCGCGAAAAAGCGCCGTATCTCGTTTGTTTAGAGGTCGTGAGCTCGAATCCTACTCAAGAAGAGATGGACCATGCGAGCACGCATGGTTCGCCAAACGATTCAAGTGAAGACTTTTATCCATCAGGCGATGACTTCATGCCAGACGCGAGAGAGCGCATTCGTCGCTCGCTCGAAGCGAATCGTCGATTCCTTGCACCAGTTGGCGGCGGCGATGCATCGACTGGTTCATCGAGAGGCACGAACTCGTTTTCAAATGATGATTTGGAGGACATGTGGGTGAATGTCGTGCCGATAGTGAATACTGATGATAACAGCATCGTCGTGCGACTCGTCGTGCGCAGCGAGGCAGAAATGATGGACACCTCGCCAGGACCGCATCAGCGTAAACCTTCGGAAGTGGGTTTAATTGAAATGGCCGCACAAGTCAATGCTCGAAAGTGGGCCCCAGAAAAAGATGCGCTAGATGTCACTTCGCTCCCGACAGCGACTGGTGTGGGCGCGTCGATGACATCGTCTCCGCACAAGCGTAGCGCTGGTGGTTTAGGTGAATTATGGATTGACAAGTTAGATCGCATCCGTCGAGCATCGCCCTATGGTAATCTTCCGGGTTGGGGTCTGAAGCCTATCATCATCAAAGCTGGGGACAACTGTCGACAAGAACTGCTCGCACTTCAGCTCGTTCGAACATTTGCTGATATTTACCGAAGCGCCGGCGTGCGTTGTTGGATTAGGGACTTTGATATCCTCACAACAAACACCCATTCGGCTTTGATAGAAGCAGTGACAGACGCACCCAGTATTCATGCTTTGAAATCTCGATCACCGAGAGGTATGACCTTGCGTCAACATTTCGAACGCAAGTTTGGCGTCGGTACCCCAGAGTTTCGCAAGGCGCAAAACAACTTTGTGGAGTCGCTCGCGGGGTATTCCATTTTGACTTACCTGTTGCAGGTCAAGGACCGACACAACGGTAACATTTTGCTTCATGATGATGGGCACTTGATTCATATCGATTTCAACTTTATGCTCTCAACCTCACCGGGTGGTATTAATTTTGAATCGAGTCCATTCAAGCTCACCAAGGAGTACTTGGAGGTGATGGATAGCGACGCCGAAGGCACTCGATCAGAAGCGTTCGATGCGTACAAGGCGCTGTGTATTCAAGGTTATCTCGCTGTTCGTGAACATGCCGAGCGCATCGTGTTGTTGATTCAAATGATGCGCGCAAGTGGATGTCCTTGCTTCAACGCCGGTCCCAAAGTGATGAAGTTGCTTCGTCAGCGCTTCAATTTGGCCATGAGCGAAGAGCAGTGCGTGGAGACGGTTTTGGGAATGATCTCAGACTCTATCGACGCCTGGTCGACGCGACAATATGATTTCTACCAACGGTACGTGTGTTTCGATTTGTTACCGTCGTTTAAGCGCGCCCTCTTCTCGACGCTTCACGTCTTTTGTTCTTGATTAACTAACCGTTTTTGCCGCGTCCATAATGCAGAGTTTTAAATGGCGTGCTATAATCACGCAGCCATTCCCGGCACTCTATAATTGTTTTTGTATCTCTCAGCCCTGTAGAGATATGTAATCCGCATCTAGAACAACCCCTCACAGCGCGCACACGCGTCCAAACAACTTCTCTCTACGCTGTCCTCGCGCGTCAAACAGCGTGACGCGCGCCCACCGAGGTTACTCCACTCCACGACGCACAAAACGCCCCGAAACCGCACTCATGGTTCAACCCGCGTTGATTGCCGCACCCATCGGTGCCGCTGCCGCCGTCGTCGTCGCCACTCGCGCCGTCCTCGGTGGTCGTCAATCTAAAGAGGAAGTCAGACGAGGCGTCGTGGATGACAACGAAGTGTCCTTCGCGTGCGAGCGCGTGTGCGCGAGCGACCGATTGATGTCGCGTCTCGGTGGATTAGGCAAGGTACGTCGCAGGTGCTCGTGATCGCGCGCGTGCGACGCGTAACTGGTGTCACTGTCGACAAAGTGTGTGTTGGATTACGCGCGCGAGCTGTTTAAATCGATCGCGCGAGCTCAACTTGCGTTGTACGAGTACTCACCGCACCTACGAACGGTTGGTGGTTCATGATGTATACAGGCGGAAATGCCACACACGTGTGTGACGGTATGTGGGATGTCCGGCACCGATGCGTGCGTAGATGCGTGCTCGCGCGTGGCGTGCACGGCGCAGCACAGCGTGCCGCTATGGAACGAACAGTGCGTGAAGCGGTGCACGGCGGAGTGTTTGCGCGGAAGAACGAATACGCCGTGATTGTGGTGAATCATATAGAGAATGTCGCTCGAACGGTTGATAATTTGCTGCGATATCGATCACTCGGGTGAGATTTTTGAGACGTGGTGGTGTAATTAAAATTTCTAGCATTGTAGGCCTCGCGTCCTTTCTCTGCGTATCTCTTCTACCCGTCGAGCATTTGCGACGGAGCTTCACCATCGGGATAAAAATCTTCTGGCTTTGCCGCGTACATGGCTAGCATCGCATTCTCGACGTCCATCGTGTTTCCGACAAGCACGAGCGAGTGCAGCGGTCCGCCCATGTCGACGCCGCACATTTCTTTGAGCGTGCACGCGCAAATTTTCTCATCATCATGACCCACGCGCGCTACAGCCACGCACATGGTTTCAGGGCCATACACACCCTCACCACGCGTCTCTTCAACCTCTATCATCTGTCTCGCCGCCGTCGCCGCCGTCATAAATCTCGGCGGCTCGTACTCTTCAATGCCCTTGCACAGCGCCCGAGTCGTCGGCTCCTTGACTCGAATATCCAATAAGCACAGCGTATGCGATCCAAATGATCGATTCTCCTTAATTCTATCATAAAAACTATCCGGTCGCCACGTTGAGGTGAAGAAACATATCGATACCGCCTGCCCAAAATTATACAACGACAATCCAGTGCCCGCCACGGCGTTCATGATGCTCGCGTTGTAAATATTCTTCACTTTCACTCCGCGCTCGACTGCACGAAGCACTAAATCCGCGTGCGTCGTCGCCGCGAAAGCATCACCAACGACTAAAAATGCAACATCCATCGTCGCCGATTCATCTAACAATCCATCTACGCCTTGCTCGACGAAATTTCTATCGCACACCGTCACCTCCTTGCCGTACAGCGTCGACAACTTGTCCACGTTGACACCCAAGATGGACGTGTACGCCTCCAAGTACACCTTTGCGCACTTTTGAATCGCGGCTAAACCATTCATGGTGACATCGCGTTCGTCTCCCAGCCCGAGACCGATGACGTACAGCATCGTCGACCGACGAAAACACCACGCAAACGAGCTGAATCAAGTGAAGAGCGCGCGCTGCCGGCGGCTGACGCTTTTAACGACGCCCGTTCACGCGCGCGCGGCGACGACGACGGCTGCGACGGCGACGACGACGCTGAAAATGAGGCGCTGATCGAAGCACACGCGTCAAGCACTGCGAGTTCGTCGAGCTCGCGCGGGATGCGCGCGTGCGAGTGACGCGCGCGCGGCACACACCGTCGCACCACATGTCGGGACACGTCGCGCAAGACGCGTTCGCGCGTGGATTGACGCCGCGCTCGCGCGTGCGATCGAGCCGGCGTCATCATCGTGCGGTACGCGCATCGTCTTCACCTTCGTCTTCCGCGTCGTCGTCGCGAGAGGTGGGTCGAGACGATGCCGCTGGTGATGATGATGATGGCGTTGCGCTCACACGGTTTGACGGAGGCGCACGCGCATCAACGAGCGATGTGAGCGAGGATACCGACGCGAGTGAATCACGCGCGATGCGTTCGTTGCGCGGCGCCGTGCATCGCCGGGCGGTGCTCGCATCGGTGGTGCTCGCGAGCGGCGTCGGCGACGGCGCGTGGTTGGGTGAGCGTCGGGCAAGCGCGAGCGCGGGGCCGGATTACGCGCTTCCAGGTCCGTATCGCGTGCGCGCGTTGCCGCAACTCGAGCACACGTGTTCAAAGTGTTTTCCAATGTGCGTTGGGTTGAGTTGTTTGAGTAGAATACGGGTGTTTGTGCCCAAGGCGGATGTGGAACCGGATGCGTTGTTTCCGGTGCTTGGGAAAAAGACGCCGGCGACGACGCGAACAAGCGCGAGCGAAGCGCTGAGGTACGCTTCAGAGCCGCCATACCCTGTTGCTATTATTACTCCTGGGTTTTTGATCGATGGTGAGTCGTATTCGTCCATTGCACGACGATTATGTTCGTGGGGATACGTCGTCGTAATGTACACCAAGACGGAATCCGTCGCCGGTGGGACGTTGGATGACGAAGTTTCAGCGGCAATTCTTGGCGATTTAATCTCATGGGTCGATAGTGACGTCACTATTGGTCCGTATGCCAACCCAGATCAGGTGTACCTGATCGGACATAGTCGCGGTGGCAAGATATCAATGTTGCAAGCGCTTCGAGACGAACGCGTCAAGGCGATTGCGTTGCTCGATCCCGTCGATAACACCGTGTACGCTCCTTTAGGCCCGGGATTCCCAAGCGCATTAGCCGCCATGAAAGCCAATCCAGCGCGCGTACCTCCTCTCCTCGTCGTCGGTGGCGTCTATGGAGGAGAATGCGCACCGAGCGGGTCAAATTACGCGGAATTCTTCGCCGCGTCGCCCCGCGGAGTCGCCGCCAAAGGACACGACGCGTGGGGATTTTCGTGCGGCGCCGGTCACTTTGATTTCATCGATGAAGCGACTTTCGTACAAAAAGTCATCTGTCCCGATGGTTCCATGGATCCAAGTGTCACTCGTGACTTGTGCGCGGCTTTGGTCGTCGCGCACGGCGAACGAGTGCTCCGTCCGGATGAGTCTAGCGACGCCGAGACGCTCGAGCGCACGCTCGGCTCTCTCCGTTCGCAGTTCACCGACCGCGGTGTCGCATTCGATAGCGTGCATAAACTCAAATAGTGTGCGTGAAAAAGCACCACATCACAATACATCACACACGATACGAATCGTGCGCGCGTATGTGCGTACATTTAACCTCGATTTCCCGACCAAGCAACCGACGCTCAGCTCAGTCTCTCGCGCCTCCCCACACCACGACGACGACGGCATGCCATCCGACGACGATGCGATCGCCGCGTACACGCGACTCGCCGTCGCCGCAGCGCTGGCGTTTGCCCTCACGTCTGCGCGCGAAGAAGTCGCGGTGTGGACCGCCACCGCGCGTTTACAGCTCCGCGCGCTCACACGAGATTTCGTCCAAGAATTGGGCATGATTCGTCGCAGCGCTGAGACGCGATTGATTGCGATCGCAGGCGGCGTCGTCGGCGCGCTGGCGTTGAGTAAACCCGACGAGGAATCGTTCGATTCGTGGTTTGATCGATACCGCGCGTGGGTGCGGGAGGAAAAAGCCAATGGCGCCGGAGACGCCGCGGGCGGTTTCGTCGCGCGCGCCAAGCGACGGTACATCGAGGCGAGCGACGCGGTGTTGACGTATGGTGGAATTTCGACGCGTGGGAAGGTGAAAAAGACGAGTTCGAGGGATTGGTTCGTGGCGCGAACGGTGGTTGTGGGGGACTCGGTGGTGTTCGTCGGGCTTGGGGGACTGTGGTGGGGGCCAGCGTGCTCGTTCAACGCCGCGAAAAGAGCGGTGAATGACGGCTTAGCGTTTCTCGCGCGCTTGAAAGAAACGTTAACGTGATGTAGGTGGAGAGTCGCGTAGTGTATAAAAGTCGTAGCAGCAGCAGCAGCAACAGGAGCGCGCAGCATGTAAATAATTTGATTACAGATAAAGAAAAGTACAAGCACAACTGTAGAATGTACGTAAAGAAACACGGGCTTTTCAGCTTAAAATCCTGTCTCATCATCGACGTACGTCGCATCGTGCTTCAAATGGTATGAAGAGTACGTCCCACCGGGCGCTGACGAGCTCGCGGCGCCAAAAAACGGAATAGCTGGTAAGAAGAAGGCGGCGATGGCGGATCCGATTCCGCCGAGTTCGCGAGACGAGCGCTCGCCCACGGCGCGTTTTTGTCCCTTTTCATTCACGAGAAACTTAAATTCCTCGAAAAACGATGCCAACACTCGATCCTCACCCGGAACAAAGCTCGACTGCACGCCAGACCACGAACGTCGGACGCCTACGCGCGTCGTACCCTCTTCTGATTCGACTGAAATCAAAAGCGCCCCAGCCTCTTTCAAGCCGCCGTCAAACCTCATAAAAGCAATGCGCGCGCCATTTTCTAAGTTATCAACACTCAAAGGTAACGGTAACGGCATTTCGCTCGTAAATGCCAACGTACGTGCCCATTGACGAATAGAATCGATCATCGTCTCTTCAACGTCCAAAGCGCACGCTTCGGCTTCGCACACGTCCAAGCTCGACAGCACCGTCGTTCGCAACGGACCAACTAAACCTTCATATATCACCGTCGTCCCAGCGTTGGCGCTGTTCTTCCCACTCCCGCGTCCTTTTATCCCGTTTTTTGCGTTACCTTGTCGCAGCATGCGATCGTACGTTTCTCGCGCCTTGACGTCGCCCAACGCTTCGTACGCCCCGTTGACGCGCGCCATGGCTCCATCCACGCTCGACTCCGCGCGTACGTCTGGGTGCATAATCTTGGACATTTTCAAGAACGCCCGACGTACATCGTCTTGAGATGCATTGGGCGAGATATTAAGCACTTCATACGCGCTCTCGCCATCGAAACGGCCGTCAGAAGCGACGGATCGCGTGGTCGCGTTGCGAGATCGCTGGTGCACTTTTTGCGTACATTTTCGTGGGTTTGCGCGCCCCGCGACCGCCGCGGCGCCGAGTGCTGTGGCGTGCATGATTGGAAGTATATGTACACCGCCGTGTGCGGGAGACGATCGGCAGGTGACGAGTCGATGTGATCGAATGCGTCGATGAGTGCGGTCGCGGTGGAGGTCCAGTCAGCAGTTACCGGTAGTTACATTTTCTGGGACAAGGTTTGTCCGACAAGGTTTGTAAACACTACGAACACTTGTATGCGATATTAAATAAAACAACGCGAAAGGATAAGAATTATGAGCACAACGCGCGGGCGCGAAGAGGTTAGACCTCGAGCGCTTCGGCGATGGCGGATGCTAAAGAGAGCACTTCAAAGGGCTCGACGCCGTCGACGGCGCCGACGGTTTGTGGACACGAATCAGTAATCCAAAAGTTTGCAAACCCTTGACCACCAGCACCTTCGGTGGTGAAACGCTTCCAGGATGCGTTGGGGAAAACACCGTGCGTGGCGTATGCGGAAACACGAACCGCGCCGAGGCGCGAGAGCAACTTTTGACATTCGATGAGCGTGGAGCCAGACTGCACGAGATCATCGACGATGACTACGTGTCGGCCGACAGGTTCACCTTCCTTGAGTTTAACAATACGCTTCGGACCTTCACGAACTTTGGTGCAAACCACGCTTTCGTATCCAGCTGATGCGAAGAACGTGTGGAAACGCTTGTATGCCCCTTCATCTGGGTACGCAATGACGACGTTATTCGCATCCTCCAACTGGCTCAATCGCTCGAGCAAAAGCGGAATACCGCTTTCAAAGCACGGTAAGATGCTATCACCAAAGTAAAAGCGCTCTTGTAACGCGTGAATATCGAAAATAATCGTACTCGTTGGCCCGCCTCGCGACGGCGGAATGTTGCTCAAAATGCGCGCCAACGTCACCGCCGTCGCCACTTCACCCTCGCGCACCACGCGTTCGGCAGTACCAGTAGGGAAGAATGGTAAAACCAAAGTGAACGAGGCGACGAACATCTTCGGTAGCGAATAAATAATACTTAATTGCTCAAAGATGACCTCTGGAGAGTGAAACGACGCTAAAAACGCCACGTGTCTATCTCTCACGTCGTACGCATCGTTGATAAACAAATCTGGAAATCCATCAGGGAACGTACGCCAGTCAATTTCTCCGAGTTCTACCATACCATCGCTTTCGGATTCAATCTTCCTCGCCAGCGGCTCCATCTCCTTACTGTAAAATAACACTGGAAATTTACGCCGTCTCGTCCACGCCGTCTCGTCTGAAAACCCTGGTCGCGAAATCCCCCCACGCTTCGCCTTCCCAGCCGACGCTGACGCTGACGCCGACGATGCTTTCGTCACATCTTTCGCCGCCTCTCCACCAGCCTTCTTATCGCTCTTACTCACTTGCGTTGTCATCGGTTTCGGCTCCATACCGCCCGATGCCGCCTTGGCTGACGACTTTGTCTTCCCTTCATCCGTCCCTCGCGCATCCATCACCGCTCGCGCGACAACCTTAGACGTCAACACACCATCACTACCATCACCGCTACTCTTCCACCCTCGCCCATGCGCACCATTCCACCGAACCGTCGTCACAGAGTCCTCGTCCACGCGTCTCGACGCCCAACCCCAACCCGCGCGCGCGCTCGCCTCTCGCCCTCTCGTCGCCCCTCTCGCCCTCACGCGCGACGTCAACGTCTCCCCAGAGACACCTCGCATCCATGCGTGCGCGTTCGCGTGCGCCATCGCCCCTCACGCGCGCTCGCACTCGCGGAATATCCCACGCACACGCCGCCGCGGGTTCAAACCTCGCCTCACACACCGGTTCAAACCTCTCTCTCGCGCGCGATGCAGACGACGGCGGCGACGACGGTGGCGGCGAGGGGTTGAATAAATGCACCCGCCACCCCGTGCGGCGTGCTCGGCGCGCCGACCGCGGTGTGACGCGCGCGCGGCGCCCGAATGCGCGCCCCAAGGGGACCACAAAGTTTACATTAGTGGCGTCACGCCTCAGCAGCATTCACCAACAACGGCGTTCGCGACGCCATTCGCGCGCGCCATGGCGGTGCGCACGAATCACAGCGCGACGAATGCGCGCTCGCATCGCCTCGCGGCGTCGGCGCGTCGTGGCGCGTCGGTACGCGCACACGGGCGGATAACGCGCGCGCGCGCGAGCCGCCGCAACGACCGAGTTTTGGATAAAGATGGCGCGGATGATGCGGTCGTCGATGCGCTGGCGCTCGTGCGTCGCGTCGGAGACGTGGCAAACGCGGTGGTGTCGGTGGTGGCGAAGAGGCAAGGGTTGGCGGGGGCGATTGGCGCGCTTGGGCCGACGTATGCAAAGTTTGGTCAGGCGTTGGCGAGTCGCGGGGACGTCGTCGGGGAGACGACGGCGAGCGCGCTCGGGGCGTTACAGGATGATATGCCGGCGTTTAGCGATGCGGAGGCGTTGAAGATAGTGATTGAGGAGTTTGGAGACGGCGCGGTGGCGCAGGCGGTGCGTAAGGCGGGAGCACCGGTGGCGGCGGCATCGTTGGCGCAAGTGTATGACGCGATGTTGGACGGCGAACGAGTGGCGATTAAAGTGCAGCGACCGAATATACGTGAGATGGTGAACGCCGATGCGGCATTGCTACGGCTCGGGGCGAGTGCGATTGAGGCCACGGGGAGGGTGAAAGCCAAGGCGGTTGATGCCGTGGATGAATTTTGTTCTCGATTGTACGAGGAAATGGATTTCCGCAACGAAGCGAGGAATTTAGTAAAGTTTGCCGAGCTCTATGGTAAAGGCGGGAGCGCGGCGAAGTCGCTTCCACCCCCAGGCGTGGTTGTGCCGAGATTGATTGATAAGTACGGTGTCGGACGTCGCGTGATTGTCATGGAGTGGATTGACGGTGAAAAGCTCACCGCGGGCAAGAACCGAGCGGTGTCGACGGATGATTTAAAGTACGTCAAGCTTGGAATCATGTGTACGTTGAGCCAGTTGATTGAAACGGGATTCATGCACGCAGATCCACATGGGGGCAATCTCTTGAAACTGGCGGATGGAGGTTTGGCATATCTAGATTTTGGGCTCGTGTCGACGGTGCCACAGCAGGTGCGCGACGGTTTAGTCGCCGCCATCGCGCTGCTGATTTTCAGCCGAAATTATGCCGCCGTCGGGCGATTGTTTGGCGAGCTCATGCTTATTCCACCAGAGGTACTGCAAGATGAAGTCGAGATGCGCGAATTAGAATCGGCGTTAGAGTCTGCCGCCGAGGCGACGCTGAAATTTCCCAAAGACGGCGGTGTACCAGACGTTCGTTTCGATCAACTTCTTGGTGCTCTTCTCGCACTCGTGCCGAGATTCAAGTTTGTTTTGCCGCCGTACTTTTTGAATAACGCGCGTGCACTCGGTACGCTCGAAGGTATGGCAAAGAGCGCCGATCCAAACTTTAACATTCTAGCCGTCGTGTACCCGTACTCGATGTCGCGCATGCTCGCCAATCCAAACGCTTCGCCGGTGATTCGCAAGGTTATTCGCGAAATTGCCACTGACGATGTCACTGGCAAACCAAGCACGCGCAAACTCATCGATATTCTCAACGACGTTGCGTCTTTGACTGGCATGTCAAAGATTAAAATCGCGCTCGACGCCCTCGCGCACGCCGAAGGCCGAGCGTTAGCCGCGAGTTGCGTACTTCAAGACATCAAGAACCTCTTCGCTTCAATCAAGTCCCGTCTTCGACGAAAATCGCCTCAGCGAACGAGCGCATCACTTGCGCTTCCAATAGCTCCAGCTTAGCGCTACTCGTATAGCTTGTACATGAATACGGCGCTCGCGCTCTCGGCGCCTTTTTTCTTCTTGTTTTGTTTGTCTGACGCCACATTTCGCACCGCTAGCGCGCCCGACACGCGCGCGATGGCCACCGCCGCGCCGCGTACGCGCGCACAGGCGCACGACTCGCCGCTCGAGCGCGTCCTACCCCCCAACGTCTTCGCCTCGCTCGTGCTTCCGTGCCTCGACTACAGAACAATTCGCGCCCTGCGCGCCACTGGACGTTACGGCTGCGACGCGACGAACGATCCAGAGCACTTCCTGAACCGCATTCGCGAGCGATGGGGCGACCCGGCGACGTGCGATGAGTTCGACACCAACCCCAGGCGGGTGTATGTGAACCTGAGCCGAGCCGCGGAGACGGTGCGGGCGTTTCATTGCTTGAAGCTCGCGTACGGCGAGCGACGTCGGCGGGTGATTGAACGACGTCGACGGGCGGTGGAGTACATATTCAAGCATGTTTTATTGCTAAAAACGTGCGTGAGTACGGAAAAAGCGTATGCGTTTGCGCGCTCGTCGTGGGTGGATGAAGAGACCAGGGTGGAAGTGATCCCGTGCGACGCGTGCGCTACGAATTACGGCGTCCCGAGAGTCGGGACGGCGCCAAACGAGAACGATTACGGATTGCTTCAGGTTGTCCATGATTGGCCTCGGGAACTTGGGTTTGCTCGATTTGAATGGCATGAGTTAGACGACTATGGCGGCCCCGAGAACGGCGTTGAGTGCGCGCAAGAGTTGATTAGAGACGAATGCGCGATTATCAAGATGTGTTGGCTTTTGCGAGAATTTGTCGTACGCAGAGCGCGCGGGGACTTAAAAGCAGATCTTAACGAGTCGATCGTGAGGACCTGGATTGGCCAAAGTTTCCAGAACGCGCTTGCGGATCTGTGTTATCGATGCGAAGTGACGGAGAACCAGCTGGTGTCGTTTGTTCGCATTAGGCAACCCGGACCGTTGCGTGCAGTAGAGTTGAGCGAACTGGAAGACAAGGCGCTTTGGGCCGCGAGAAAGTTTGGCATGAGCGCTGAAATGTGTCATTGGATCGTCGCTATGGCTATTGGCGCGTACGAGTTGGGAGAGAAGGGATGGGAGGATTTGTACCCGCCACGTCGGCTGGCGCACGGGCCGTACGCGTGTGGAGGTCGACCGACGGCGAATGTCAATCGTCGAGCGCTCGCCGCGTCGCCGTCAACACCGCACGCCATCGATGGTAAATGGGTTGGCTATCGAGTCTATTGTCACGGTAGCCATATGGCTCACGATTTGGCTTCCAATAGAAATGCGGATGTCAGGCTCGAACTTGACGACGAAGACATGAACGAGTTACTTGGGCCCGTCGTCGTACCCAAGGTGTTTGGGACGGGCAAAAATGAACAGTTTTTCTTTTTTATCACCATACTCGTCCCGCCGGATTACAAACCTGGACTATTGAAGCACGATGTCAGCATAAATCCCCTGAGTCTGCCGCAAGAGATATTAACAAAGCAAAGCAAAGAGTCTCCACGGTATTCAGAGGCAGACAAGTACGACGTGCGCCGGCAGTACGCGTACGAATCGAGAGACGACAGAAAAATCACCGCTCAATGCAGAGACGCCTTAGGAAACGCCGATCTTAGCGGAATCATCTACCACGACTCTGCATACGGCGAAGATTTCCCTCGCATTCTTTTACACGGACATTACGACAAGGACCACCACCTTCAAGGCTCAACGTTGACGTTCTTCGGCTCAATCTCCCCGACTGGCATTTCCGGCTATTTCACCGTCGACGACGAAGGCCCGCACGAACTATTCACCATGTGGGCCGAATGACGTTGACGTCCATTCGCACTATCAATTGTAACCCCTAATCTATTAGTTTTGCCCGCATCCGCGCATCGACGCATCGCGTACGCCGCGAATGAACGCTCCGCCCGCGCGCGAGCTCAAAAAATCAACCGCCCAACCGTTGGCGCCCATCGAACACTTTCTGCGCCCGTCACACCCCGGCGCGCGCGCGCACGCGATGTCGCGATCGCGCAGGTTCGAGGATGTAATCATTGAAGACGAATACGAAGCCCCGATCGGTGGACGGGCGTCGCCGATCGGCGCCCCGGGCGCCGGTGCGGTGTCCCTGGGTGGATTGGGGATTACTGACGACGATAAAACGTACGGTGGCGCGGGGTATGGACGAAGCGCGGCGTCGCCGGAGAGCGTGAGCGGTGCGTACGAGATGCCATCGCGTCGGTTTGGGGCGAGCGAGAGCAGCGCGAGCGATGGGGCGAGCGTGGGGTACCAGTATACGTTTTTGGAGCAGCAGCGGCGTCAGAGCCAGCCGACTGTAGCGGCGACTGTAGCGGCGACGAGGCCTGAGGCGACGGCAGCGGTGGGAGGTACGCGCGGGGTGGATGAGTTTAACTCGCGTTCAACGGCGGCGCAGCGCGAGTTGTGGCCGGATGTCGCGGCGTACGCGAGAGAGCGAGCGTCGAGTCCGCCCGGCGCGGGGCGCGCCTCTGGGGCGTATGATGCCATGACTGTTGATAAAGTGAATGCACGAAAGGATAGTCCGACTGATTCGCGGGTGAGTCGTGGGAGCGTTGGGAGCGGTGCGCGAGTTGGGGCGGTGGGCGCGCCGGCGTACGGTTCGCCGCCGAGAGACGCACCGTGGGCAAACGATGCGAAAAAGGACAACGATACCGCGAGTCAAGGCTCATGGTCGTTTCCGTTCTTCGGTGGTGGTGGTGGTAACAACGGCAGATCTCCTGGAACGCCGCCCAAGGTGAAGAGTAAGGATAGTACGCCAAAGCAGAAGGCGCGCGCGACACCAAATAGAGTCCCATGGACGCCGTCGCCGATTCGCACGCCGCTTGGCTCGCGAATCCCTCCGAACTCTCCCGCGAGTGCGCGCACGGTGCGTTGTCTTGAAGCGCAAATGCGTCGCGCCGCAGCCTGGGCCGCGGGCGAGGATGAGCTCATCAAGCAAGGCGCGCTCGAGCGCGGTTTGCCGAAGTTGCTTAAAACCAATCAAGGTTTGCCGCACAAGGCATTTCGAGTCGCCATCGCAATCGGGCACATCAAAGCGTTCATCAAGGCGCTGGAAAGTGCTCGCATTGAGAAAGCGCACGGCGGTGGTGCCAAACTCGCCGTCGTGGCGATGTGCTTGAACACTGGAATAAACGCATTGAAGAACATAATCACCGCCGCGTCGATGCAGCTTGGCGAGAAGTTTGTTCGAAAAATGGCCGTCCCTTTGGCGCTCACGTCGCGTGCGTCGCCATTGTTGCTCCCAGCGACGCTCAGTTCGATGGCCAGATCGAGCTCTACGGGCGTACGCGGCCAGGTGCAAAATATTGCATCCGTTGTCGTGCCACCGTTGAGTTTGATTTCCTTCATCGGCGCAATGTGGCCAATTGCAGGTGGTCAACTCGTTGGTGACGCGCGCGAGCATTACGGTACGATCACGCATGATGTGTTTTTAGACATTTTCCCGTGGGTGAATGTGTTTTTGAAGCACGTCAAGCCGGTTACGAATACCCTCGCCATCGCGGCGTCCATGGAGCTCGCCATGAGCGGAGAAGAATACGCCGAGAATGGCGCATTTGCCCTCGTCCTGGCGGCTATTCTCAGCTTTACGAGCGAAAATCGCGCGAACACGAACCACGTGGACTTGAACGTGCGAGAAATCCGCGCCGGCTCGAACGTGCTCTTCATGCTCGCCCTCGCGCACGCGGAGTGCGCGTCTCGCGAAAGCACCGTGTGGCGGCGCTACGTCAGCACCCGCCAAGGCGGCTTAGAAGGCGCAACTGCCCTCGGCCGTGCCCACGGTCGTCTCGGTGGTCTCGGTGGCTTCACACGCGCCGTCTCCCGACTTCCAAACCTTTCCAAACGTCAAGACAATTCCAGCCGCCGAAACAGCCGCCGACGTCCCGCCCAGCGCGACCTCGTCGACGCCGACGCCCCATTCGTCGACCGCGTCGCCCAGCGCCTCCCAGTCCTCGGTCCCGTGCTCATCATCCTCGGTGGTTTTGTCTTCTAAATATCCCATAGTCGCCCATGCCGCCGTTCCCTCACGCGTGTAACACACATTTATTCAACGCTCAAAAATTGCATGGAATTTCAAATCCTTCACCCGACAGCTCGCGCGCGCCCAACGCCCCACACGCGCACGCGATGTCATCGCTGCGCGACGCGACGAATCGCAACGACGAGGCGAACGATGAGACATCGTCGCTCGATCGCGCGTGCGCCGACGGAGGCGCGCGCGGCGTGAACCGCGTCGTGACTGTCGTCGCGGCGTCGCAGAGCGACAGCGATAGCGACGGGGACATCGTCAGTGAGAGCGCGTATAGCGAAGATGACGGCGATGACGGGCGTGGGACGATTACGGCGATGATTATTGATGCGCGACGGGGCGATGGAGGCGGTGCGCGCGGGTTTGCGACGACGACAGAGGGTGGTGATGATGTCGTAGGCGTTCGCGGCGTCGCGGTGGACAAAGCGCCGGCGTCGGGCACGCGCGGGCGAGCGTCGAGCGTGCCTGGTACCGCCGCGCGTCGACGAGCCGTGGCGACGTTCATCGACGACGCGCACGGGAATGGCGAGGAGGACGAGGACGAGGACGAGGACGAGGAGGATGAAGATGAATTGGCGTTTATCGACGACGACGCGCGTTTCTTGTCTTCAGACGCGCCTGTCCTAGACGTCGGCGCACGCGTGTCATCGCGCGATAAAGACGATGACGACATAGATGAAGACTGTATCAAGTCGTATTATGCACATAGAAGACGCGAGGAGGCGATGGATGAAGGGGGACGGCGACGCGAGACGGAGGATGGCTTTGAAATTTCAGACGGCGAAGTGTCGATACATAGCGAATCGAGTCAGGATCGCACGCGTGGGGTGAAATCATTCAACGTGCGCGATGTGGCGAATGCACAGTTTGGTAAAGGAAAGCGTGGACTCGTACGGCGGACTGTGGATGGGAAGTCAGTCATGGAGGTGTTGCGCGAAGGACCGGCGATTTCAGACAACGACGACGACGACGAAAGTCCAATTGATCCTAG
>Ga0181558_10000821_pt1 | contig 29414 bp, 34 predicted proteins | sample 011ome_22_FD_133754 | JGI IMG/M metagenome (GOLD analysis project Ga0181558, IMG submission 133754) | Coastal salt marsh microbial communities from the Groves Creek Marsh, Skidaway Island, Georgia - 011507BT metaG (megahit assembly) | ecosystem: Environmental > Aquatic > Marine > Intertidal...
ATAATCAGGGTGTGGCCCTCGAATGGGTGTCTCGCGAGCGTCTCGATGGGGTGCTGGAGGGCGCTGGACGTCATCAGGGGATAGCGGCTCAGATGATTGGCGGACAATCCCAGACCACCCTCGACGAACGTAGCCTACTAGCCCTAGTTGCGCAGGCTGCTTCGCCGCTGGTGCTCGTCCTCGATGGTGTGACCGATCCTCACAATTTGGGCGCGTGCTTGCGCAGTGCCGACGCCGCTGGTGTGACCGCGGTGGTAGTGCCAAAGGATCGGAGCGCCGATCTGGGCCCGACGGTGAGTAAAGTGGCCTGCGGGGCCGCCGAATCCGTTCCCTTTGCCCGGGTGACTAACTTGAGCAGAACCCTAGAAAAACTCAAAGAAGCGGGCCTGTGGTTGGTGGGTACCACCGGCGAGGCAGAAACCTCGCTATACGATCAGGATTTAACCGGATCGCTCTGCCTCATCATGGGTGCAGAGGGCGAGGGTATGCGTCGCCTGACTCATGATGCCTGCGATTTTTTGGTGAAATTACCGATGGCGGGATCGGTCGAGAGCCTGAACGTCTCGGTGGCAACCGGTGTTTGCCTGTTCGAGGCGGTGAGACAGCGCCAATAGCGTCTCTCCTCAGCAAATACCCCCAGCAAAATGGCTGCTTTTGCGCCGTTGCATTCGCGATTTTGCCCCTGTAGACTCCGCGCCTCACGAAAATTAGTTGGGCTCAAAGCCCGTCTCCTTGCTGCACCGCACGGTCGGGTAGCACTAACCCAAGAGGAGTGATCGCGTGCGACACTACGAAGTTGTGTTCATGGTCCATCCGGATCAATCTGAACAAGTCCCTGGAATGGTTGAGCGATATACCGCTGTCATCACGAAAGACGGTGGCAAAGTGCATCGTCTGGAAGATTGGGGCCGCCGTCAGCTGGCCTATCACATCAATAAAGTTCATAAGGCTCACTACATTCTGATGAACGTAGAGGCCTCCAACGAAGCGATGGAAGAGCTCACGACGACCTTCCGTTACAACGATGCGGTGATTCGTAATCTGGTGATTCGGCGGGATGATCCGGTGACTGAAGAGTCACTGATCATGAAGGCCGAGAAGGAAGATCGGGAGCGAAAGTCACGCTACCAAGAACGCCAGGCGAGCGAGCGCCAGGACGACGATGTATCTGATGACGACTCAGCGCAAGAAGCTGATGAGTCCGAAGAGCTGGTGGAGGAATAATCAATGTCACGTTTCTTTCGTCGCAGAAAGTTTTGCAAATTCACCGCTGAGGGAATTAAAGAGATCGACTACAAGGATCTCGACACCCTGAAGCAATACATTACCGAAACGGGCAAGATTGTGCCCAGTCGGATTACCGGCACAAAAGCTAAATATCAGCGACAGTTGGCGTCAGCTGTCAAGCGCGCCCGCTACTTGGCGCTGCTGCCTTACACGGATTCGCACCAGTAATAAGTCATTGTGCGCGGCCTCGCTGAATTCATAATGCGCGGCCGCTGGCAGGCGCTGGCGGTTGCTGTACTCGGTGCTGGGAGCTTACTCTTTGGTTGGATAAGCGCGGCAGCAGTCGCGCTGGTTACCCTGAGGCAGGGTGTGGCGTCCGGTGGCTGGCTTGTGTTTTGGGCGCTGCTACCGGCGGTTGTGGTGAGCTGGTTGAGCGGTGATCCGGGCAGTGTGTTACTGCTGCTTGGGGTATTTGTGTTAGCGGTGGTATTGCGAGCCACCGTCAGTTTGGCACTCGCTGTTGCCGCAAGTGCCCTGGTGGGCCTGATCAGCGGTGGAGGACTGCTCCTGATCGGCGCGGATTTCCTCGCGCAGCTGGCAGAGGTGTTTGCCGCGCTGCTTGAGCAGCTGCAGTCGAATGTGGCGACCGAGGAGTCGATGGACCTGGTCTTGTCAGCACCATCGACCGTCCAGATTGCCGGTATTCTGGCGGCGGGAAATGCGGTAACGGCAGTATTCAGCTTGCTCTTGGCGAGATATTGGCAGGCGCTTTTGTACAACCCAGGTGGGTTTCGTGAGGAGTTTCACGCCCTGCGATTGCCACCGCTTTGGACGACCGGTCTGGGGTTGCTGGCGCTTGCCGTGTGGGCTCAAGAGCCCTGGGTAAGTGGTTGGGCGCTGGTGGTGTCGGTGCCTTTGATGTTTTGCGGTTTTTCACTGGTGCATGCCTATGCGGCTGCATCTGGGAGAGGTGTCTCGAGTTTGGTTATTTTTTACCTGCTCTGGCTCTTCGTAGACCCCGTGAAGGGATTATTGCTGGGGTGTGTTGTTGCCGATGCTTGGATCGATTTCAGGCGCCGGTGGGTGAGGCCACCAGCTAACTAAGAGGTCTTTGACTTCGTGAATAAAGATCGGGGCTGCCCGATGTGAGGAAGAACGTAATGGAAGTTATTCTGTTGGAAAATGTCGGCAACCTAGGTGCCCTGGGAGATAAGGTTGACGTAAAACCCGGATACGGCCGGAATTTTCTGATCCCGCAGGGTAAGGCTGTTCCCGCAACTGAGGAGAACGTGGCTAAATTTGAAACCCGACGCGCGGAGTTGGAAGCAGCAGCAGCTGCGGCCATCGAAGCCGCTCAGAAGCGCGCGGAAGCCATCTCGGCTCTGGCGCGGGTAGAGATTGCCGCCACCGCGGGCGAGGAAGGGAAGCTGTTTGGCTCGGTCGGTACGCGCGATATCGCTGATGCGCTGACGGCAGCGGGTGTCGAGGTTGATAAATCGGAAGTTCGGCTACCCGAGGGTGCCATCCGCGAGCTCGGCGAATTCGAGATCATGGTTCAGTTGCACGGTGATGTAGCGTCAACCGTTGCTGTTGCAGTAGTCGCTGAGTGATTTTCAACCCCCAAACGCTGGCATTTCCCAGCGCTAAGGGGTCCACTTCTCCCAAGCTTGAGGTATCCTGAGCGCTCAGTCAGCCCTCAGCGATGCCGCCATGACCGACCCCGGTTTAAAACCCAGTTATCCCATCTCCGCGGACTCGGATATCGCACGCATTCGTATGCAGCCTCAATCGATTGAGGCCGAGCGCTCGGTCATAGGCGGCCTTCTGCTCGCCGCTGACGCTTGGGATTCGATTGCGGAGGTCGTGTCGGCGAGCGACTTCTACCGACCGGAACACCGAGCTATTTTTCGTCAAATTGCGGCTCTCGTTGACCGCAACGAACCTGTGGATGTGGTGACCGTTGCCGATCGCCTACATGCTACCGGTGAGCTTGAGGCTGCCGGCGGACACACCTATCTGTCGGAGCTTGCAGAGACCACGCCGACGGCGGCAAATATCCGCGCCTACGCCATGGCCGTTCATCAGCGGGCGGTACTGCGCAAACTCATTGGTGCCGCGCAGGATATCGCCGATACCGGTTTCAATCCTGAGGGTCGCAGCGCCGAAGAGCTGTTGGATGAGGCCGAGCGCCGCATCATGCAAATTTCTGAGGAGGGCCCCAAGTCGGGAGGTCCGAGAGCGATGGAGCCCCTGCTTCAAGGCGCCCTGGAGCGCATTGAAGAACTGTTTAATACCGGCGGGGCGATCACTGGATTGACTACCGGCTTTGTCGATCTCGACAAAATGACCTCGGGCCTTCAAGACTCGGATCTTGTGATTGTGGCGGGACGGCCTTCCATGGGCAAAACCTCTTTCGCCATGAATCTGGTGGAAAATGCCGCGGGTAATTGCGACAAGCCCATTTTGGTATTTTCAATGGAGATGCCGGCAGAGCAGCTGGTGATTCGGATGATGTCGTCGCTGGGAAAAATCGACCAGACCAAGGTGCGCACCGGCAAGCTTGACCAGGACGACTGGCCCAAGCTGTCAGCCGCAATGGCGAAGTTAAAAGAAACGCGCATATTGATTGATGACACGCCAGCGCTAACGCCAACGGAACTTCGCTCGAGAGCCCGTCGGGTGGCGCGGGAGCACGGCGCGCTTGGCATGATCATGGTCGACTACCTGCAGCTCATGCGGGTGGCGGGTTCGAGCGAAGGAAGAACCGCGGAGATTTCTGAAATATCCCGCAGTCTCAAAGCTATTGCCAAGGAGTTTCGGTGTCCAATGGTGGCACTGTCTCAGTTGAACCGTTCGCTGGAGCAGCGCCCCAACAAGCGCCCGGTTAACTCAGATCTCCGAGAATCCGGGGCGATTGAGCAGGATGCCGATGTCATCATGTTCATCTATCGTGATGAGGTGTATCACGAGGACTCTCAGGATAAGGGCGTGGCGGAAATCATTATTGGCAAGCAGCGTAATGGGCCGATTGGCACCTGCCGTCTCTCCTTCCGCGGCGAGTTTACCCGCTTCGAAAATCTCGCACGATCAGATTACGACGATTATTTTTAAAGTCTTATCCTAAGCACTGTCTTCGAATTTGCGGCCTTGTTTTCGGCACACGCATGATCCCCACGAACGTCTTTCCTCACGGATTAGAGGGCGAGTTCCTTTCGCAGTGCGGCGAGAGCCTCTCTCCGCGCCGTCTCTGTCATGGCGACGTCGCCGGCTTTGGGGAGCTCCGCATGCTGAGGCAGCTCGATAAGCTCTCCGCGATTGAATCTGGCAAGCCAGCTATCGTAGTGTTTCTTGAACACCGGGAAGGTGTCTTTCTCGGCGTTGTTGGCCAGATAAAACCAGTCGCTGTCACGGCCGGCGAAATACACCAATGGATGTGACCACGCTTGCTCGTGTTTGGGTGATGGCTTGGTGCAGGCTTCCAGAAAAGCATCACGGGGGCCCGGAAGACCTTTTTCCCCCAAGACTTGGTGACAGCAACCGAGCATCCGGTTCAGCGTTGGCAGGTAATCGCTTGATTCTATGGCGTGTCGTCCAGCGGCGAGGATGGTTTCGGGGGCATAAATTGACAGCGCATCCCGCCACAGTCGCATAATCATGCCTAGCTGTTCCGAATCCGGGTAAGCGGCAAGAAACTGATTGTGGTAGTTCAGCCTGAACAGGGCGAACACTTGGTTGATCGATTCAACAAGCGCCTGCTTGTCGTGGTGTTCAGTCTGCCCAGCCGGTGTTGCTGAGGATGTCGGCGATGCCGAGGTCCCTTGTGCGACGCTTTTTGCCACTTCCGCCGCCTCCTTGATTGCCTTCATGTTGACGTCCTTGGTCCCATCGCCACTGATGTTTCACGTGCTGCAAAAATTTACTGTTCCATGAGGTTTGAAGCTCACCCGCGTCGCACCAAAATACTCTAAATTCGGGTAGCCGGCCCAGCGCGTACTCACGTTCGATGCCGGACATCGCCAACACCTCGAATACTTGCTCACTGGGTTGCCAGCCTGGCGTCATGGGGCGGGGCTCTGTGCTGTGGCCCAAGCCAGCCTGAAACCGCGTCCACCGGCTGCGAACCCAGCCAATGAACTTGCTGTTGACTTCGCGCGGCGGCCCACCGCGCTCCCGCCAGTAAAGAATAAATTCAGGTCGTACAGAGTCGATGAACTCCTCATCCACCCCCGAGCGGGTCATGATTTCCAGGGCATCAAGGCTGGGTTGCCAGTTCTGATCAAACGGCGGGGGCGTGGTAATTTCAAACGCTTGGTGATGCCGCTGTTGGTGCCGCCAGGCGACGAGAACGTGTTGTCGAAACCGGCTCTCTCGACTGTGTTCCAGCGTGCCCGCATCGAAGTCGATCAGTTGCTGTTGGGCGAACTGTCTGTCGATGCCATGGTTCATTTGTAACACGTCATAGACGGCATCCGGTGGCTGCCAGCTTGCGGGTGTCGACAAGCGAGGACTCTCCGGGCCTGGCTTTTCCGGCTGACCTGCGGCTTCGGCCGTCGCCACTCGAATGCCCGTACTCTCTTTTTGCCCGGATAACACGATCACCCCCAACGCTTCCAAGGACAGCAAAAGGTCCTTCAGCTTTTCCCTTGACCAGAAGGGAAAGTGCTGACTGAGTGCGTCGTACCCGAGGTGACACCAGGGGTCTGACTGGGCGGCGAGCAGGGGGCCGAGGTATTGCATCAAAATAGCTTCTTCGAGCCCGATGGTGGCCGCCAAATCGGGCGAAAACGTCAGCTGACGGTCGGGAATGAGAGAAGCTGGTGGCATAAGGTCGGAGTCTGGCTAACGAACTCTGCTAGCATACCGGTGCAAAGGGGTTTGTGCACTTGTTGTTCTGCCCCGGCGTTAACTTTGATGCGATTTGAGGTTGATGGCGTCCATGGCTAAAGCAAAAACCGCTTTTGTGTGTAACGACTGCGGCGCAGACTACGGCAAGTGGCAGGGGCAATGCAGTGAGTGCAGCGCCTGGAACACCGTCACCGAAATTCGTCTGGCGCCGGCAAAGCGCGCGCGGGATTCATCCTTGGGTACCCGGCAGGGGTACGCGGGGGCTACCGCCGAGGTGCGCTTGCTCAAAGACATCGATTTGGTCGAGGTTCCCCGCTTTGGCAGTGGCTTCTCTGAGCTGGACCGCGTGCTGGGGGGAGGTTTTGTCCCGGGTTCAGCTATTTTAATAGGCGGTCACCCCGGTGCCGGTAAAAGCACGCTTTTGCTTCAGGCGCTGTGCGGATTGGCCGCGGACCACGAAGCGCTTTACATCACGGGGGAGGAGAGCCCGCAGCAGGTGGCCATGCGGGCCGACCGACTCGGATTACCCGTCAACGCGGTGAAGCTCATGGCGGAAACGGATGTTGACGCCATCATCGCCGCTGCTGAGCTCCACAAACCGCGCATCATGGTGGTGGACTCGATACAGGTTATCCATTGCGCCGCAATATCCTCTGCTCCGGGGAGCGTTTCTCAAGTGCGAGAATGTGCGGCGCAACTCACGCGATTTGCCAAACAGACTGGTGTGGTGCTCATTTTGGTTGGCCATGTCACCAAGGAGGGGAGTCTGGCTGGGCCCAAGGTGCTGGAGCACATGATCGATTGCTCGATTCTTCTCGAGGGTGAGCAGGACTCGCGGTATCGCACGCTGCGCAGCAGTAAAAACCGGTTTGGCGCGGTCAATGAACTTGGCGTGTTTGCCATGACGGATCGAGGCATGCGGGAGATTAAAAATCCGTCGGCTATTTTTCTCGATCGCGCCGAGGATCCTGCACCTGGCACCACGGTGATGGTGGTTTGGGAGGGCACTCGCCCGCTGCTAGTGGAAATACAGGCGCTTGTCGATGACAGCTCACTCGGCAACCCGCGGCGGGTTGCTGTTGGCTTTGAGCAAAATCGGTTGGCGATGTTGCTGGCGGTACTTCATCGTCATGGCGGAATCATGGTTGGGGATCAAGACGTATTTGCCAATGTGGTCGGCGGGGTTAGGGTTGTGGAAACAAGCGCGGATCTTGCGCTCCTCGTGGCGGTGGTATCCAGCTTGCGCAATCGCGTACTTCCCCAAGAATTAGTGGTCTTTGGCGAGGTCGGTCTGTCGGGTGAGATCAGGCCGGTACCCTCGGGTCAGGAACGCCTTAGCGAGGCGGCAAAGCATGGTTTTAAGCGTGCGATTGTACCCAGCGGCAATGCGCCAAAGCAGCCCATTCCGGGGCTGCAAGTCACGGCAGTATCCCGGCTTTCTGAGGCGCTGGAAGTGTTGCTTTGAATGACAAAACTGGTGTCGCTGAATTAGGCGATAAGGCGACGGATCCTCGGTTGATTGAACTTGCGACCGACCAGATAGCCCAAACACTGACCGCAAGTGGGCCTATGGGCCTTCGACGCCTTACGCGGTCAGCAGCCTGCCGGCACTCCGGATACGGCCTCGATGCTGACAGCACTATCTATTGCAAGTCATCGTAAATTGCGGCTTGCTGACGCCGATCTTGATATGTATTGGGCGGCGTTAAACGCCCCGTTTCAGCAACCTCTGGTCATCGATGTTTGATTTGTTGTGCCGGATGGACGTCCTGTGCATAGGGGGTCTAGAGCTGAAAAATTGTAGATTTATATCAATTGGCTATTTATACTCGTGTGAAATATAAAACAGAGCCGGTTGCATGGTGCCTGCAAAGCACGCAGAAGAGCTGTATACCCGATGTTTCCTCGGTGCTCCGTTTAGTTCGCTTTGTTTACCCCGCGTTGCCCTAGCCGTAGCCGGCCCCCTCGCAGGCGGCGATGCTGCGGGAGCATTTTATTTTGTCCCGTAGGATTAGCGCGTTTTTTAGCACAAACCTGCTTTTGCTGGGGCTTTCGTTTAGCGCGGCCATTGGCGCGGAGCTCATGGCACAAGACGCGACTCAGGATGCTCATTCCGGCCCCGCCGTCAGCGTATTAGTTAGTGGTGGGGAAGAGCTGGTTGACTTTGGTGATGACTTAACTGATCTCGATGGTTTGAGCGAAAGTGAAAGCCAAGTGGCCAAAAGTATCGACGAAATGTGCCCTAGACTCATTGTGGCCGGTACTCAGTTGACGCTTACTGCTGAGCAACAAGCTCTGCGAGAAGCCTGTAGTAATCTCAAGAACAAGGACAGCACGCAAGAGCAGCAAGCAGGAGCCCTCGTAGCGATTACTCCCGAGCAAGTAAATAATCGCACGGATATCGCCTTGGACACTGGGGCTACTCAACTGCGTCAGATCTCACAGCGGCTACTGCGTGTGAGAAGCGGCAACGCGCGCGGCGTTTCGCTCGCGGGGCTGACGCTCAAGTTCGATGATCAAGCTGTCCCGGGTAAGGTGTTGGATCAGGCCGTCGATGCGGTGACCGATGAGCACTCGGCATTCCAAAACTTTGGCCGCTGGGGCGTGTATGTACAAGGTGACATCAACATATTAGACCGGGACTCCACCGACAGCCGAGCCTCCTACGAGTCCGACAGCTGGCTTGTGACAACGGGCGCAGACTATCGACTCGACAGCGACTGGTACCTAGGGGTTGCCGTTAACTACGGTGAGACTGATACGGATTACCGGGATGCAACGAGTAAAATAGAAACCGTCGGGTTGAGCCTGTACGGTGGATGGGTTTTCTCAAAGAAGGGATTTATCGACTTTTTGCTTGGCTACCTCGACGATGACTATGATCTCACCCGGCGGGTGGCTTACACCGACTCCGCCGGCGCGTTTGACGCCAACTATGGCGCTTCTACCGGCGGTACACAGATGACCGGGGGCGTGAACTTTGGCTGGGTGTGGAATCAGGGTGGCTGGCGTTTTGGTCCGACAGCGTCGATTTCGTTTATAGATGGCAAGGTGAATAGTTACCGAGAGGCAGCATTCGGCGCAGATTCTGCGGCGTGGGCACTGACCGTTGAAGAGACCGCGTACAGCCAGTGGTCTATGCGGCTTGGCACACTGCTGGATTATGCTTGGCGTACCGATATCGGAGTGATCACCCCCGGCATTGTCGCCCATTACGTCGCAGAGACCGCTCGGGAAGCGGACGACACGTCGGCCCTTTTTGCCCACGACCTTGCCAATTTTGGTGAGGCGTTCACGATTAAACGGGATTTTCGTGACGCCCGCTATTACGACGTAGCGTTTAACCTGGCTGGCCAGTTTTCTTACGGCATCTCGGCCTATGGGACCTATCGTGTCACGGGTGGCAGAAGCGGAGTGAGCCATTCGGGCTACACGCTGGGCCTGCGGTGGGATCAGGCGTTTTAATTCGCGAAAGTCAGCGCCATCTGCGTTTACCCTGTCACTGCTTTCAAGACATCAGCTTGCGATGCTTCACGCGACTCGGCATCTCGGCATCCTTTCCGAGGCGCTTGACTCTGTCTTCCTCATAGTCGCTGAAGTTTCCCTCATGGAAGACCACCGACCCATCATCCTCGTAGGCGAGGATATGCGTGGCCACGCGATCGAGAAACCAGCGATCGTGGGAGATCACCATTGCCGAGCCAGGGAACGCTAGTATGGCGTCTTCGAGTGCTCGGAGTGTCTCTACGTCCAAATCGTTGGTCGGTTCGTCCAATAACAAAACGTTGCCACCCTGCTTCAGCAGTTTGGCCAGATGCAGGCGGTTTCGCTCTCCGCCGGAGAGGTCTTTCACGAACTTTTGCTGATCCGATCCTTTGAAGTTAAACCGACCCACGTAGGAGCGGGAGGGAATTTCATAGGTACCAATACGCATGATATCCAACCCGTCAGAAACCTCTTCCCAGACGGTTTTGGAACCATCGAGATCGTCTCTCGACTGATCGACGTAGGCAATTTGCACGGTCTCCCCAATTTCGATATCGCCGCTGTCGGGCTTCTCTATGCCCATCAATAATTTGAACAAGGTTGATTTGCCCATGCCGTTGGCACCGATAATGCCGACGATACTTCCCTTGGGTACGCTGAAGCTGACGTCGTCAAAGAGCAAACGATCGCCGAAGGTTTTCCGAAGATTACGCACCTCGATAACCTTGTCCCCCAGTCGCTGTCCCGGGGGGATATAGATTTCGTTGGTTTCGTTGCGGGTCTGAAACTCTTGTGAGTTGAGTTCTTCGAAACGGGCAAGTCGTGCCTTGCTTTTCGCTTGTCGACCCTTGGGGTTAGACCGCACCCACTCGAGCTCGGCTTTAATGGCTTTTTGATGTGCGGCTTCGGTTCGTTGCTCTTGGTCAAGTCGTTTTTCCTTGGCCTCTAGCCAAGTCGAGTAATTACCCTCATAGGGGATGCCGCGACCCCGGTCGAGCTCAAGAATCCAGCCTGCTGCGTTATCGAGAAAATAACGATCGTGAGTAATCGCCACAACGGTGCCACTGAAACTTTCTAAAAAGCGCTCAAGCCAGGCCACCGACTCGGCATCTAGGTGGTTGGTGGGTTCGTCGAGTAACAGCATGTCGGGTTCGGAGAGTAACAAGCGACAGAGGGCAACTCGACGTTGTTCACCGCCGGACAAGGTTTCGACGTCGGCATCCCATGGTGGCAAGCGCAGGGCGTTGGCGGCAATATCGAGACGAGTATCCAAGTTGTGTGCGTCCGTCGCCTGAATTACATCCTCGAAGCGCGCCTGCTGCTTGGCCAGCTCATCAAAGTCTGCATCGGGTTCGGCGTAGGCGGCATAGATCTCATCGAGCCCTTTAAGCGCATCAATTGCCTCTTGCACGCCTTCCTCGACATTGCCCCGCACATCCTTATCAGGATTGAGCTGTGGTTCTTGGGGTAGGTAGCCGATATTTATCCCGGGTTGTGGCCGTGCTTCCCCCAAAATATCGGAATCGATACCAGCCATAATTTTCAGTAGGGTCGATTTGCCGGCGCCGTTAAGACCCAAGACGCCGATCTTTGCGCCCGGAAAGAAGGACAGTGATATGTCCTTGAGAATTTCGCGTTTGGGCGGAACAATTTTTCCGACCCGATTCATGGTGTAGACGTACTGCGCCACCGAAAACTCCTTTTAGTAAATAGCCAAGCCTGTATTAAATTGCAAACCTTGCTTAGTTTTAAAAAAAATGTTCAATCATCTTCGTTGTAATCGGGGTCTAGCAGGCCCTGGCGTTTCAGTTTATCAAACAGCAACGGCCTATCCAGCAATAGGCGCAGTGCCGGGGTCATCATCTTTGTGGGTGTAGTCCGACGGTAAGAGCTCTTCATGAAACTCCTCGTACTCAAATTCGGTACGAGCAGATACCTTAGCGATGTGAAATAGCGCGTCGCCCTCATACACGGTCGGCAAATTAGAGCGACCGATAACAATGCCCGCGAGGGGCGCGCGAACTTCGGTTTCGTCATCGCCAAGAGGGTTGGCAACGATGCCGACGACCTGATCTTTTTCCACCTGAGCACCCAGCGCGACCAATATGCGATGTAAGCCGCTGGTCGGCGCGCGGACCCATTGTGTCGTTTTGCTGGCGATGGGTTTCTTCACTTTTTTGGAGCGGGATTTTCGCAGCATACCAATGTGGCGCATCGTGTTAATCACGCCCTTGACGCCAGCACGAATGTACACCTCATCAAAACGCAGCGCCTCACAGCTCTCATAGAGGATGACGGGTACTCCCATGTCTGTTGCGCACTCTCGGAGTGATCCATCGCGAATATTTGAATCAATGATGATCGGAGCCCCGAAGGCTTCAGCCATATCGCGCACGGCAGGATCTCGAAGCACGGCCCTGATCTGCGGGAAATTGGAGCGATGCCTCCCCCCTGTATGCAAATCAATGCCATGGGTCGATTTGGCCACCACCTCGTTCAGAAAGGTATCTGCCAGTCGACCGGTCAACGAGCCGCCGGCCGACCCGGGAAAAGATCGATTTAGATCTCGCCCGTCGGGTAGATAGCGGGAGTGGGTATTGAAGCCGTAAACGTTGACGATAGGGATCGCGAGAAGCGTGCCGGCCAGCCGTTTTTGGTCGACGGTTTTGAGAACTCGGCGAATGATCTCGACCCCGTTGATTTCATCGCCGTGAATGGCGGCACAGACAAATAGGACGGGGCCGGGTTTGGCCCCGCGAACGACCTGAATCTCTATGGATAGGTCGTCGTTGCTAAACGTGGGCGCTACGTGAATGTCGACGGTGCGTCGCTCGCCAGGAAAAATATCGGTGCCACCAATGACAAAAGGGTCGTTATAGCGTTTGCTCACGTTACTAACTCTAGACGTTGATGGGGGCTTACCCCTTCACCTGTTTTCTTGATCGGCCGGTATGCGCGTTATCTTCGATAAATTGGATTATTTTGGCGGCCACGTTCACGCCGGTTGACTCTTCTATGCCCCTCAACCCGGGCGAGGAGTTTACTTCCATGACTAGGGGGCCGCGGGAAGAACGTAAGATATCCACCCCGGCTACATTGAGCCCCATCGTCTGCGCCGCTTTTATTGCGGTGCGACGTTCTAAAGGCGTGAGTTTGGTGAGAAGTGCGGTACCACCTCGATGGAGGTTGGAGCGAAATTCACCGGGCGCGGACTTTCGCTCCATGGCGGCAACCACTTTTTTGCCGATCACGAAGCAGCGGACGTCACTGCCTCCCGCTTCTTTGATAAATTCTTGCACGAGAAAATCGGCCTTGAGTTCGATGAAGGCATCGATGACGGATTCAGCGGCCTTCACCGTTTCTGCGAGAACAACGCCGCGCCCTTGGGTCCCCTCCAGCAGCTTGACAACAACCGGTGCACCTCCCACAAGTTGAATCAGTTGGCGTGTGTTATGGACGTCGTGAGCAAAGCCCGTCACGGGAAGGCCAACACCTTTGCGCGATAGCAGTTGCAATGCCCGCAACTTTGATCGAGATCGATTGAGCGGAATGGAGCCAACCAGAGAGTAAGTGTCCATCATCTCAAACTGGCGTATCACTGCCGTGCCATAGTTAGTAATTGAAGCCCCGATACGAGGAATCACCGCATCCTGTTGTTCGAGCTTTTCCCCACGATACCAGACCGCAGGTTTTGCCGAGGTGATATCCATATAGCACTTCAGGGTATCGATCACCCGGGCCTCGTGACCGGCGTTTTGTGCCTCCTCAACGAGCCTGGCTGTGCTGTATAGCTTCGAGTTTCTAGAAAGGACCGCGATTTTCACACAGGCTCCGGTGGCTGCTTTGAAGACCCGCCGAGTTTGAAGGATTGGGATGGATATACAAGTAAATTTGGTCGCATGGCGGTCCGACCCAGTAGCATCCGGAACCGCATAGTGTCCCGGCCGGTCAGGGTAAGCTCAATTTTTTTACAGATACCCCCGAGCAGGATATCGGTTTCGATGACCGGCCTATTCTCCTGATGGCCTCCAGAGTCGGTCACTTCCCGGCGCTCCAAAATGGGCATCTCGCACTGAATGACGCGGTCCGAGGCGCCTTGCAAGGGGTGGATTGAGAATCTCACCCACTCCCTAAGATCGCGCTTAAACGCCTCAAGCTCGAAGGCGTGCAGGGCGCTGGTTCGCGCACCCGTGTCCACTTTGGCCTTAATCCAGGTGATACCCAACTCTGGAAGCGAGACCCACTCTCGCCAGCCCAATGTCAGCTCAGTGTTCATTCCGGAATCTCATGGTTAGCAGGGTCCTAGCGCTATCTCGCGTGATCGCCATCAACACACCCGATTTGCCTCAATGCCGCGAGTATAGACCAGAAAAGGACGTGATCTCTCAAGCTACGCCCGGTACTAACCGCGCCGGTAACATTGCGATAGAATACCGACTTTATACAGGCGGCCATGAGCCTAGGGCTCCTCGGCTACCGCTCCACGACTTATTTCTTAAATTGGGAAACTCGCTATGAACCAAGCCGCCAACTTACCGTCGGATTATTTGAACCCCGAGGCGCAAACGATTGCCCATTTTGATGCTGAACTGTGGTCGGCCATGAGTTCGGAGACGCAGCGCCAAGAAGAGCACATTGAGCTGATTGCGTCGGAGAATTATGCCAGCCCTCGGGTTCTGGAAGCGCAAGGCTCCGTGCTGACCAACAAATACGCCGAGGGGTATCCGGGCAAGCGCTATTACGGCGGCTGTGAGTTTGTGGATATCGCCGAGCAGTTGGCGATTGAGCGAGCCAAGCAATTGTTCGGTGCGGCTTATGCCAATGTTCAGCCCCACTCAGGATCCAGCGCTAACATCGCGGTCTATCACGCGTTATTGCAGCCCGGCGACACCGTGATGGGAATGAGTCTGGCCGATGGTGGCCATCTTACCCACGGCGCGTCCGTCAGCTTCTCTGGCAAGTTTTATAAAGCGGTCCAGTATGGCATTGATCACGATACAGGGTTGATTGACTACGATGCGCTAATGGCGATGGCGCTTGAGCATAAGCCGAAAATGATCATCGGTGGCTTTTCAGCTTACAGTCGGGTAATGGACTGGAGCAAATTCAGAGAGATAGCGGACGCTGTGGGAGCCTATTTACTGGTCGATATGGCGCACGTGGCGGGGCTGGTTGCGGCCGGAGTCTATCCCTCGCCGATTTCGCATGCGGATGTTGTGACCTCGACGACCCATAAAACCCTGCGCGGTCCTCGAAGTGGCATCATCCTCGCGCGAGAAAACGAAGACCTCCACAAAAAGCTGAACTCTGCGATTTTCCCGGGCGCGCAAGGTGGCCCCTTGATGCACGTGATTGCAGCCAAAGCGGTGGCCTTCAAAGAAGCGATGGAGCCGTCATTTGTCGCTTATCAGGAGCAGGTGGTCGCCAACGCACAGGTCATGGCCGCCACGTTTATGGAGCGCGGGCACCGTATCGTGTCGGGGGGGACTGACAACCATTTGATGTTGCTCGACTTGATTGGCAAGGACTACACCGGCAAGGATGCGGATGCTGCGCTGGGCGAGGCGTATATCACGGTCAACAAAAACTCGGTGCCAAACGATCCCCGCTCACCTTTCGTGACGTCGGGCTTGCGCTTGGGGACGCCGGCGATCACCACTCGGGGCTTTAAAGAAGCGGAGACTGCCGCTCTAACGCACTGGATCTGTGATGTGCTTGCATCCCTCGAAAACGGGGACAGCGAAACGGTCATTCCGGCGGTTCGCGAGCAGGTGCTGGCGGTGTGCCGGCGTTTGCCGGTATACCATCGCTAGCGGTTTTGACCCGTGCACTGCCCTTTTTGCTCACAGGATGAGACCAAAGTGATTGACTCGCGTCTCGTCGCTGACGGCGGGCAAGTGCGTCGTCGTCGCGAGTGCCTCAGCTGTAAGGAGCGCTTCACCACCTATGAACTCGCCGAGCTGGTGATGCCGCGCATCATCAAACAAAACGGGAGTCGTGAGCCTTTTGATGAGGAAAAATTGCGAGGTGGTCTCCGCCGCGCTCTCGAGAAAAGGCCGGTATCTGTTGAGGCCATCGAGCAGCAAATAACTCAAATCATGCACCGTCTTAGGGCCACGGGGGAGCGCGAACTCCCTTCACGTGAAGTGGGTGAAATGGTCATGGTGGCGCTGAAGGAGCTGGACCAGGTTGCTTTTGTGCGGTTTGCATCGGTGTATCGTAGTTTTCAGGATTTGTCAGAGTTCCGAGACGCGATAGAGCGGCTTGAGGCAGAGCCCACGGATAAGGGCTGATGACCGTGCCCGATTTTAACGTTGGCAGCGATGGGTCGGCTGCATCCAAGGGGCGAGCCGTATTGGCAACCGGCGCTCAGATGCATATTGATTTTATGGCTCGAGCCCTTGAGATCTCGCGTCTGGGCCGCTACTGGACTTCTCCCAACCCCCATGTGGGTTGTGTCCTGGTGCGGGAGGGCGCGGTGATTGCTGAAGGCTTCACGCAACCTGCGGGGGGCAATCATGCGGAGGTGGAGGCTTTGGTGCGGGCGGGTGGACTCGCCCGGGGCGCAACCGCTTATGTCACGCTTGAGCCCTGCGCGCACACCGGTCAAACCGGCCCCTGTGTCGAGGCGCTGATTGGTGCGGGTGTTGCCGAGGTCATCATCGGGGTTGAGGATCCCAATCCGTTGGTGAACGGCGCGGGCATTCGCGCGCTCCGGAACGCAGGTATTTCTGTGATAACAGGGATCCATGCGACTGAAATCACGGCCGAGCTCCAAGGGTTTCTGCTTCGTATGTCCCGGGGTTGGGGCCGGGTTCGACTTAAACTTGCCAGCTCCCTCGACGGCCGAACCGCCATGGCCTCGGGTGAGAGCCAGTGGATCACAAGCCCCGAAGCTCGCGCTGATGTACAGCATTTGAGAGCGGAGAGCTCGGCGATTTTAACCGGTATTGGAACTGTTTTAGCTGACGATTGCTCCCTCACGGTGCGGGCTGAAGAATTGGGTCTCGCGGGGGAAACACTTACTCGCGCCACTACCCGGGCACCCACCCGCGTCGTACTCGACACCAACGCTCGGCTTCCCAACGCCGCACGCTGTCTTGACGAGCGCGCGCCGCTGTGGGTGATGACCGCCGAAGGCAACAGCGTGCCAGCACCCGCCAGAGTTATACCCATAGCTCGCACCGCCGAAGGATTGCTCGATTTACACGCCGTCATGCGGCGTCTGGGCAAAGAGGGCATGAATGAAGTTCTGGTGGAATGTGGCCCAACCCTGGCCGGAGCCTTACTGCGCGCCTCCCTCATTGATGAGTTGGTGATCTATCAAGCGCCCCTGCTATTGGGTAAATCGGCCCGACCTTTGGTAGATCTAGCGTTTGATACCTTACTTGAGGGCGTCCGATTGGCTTATCGGGATATACGTCAGATTGGCCCTGACCTGCGTATGATGGCCAGCCTCGAAGTGAAGGACTAGGTTGTGTTTACGGGAATTATTCAAGCGGTGGGCAGCATCGCCACCATGGAGCCGAGCGGCGGAGACCTGCGGCTTCGCATTAAAACGGGCGCGCTGCCCCTTCACGATGTGCAGCTTGGGGATAGTATTGCCACGAGTGGCGTATGTCTCACGGTGACCTCGCTCCCAGGCGATGGCTACTGGGCGGACGTGTCTCTCGAATCGCTGAAACTAACAACCCTGGGTGATCGCGCGCCGGGGGACCGGGTGAATCTTGAAAAGTCACTGACACCCAGCGCCAGTATGGGCGGACACATCGTGAGCGGCCATGTAGACGGTGTCGGTACAGTCAAAGCGGTGGGTCGCGAGGGACGCTCCTGGCGCTATGTGATAACAGCCCCCATTGAGCTAGCTAAATATATTGCGCACAAGGGCAGCATCACGGTCGATGGCACAAGTTTGACGGTGAACTCGGTCAGCGGGGCAGATTTTGATCTCAATATTATTCCGCAGACCTACGAGGAGACCACTTTTTCCGATTATCAGGTGGGGAGCCGAGTCAATCTCGAGGTTGATGTTATCGCCAGGTATTTGGAGCGCTTGCTTCAAGGGGATCAAGCCAGTGTTGGTGCGGGTCTGACGTTGGAAAGTTTGCGGGCGGCAGGGTACGTTGATGAGTGAAGGCTGGACCTATCAAGATCCTGACACGCTGATCAGTGAACTCCGTCACGGTCGAATGGTTCTGCTGTTACTCGATAACAGCGGTGGCACCGAAACCGGGATCGTCGCCATGGCGGCCGAGCTTTGTGAGGCGCAGCACATCACCTTCATGGCGCGACAGGCGAGAGGTCTTGTTTGTTTGGGGCTCACGCGATCCCGCTGCGATTTTCTCAATTTACCCATGATGGTGGAGGGAAAAAATGACTCAGCGCCCTTTACGCTATCCATTGAGGCTGCCGAGGGTATTGAGACCGGCATTTCAGCCGCTGATCGCGCCCGCACTGTCCGTATTGCGGTTGCCCCTGAGACGGTAGCCGCGGACTTGGTGCAGCCGGGGCATATTTTCCCGATAGCGGCGGCTGACGGCGGGCTGCTCACCCGCGCAGATCGAGCGGAGGCAACCACCGATCTCGCGCGACTAGCGGGATTATTTCCTGCTGCGGTCTTCACCGATGTTCTCGACGACCAAGGCAATATGGCTGAAGGGGCTGCACTCTCTATTTTTGCGGAGCGTCATCAACTGCCCGTTGGGCGCCTCTCTGATCTGGTTAATTATCGACTCGCCAATGAGCGCACGGTGGAACGCGTGCGCTCGGGTGTGGTCTCGACACCTCATGGTGGGTTGCATTTGCATGCCTATCGCGACCTTCACTCTGGCGGGTTGCACTTGGCATTGACTCACGGAGAACTCGATGCTGCAAAGCCTACCCGGGTGCGGGTGCACGTTACCTCGATTTTGCGCGATTTGGTCGGAACCACCCTCGAGGACCGGGTCAGCTGGCGTTTTGAACACAGCCTTGCGGAGATCGCGGCCTGCGAGCGCGGCGCATTGGTGCTTATTGACCGCCCTGAGTCGGCGGAGGATGTTTTGGCTGGCATCGATCGCTTGTTGGGGCGGCCTCCCGCAGAAACGCCGGGCCAAACCAGCGGATATGCTTCGATTGGCCTTGGAGCACAAATATTGAATGATTTGGGCGTGGGTAAAATAGAACTGTTGGGCGCGCCGCTGAAGTACAATGCGCTCGCAGGATTTGGCTTGGAAGTGGTGGATTTCATCGCCGCAAGCGACTAATTTCCATCGGAACAGGAGATCACCATGAGCATCGAGGGAATTAAAACTACCGAGGGAGCGCTGAGCGCCAACAAAGGACGTTATGTGTTGGTCGTAGCGCGCTGGAACAGCTTCGTCGTCGAGCACTTACTGGCAGGCGCCGTGGACACCTTGAAGCGCCACGGCATTGGTGACGATCAGCTGCACATTGTCCGGGTACCCGGTGCCTTCGAGATACCCTTGGTTTGCAAACAAGTCGCGTCTCAAAAAGACTGTGATGCAGTTATTGCACTGGGTGCGGTAATCCGTGGCGGTACTCCTCACTTTGAGCACGTTGCTGGCGAATGCACCAAAGGAATTGCGCAAGTGCAAATGGAAACAGGTAAACCCATCGCTTTTGGTGTACTCACGGTCGACTCGATTGAGCAGGCTATTGAGCGCTCTGGCACCAAAGCAGGTAACAAGGGTGCGGAAGCCGCACTCAGTGCCTTGGAGATGGTCAACCTGACGGCAGCACTCAACGGCAAATGAGTGAAGTCAACGCGCTCGCCGCAAAGCGTCGGCGCGCGCGCCATTTTGCGTTGCAGGGGTTGTATCAGTGGTCTATGACAGGTGCAGCGCTTGCCGAGATAGAGGCGGAGTTTCGCATCGACAATGACTTTACTCACGTTGATGGTGACTACTACCGCGACCTCTTAAGTGGCGTCGTAGCCCATGCCGGTGCCCTCGACGATGTGATGCGAGGCAAACTCGACCGCAGTATCGAAGAACTTGATCCGGTAGAGCACAGCTTGTTGCGAATGGGGGTTTACGAATTGCGAGATCGTATTGATGTCCCCTATAAGGTCGTGCTGAATGAAGCTGTCGCGCTGGCTAAAAAGTTTGGTGCGACAGAAAGCTTTCGCTATGTGAATGGCGTATTGGACAAGGTGGCCCACGAACTCCGAAAGCTTGAGATCAACGCTGAGGTCTAACCAGTGGAGGGCGCCAAAAATTCCCGCTGCGCCATCGAAAGCGTTAAGCCCTAAGGGCTCTCGACATTACTTGAGGTTCCTGTGAGCATCGAAGCAGAGATCATCTACCGTTACTTTTCAGCGTTTGGTGCCGGTGAGGCAGTCACGTTGGGAGTGGGCGATGATGCCGCCGTGCTGCGCCTTCCCCCGGAACACGAGCTTGTTGTGTCGACCGACACTCAGGTGGCAGGCCACCACTTTTTTCCCGACGCGTTTCCTGAGGATATCGCTTATCGCGCTGTCGCTACGGCGGCCAGTGATCTTGCAGCCATGGCGGCCAGTCCTCTGAGCATGACGTTGGCACTCACCCTGCCCGAGATCGATGATTTGTGGCTGCACAGTTTCTCGCAGGGTTTGGGGCACGCGTCCGGGACCCTGAAATTGCCGCTCGTTGGAGGTGATTTGACTAGAGGCCCCCTCACCCTATCGGTGACGGTGATGGGGACGGTTCCCAGTGGGCGTTGTGTGCGCCGCGATGGGGCAAGGGCGGGGGACTTGCTTGGTGTCACCGGTACTCTGGGCGATGCGGCCTGCGCCCTCGCATGGTTGGCAGGGGAATTACCTGACCGCCAGACCTTAAGTGAGCAGGACGAGTCTTTTTTGAACGCTCGCTTTTTTCAACCAACGCCGCGCTTTGAGTGGCAAGATTGGCTGCTTGAAAACGCCCACGCAGCGATGGATATCTCCGATGGATTGCTCCTAGATGCCCGCAGATTGGCGGAGGCCTCGGGTTTGGGTGTGCATATAAATCCGGATCAGTTACCCCTCTCGCTAACGACCCGTCAGCGAGGCCTGAAAGAAGCCACTCGTTGGGCATTAACTGGTGGTGATGATTACGAGTTAGCCATAGCCTTCCCGCCGACGGTGGCTATCCCCTCAGGTATCACTGTGGTCGGGGAGTTCACCGATGCTCATGGGTTACACTGCCCGGGATATGAAGCAGAGATCATCGGCTTCGATCATTTTGCCGCCAGAGAACCGCACGAATAACATGGTGACACATCAGTTGACAGCGCAAACGACACGGCTCGCTCTGATTCTCGCCAGTTGGTTTGGTTCGGGTTACGCGCCCAAGGCGCCTGGGACTATAGGCTCGCTGGCGGCACTCCCGCTGGTGTTGCCATTACTGTATGGCTGCCCGCCCGTCGCGGTGCTGTCGATTGGGCTGGCCTTGTTGATAGCGGGGGCTTGGGCCGCGGGTATTGCGGGTGCCGCCTGGGGTCAAGTCGATCATGGAGCTATCGTCATTGATGAGGTGGTAGGCATGCTTGTCGCCGCCGCTATCCCTTTTTACCTGCTGAATCAGTGGATCGGCCCCGGTGCTCTCGCCGCTGTGTCTTTTTTAGCATTCAGAGTTTTTGATATTGCCAAGCCTTGGCCGATCAGTTTATTGGATCGGCGACTCAAGAACGGGTGGGGTGTGATGGTTGATGATGTGGCCGCCGGGATGTTGGCGGGCACGGTGACGGCTTCCGTACTCGCCGCCGCCATTGCGGTGACTTTGTAACCTACGACGCGCTAGTACTGACGTTTCACCATCGTATTAGCGGTGCTTCTCAGTGCCGCGGCGGCTTCGCCAAAGTAATCGAGGCAGGTGAGCGCTTCCTGAAGTAAACGCTCTGCCTCCTGGGTCGCCCCCTCGAGTCCCAAACAGCTGACGTAGGTCGACTTTTCGGCGACTTGGTCTTTCCCCGCTGTTTTGCCGAGGGCAGCGGTAGTTTGGGTGACATCGAGAACGTCATCAGCCACTTGGAAGCCCAGTCCGATTAAGTCGGCAAATTTGGCAAGGGTTTGGTTGGCTTCTTCAGTGGCCTCGGCGCAGCGGGCGCCTGCCAAAATCGCCGCCTTAATGAGCGCGCCGGTTTTTTGCGCATGGATTTGCTGCAGGGACGCCACACTCAGCGTCGCGTGCTCCGCAGCCATATCGAGAGCCTGTCCGCCGACCATTCCGCCGAAGCCTACGCCAGCGCTGATGAGCGCCACAATATCAATGCGCGCCTCGGCTGAGAGTCTGACTTCGTTAGCAATCAGCCTAAAGGCGGCCGCCTGAAGGCCATCACCCACCAGAATGGCAGTGGCTTCATCGTAGACGACATGCACTGTGGGTTTACCCCGCCTCATCTCGTCATTGTCCATTGCCGGCAGATCATCGTGGACCAACGAGTAGGCGTGCAGCCACTCGATCGCTGTGGCAATGGTGCGGGCGGCGGGTATCACCTTACCGGCAATGAGTTCACAGCTTTCTAGCGTCAGGCGTGATCGCAGCTGTTTGCCGGGATTTGCTAATACGTACTGGACGGCCTCAGCAAGACGAGGATCGGCGCACGCCACCACAGAGGCATCAACGGCATCGGCACTCATGAATCGATCGGTCGGATCTCATCATTAGCGCCGATCATTGCCACTCGTTGCTCGGCGGCCTCAAGGGCCTGGGTTGCAGCACCGACAAGGGACATACCACGCTCGTAGAGCACCAGCGAATCCTCAAGAGACACTTCTGGATCCTCCAGCTTTTCGATCACCGCTGCGAGCTCATCCATCTGCTGTTTTAGTGTCGGGGATTTCGCCTTACTCACAGGTCTCTCCGGCTATCTCGGTCGATCAACGGGTGGGCTAATTCGTGCCCACTGCGGCATGCACGGGGGTCACCTGCGGTTGCGCGGCCCGAATGATGTCGTCGGCCGTCAAGCCGGCGGCGATGCGATTTTGTTGTTGCGAGCCGTGATGAATAAAGCTGTCGGGAATGGCAATCTGGCGAAGCTCACAACGGATTTTCTCGCGGGATAGAAATTCCGCTACAGCACTTCCGGCGCCCCCCGCAAGGGCGTTTTCTTCGACCGTAATCAGTAGATCGTGCCCCCGGGCGATGGCGGCAACGGTTGCTTCGTCGAGGGGCTTTACCCACCGCATATCGACCAGCGTCGCATCGAGCTGGTCAGCGGCTACTTTCGCTTCTGTCAGCAACACCCCAAAGTTCAGCAGAGCGACTGACTTGCCCTCGCGAATTACAACTGCTTTGCCGATAGGCAACTCTGTCATAGTCTCTTCGACCAGCGCACCGGTGCCCTCCCCACGGGGGTAGCGAACGGCTGCTGGGCCCTGATGTTGATAGGCCGTATAGAGCAGCTGTCGGCATTCATTCTCATCCGAGGGGCAGGCAATGACCATGTTGGGCACGCAGCGCAGGTAGCTTAAATCAAAGACACCATGGTGTGTTGCGCCATCCTGACCGACAAGTCCTGCCCGATCGAGGGCAAAGGTGACGTCAAGATTTTGGAGGGCTACATCGTGGATCAGTTGATCGTAGGCGCGCTGTAAAAAAGTGGAATAAATAGCGACCACCGGCTTCAGTCCGTCGCATGCCATACCGGCGGCGAGCGTCACCGCATGCTGCTCGGCAATGGCCACGTCGTGGTAGCGATCTGGGAACTCTTTGGAAAAGTGCACCATGCCCGAGCCCTCGCACATGGCCGGGGTAATACCAATGAGTCGCCCATCTTTCGCCGCCAAGTCGCAAAGCCAGCGTCCAAAAACATCTTGGTATTTAGGCGGTTTGGGGCGGTCATTCGCTGGGGTAGCAGGTTTCGCTTCAATTTTGTTGATGGCGTGATAACCGACCGGATCGGTCTCGGCCGGGGTGAATCCCTTTCCTTTCACCGTCCGAATGTGTAATAGCTGCGGTCCCTGTAATTGCAGCATCGCCTCGAGAGTTTGGACCATCAGCGGTAAGTCATGGCCATCGAGGGGGCCGATGTAATTGAAGCCTAGCTCTTCAAACATCATGCCTGGTGCAACCAGGCTCTTCATCTGCTCCTCGGTTTTTTTGACGATGTCCCAAGCGGTACGAACGTGCTCAAGAATGCGTTTGGAGCCTTCTCGAAACGAGATGTAGGTGGGACTGGCCCATATTTTTGCGAAGTAGGTGGCCAGACCGCCGGTGTTGTGCCCGATCGACATTTGATTGTCATTTAGGATCACTAACAGGTTGGGTCGTACATGACCCGCGTGAGCAAGCGCTTCGAAAGCCATGCCGCCAGTGATTGCGCCATCGCCGATGACGGCGACAACCTTCCGGGTAGGGGTCAGCCGACCCGCGGCCACCGCCATGCCCATCGCGGCTGAAATGCTGGTTGAGCTATGGCCAACCCCAAAGGTATCGAACTCGCTCTCTGTCCGCTTTGGAAATCCTGACAGGCCGCCGGCTTGTCGCATCGTGTGCATGCGATCAGCACGCCCCGTGATGATTTTGTGAGGGTAGGTTTGATGGCCCACATCCCAGACGATTCTATCTTCCGGCGTGTTGAGCACGTGATGAAGTGCAACGGTGAGCTCGACAACGCCCAGTCCCGCGCCAAAGTGCCCCCCCGTTTGACTCACCGAATACAACATGAACTGACGGATTTCGTCGGCGAGGTGTACCAAATCCTGTTCGGACATGGATCGCAACGCAGCGAGATCGGCCTGAACGTTTTCCAGCAGCGGTGTTAGGGGTTTGTGTTGAGGAAACGTCTCGATCATCGCTCGATCATACCCTATTCATCGCCGAAAACGATATCAGGTTTCTGCCTACTTCAACCCCAGCGCCTGAGCCAGCATGGGGAAGATCGCTTGGTACGCTTCTCGCGAAGGAGTTTTGCCATCGGGCCAGTAGAAATCAGCTTCTGGTGCTCCGCTGTCATCAAGTAGCGCACTGTTTAGATCGAGTATCTCGAGCCCGGAAAAGCCCTCGATAGCGTTCATAGCCTGCTCGAATTGTGACCACTGCGACGCCCCGGGTCGAAAACGGGGTCCCCGAAACGGGAGGGCCACCACGAATCGCGGTGAGGATGACCAATAGGTGCGGCTTGCAGCGATAGCTTCCAAAGCCATCAAGGTCCGCTCTGACCCGGCGAGAATATCCTGTGGCTCGAGTAGTAGTAGGGTTGTGGTGGGCTGGTAATGAGCGACCAGTCGCTGAAAACAGGCTGCGACCGCCGCTGGATGTAACAGGCGTGAGGCTTTGATCATGGCATCTGTTTGCCAGGGCGAATTGGCGCCATGAGGCCATCGAATCAGCGAATCTCGTCCCAGAATAAGTATTGACCCGGTAGCTCCAGCATAAGCAATGTCCTGCGCCTCAAGTTCGCGGGTGACGTCGCCGCAATCGCTTGATAACGGGTTGGTGGTTATCGAGAGTTGCTTTGCCATCAATGCGATGAGCGGCAGAGATAAAACGATGACAATCAGGACAATATTGAGGGTGCCAAGTTTCGGGTATTCTTTTTCCATCGGCTTGCCTGCTTCCAGCACACATTGGGTGGCCTGTGGTGAGCATAGTAGTACAGGTGGTACTCTGCTCAAAACGGTGGTGGACTGCTCTGGGTCTTTGGCAGGTTTTTCGGATGCTCTATCAACAAAAAGTCGATTTAAAAAACCTCCAGTCATTGCTGCTTGCGGAGCAGCTGCGACATAGCCGCTTCGGCCTGCCCGGTGTGCAAATGCTGGCCGTTTTCGCTGTTTTTGGGTTGGTTTGGTTTCAAGTAGACACGCAATTACTGATCGGCTGGGGGATGGCAATGTCCTTGCTCAGCGCTCTTCAAATTATTCAGATTAGTCGCGCGATGCGTCAAAAAAGCTTCATAGATCGGCCTGCGCGCACCGAAATCCAGTTGACTGTGGGTGCAGTGGTCAATGGCGGTGCATGGGCACTCAGCGTGATTTGGCTTGAGCCCCAGCTACCCGATATGAGCTTTTACTTCCTGTTGTTACTTGTCACCATCATGGCAGTCACCACGATGGCAGTAATTTCAGCCGTGCGGATTGTTTATCAATGCTGGTTGTTGTCTACACTCGTTCCTATTGCTTTTTTACTCTCTTGGCAATTCGACGAACGCCCTTTTAATGCACTGATGTCATTATCACTTGTGGGTCTGACCTGCGTGTTGTTATTTGTGGGTTATTGGGTCAGCCAATCATTTAGTGAGTTGACAAAATCAAACCTTGAGCGACAGGCGATGAATCAGGAATTTTCCACTTTGAGCGAAAATCTCAAAGTGAGAAACTTTCAGCTTCAGCAGTTGCGGGATCAATTAGCTGAGATAGCAACCGTTGATGAGCTAACGGGTTTGCGAAATAGGCGGGGCGGTAATCAGCTACTAGAGCTAGAGCTCGAGCGCGCCAAGCGAACACATGTTTCGTTGGCAGTGGTTGCGATCGACGTTGACAGCTTTAAGCAATATAACGATACCTATGGTCACCCTTCAGGTGACCGAGTGCTTCAGCGAATAGCCGAAGTTCTCATCTCTACGACGGGTCGCGCTGGAGAAGCGGCGATAAGAATGGGTGGCGAAGAGTTTTTACTGGTTCTCCCTGGGGCGGAGAGCGACGACGCGATGAAGACGGCGAATCTAGTCAGGGAGCGTATTGAGGCTGCTGCCATTGCCCATAGCGAATCGAAAGTCGCGTCCTGCGTGACAGTGTCGCTCGGTGTGGTGTCTTACATTCCCGATAGAGGTAGCGACATTAGTGAATTGATAGCAGCTGCGGATCGGGCGTTGTATGCGAGTAAGAGTGGCGGTAGGAATCGTGTGACGCTGGGCCGTATCCAAGCTTAGTTACGCTCTTTCGGTAATAAAAAGTGCATATCTCAGGCAGGGGTCAAGCAGGCCTCAGTCGGAATTTGATTCTGAATAGCTAAACCGACGCAGGCGATTGAGCTCCCGCCGAGCGTGCTTATCGGGTCGATGATCTGGTCTCGCCATTGATCCGGCGGCTTTTCGCGCGGCTTGCTCCCGCAAGCGTCGGTCCAAACTACGGGGGGTCTCCTCATAGAGTGTTTGGGCGATTTGGGCACTGCGCCGCTCGGTGCTCAGGGCGACGACAACCACCTCCTTTTCATCCCAGCCCTGCCGAATCGTCAGCTGATCACCGACCGCCAGCTCTTTACTGACTTTGACGCGTAGACCCTCGAGGTGCACCTTGCCACCCTCGATGGCACTTTTGGCGAGGCTGCGTGTCTTGAAAAACCGGGCGGCCCACAACCATTTATCGACCCGTACCTTGTTGCGCTCGGATGACTCAGGCATGGTCTGGGAGTCCTGCAAATATCTCATCAAAGTGTTGGATTGATGGGTAGCGGGTGCTTGTTCTCGGTCGCTGTTGGCTATCGGGCTGACGCAGGGTAACCAAGTGGTGAATGCCGTACTTTTCCGCGGCGGCGAGAACGTGTTCCGAATCATCAACGAACAGGGTTTTCGTTGGATCAAAAGGATGATTGCGCTGGAGGTGAACCCAGAAAGCTGGATCCTCCTTGGGTGCGCCAAACTCGTGTGATGTAAAGCGCTTGTCGAGCCACGGACCGAGGGCTAGCTGGTCCAGTTTGATGGCGAGTGTGTCGGGATGGGCGTTAGTAATGAGAATTGCCTCACAGTGACTCGCCCGAAGTCTCCGCAAGAACGTTTCGGCGTGGGGTCGCCAGCTGACGCCGGCGGCGACTTCACGCTTCAGGGACGCGATGTCAAAGCCGAGGGTGGACGACCAGAAGTCGAGACAATACCAGTTCAACTTACCAGTTTGGCTTTTGAAGATTGGCGTAAGGTAGTCGTTCGCTTCCTGCAAGCTCAGTTGATTCCGAGATGCATAGTGCTGTGGGATGGTATACAGCCAGAAGGTGTTGTCGAAGTGAAGGTCTAGCAGGGTGCCATCCATATCCAAGAGCACGGTATTAATTTGTGCCCAATCTATGGACTGAATTTTTCGATCCCTCGCCACTACCAGTGCCATTGTCAGTGTTACTCTTCCTTCATGTATGCCGATTTTTTAACCCAGCCCGCCGCGCCCATGTTTTCAACAGACTTGGGCTTGCAGCCTGGCGCGCTCAAAACGCTGTTGTCCCTGATGGCCAGTACCAGTGACACGATCTTGAGTCACTATAACAAGACTGAGAAGGTCTCTGTGGAGCGCAAGGCAGATAAAAGTCCGGTCACTGCTGCTGACAAGGCGGCTCATGAACAGCTCAGCCAGGGACTGGCGCAATTAAGCCCTGATATTCCGGTGTTGTCCGAGGAGTCTCCGGAGGCCGATATTGCCGCCAGAAGGCAATGGCCAGCCTGCTGGGTGGTCGACCCCCTCGACGGTACCAAGGAGTTCATTGGTCGCACCGGTGAATTTACGATTAATGTCGCACTTGTCCGTGACTCCCGTCCGGTCCTCGGGGTCATTGCTGTGCCTATGGAGGGTCTTTGCTATCTGGGCCTACCTACGGTGGGCTTATGGCGTTGCCAAGGAGTGGATTATCTAGCGCTGACGCCACTTGAAGCACAGCCAATGCCGGAAGAGGGCATTCGATTTTTGGCGAGCGAACGGCACCACCCCGATCGGGTTGCCGCCGTGAGAACACACCTGGAGACGACGGGAAAGGTGGTAAGCCGTCACAACGCGGGCTCGGCACTTAAGTTTTGTGCGCTCCTTGAGGGCAGCGCCGATGTGTATCCACGCACCTCACCGTGCTATGAGTGGGACGTGGCGGCAGGGGACGCCCTCGTCTGGGCCGCCGGCGGGATTGTGGTCGATTTGTGGGGAAATCCCATTCAGTACAACTCACGGGACTCTCTGTTGGTTCGGCGTTTTATTGCGACCAGCCGAGGGGGTGAGCAGTGGTTGCCTTTGTTACTGGCCCTGGAACATGATTTATAAGCTGGGCGGCTTGTGGAACATGCGCCCAGCGGGTAATTTGCGCGGTACTGCGAGGTGAGAGCGGACTATGCGAGACGGCAACAACAGCGATGCGGCTAATCATGAGATGACGCCCGCAATGCGTCTCATGACACTGCAAGCCCGCCATCGCAGTCTCGATGAGAAAATTATCAACCTGCAGAGCCAGCCTTATCAGAATCAGCTACTCATTCAGCGATTGAAAAAAGAGAAACTGCGACTCAAGGATGTCATCGAACGGCTTCGTGACGACATGATTCCCGACTTAAACGCCTGACGATTTTAAGCGCCGGGTGACTCTACTGCTAGATAACGGGGTAGCCTTCGTGCTTCAGCAGCCACCTTTTGCGCTCCAGTCCGCCGGCGAAACCGGTAAGCGCTCCGGTTGACCCAATAACCCGGTGGCAGGGAATGATGATGGGTATGGGGTTAGCGCCGATAGCGCGGCCCACGGCGCGCACGGCCTTGGGTTTCTCGATACTGTGCGCCACTTGTCCGTAGCTCAGCGTGTTCCCCCAGGGAATGTCTCCAAGTGCTTGCCACACCTGTGTTTGAAACCCGGTCCCTGCAGGGGCTATCGGTAGGTCGAACGCTTTTCTCGTCCCCGCGAAATATTCATCTAATTGCGACAGGGTCTTTTTCAAAAGGGTGGGCAGAGCATGCTTTTCCGCCGTACCTGCCGAATTGGCCTTAAGGTCTGGCCAGTGAATGGCGGTGAGGGCGGTGGGCAGTGCCTCGATCACAAGCGGACCAACAGGACTCTGATAACACACGGCAGTTATGGTTTGTTCGGGGGCGCATTTCATTGGCTAAGGCTCCGAGGGGATGGGGGTGGTTCATTTAACAACGCTTCTTCGACATGAGCCGCGAAGCCGGTACCTGCTTGCCCGTACAGATTGAATGCCGATATGCCGAGCTCAGAGAGCTC
>Ga0181558_10000823_pt1 | contig 29388 bp, 27 predicted proteins | sample 011ome_22_FD_133754 | JGI IMG/M metagenome (GOLD analysis project Ga0181558, IMG submission 133754) | Coastal salt marsh microbial communities from the Groves Creek Marsh, Skidaway Island, Georgia - 011507BT metaG (megahit assembly) | ecosystem: Environmental > Aquatic > Marine > Intertidal...
CTTTACCTTGCCAAAAAAGGAGGAGGATATACCTATAAACCACAAGAATGCTTTGACTTAGACGGTATTTCAGAGGATACAGATGCGGTATTTTTTGATGCAGACCAGGATGGAGATGCAGACTTGTTTGTTACTTCTGGAGGTAATGAATCTGGGTTTGGGAGCCTTGACCTTGCCGATCGTCTCTACCTCAACGATGGCCAAGGTAACTTTTCAAAAAGTTTCAATACTGGCCTAGCAGGAATTTATGGGAGTAGCTCGGTCGTGGTTCCTATAGATATCAATGCTGATGGTGCCTTAGATTTATTGGTAGGAGGGAGACTGATTCCATTTACTTACGGAGTTTCAGCTGACACTCACATTTGGATCAACGATGGAAAAGGAAATTTTACTGAACAATCTGCAGCATTGGCTCCTGGATTGAAGGCAATTGGAATGGTAACCGATGCCAAAGTCCTAGATTACGATGGGGATGGATTGCAAGATGTGGTAGTAGTTGGCGAGTGGATGGCCCCAACTTTTTTCAAAAACGTAGGGAAAAAGTTAGAAAAAATGACGCTGCCGGGAATGGAAAACCTGAAAGGATCGTACCGAACCCTAGAAGTAGGAGACTTCAATGGGGATGGCAAGCCTGACCTAGCCCTAGGCAATCAAGGATTCAATACCCGCATGAAGGGATCAACTACCCGGCCTATCAAAATGTATCTCAATGACTTTGATCAAAACGGATCCGTCGAACAAGTATACACCCAAGTAGTGGATGGGGTAACCATTCCCTATACGCTAAAACACGAACTTGAAAGACAGGTGCCCAGCATTAAGAAAAAGTACATCCGGTATGCAGATTATGTGGACCAAAGTTTACACGATGTGTTTAGCAAAGAAGTAATCGATCGTTCTATTATTCAGGAAATGAACCACCTAGAATCTGGGATTTTACTCAACCAAGGCGATGGAAACTTTGCCTGGAAACCTTTTCCTATGGATGGGCAGAAATCTTGGATCTTTGCAATTCATGTGCTAGATATCAATGAGGATGGTATCCAAGACCTAATCCTAGGGGGTAACTTATCTAATATCAAACCTGAACTTGGAAAGCAAGATGCGAGCTATGGTGAGGTATTGCTCGGAAATGGGGATGGGACTTTTACTTTCTGGCCCAATCGAATTCATGGATTGAGGTTGGACGGTGACATCCGAACTATCACAAATATTGGTGGTAAGCAACTCCTTTTCGTCATTAATAACGCTCCTGCTGAAATCTGGAACTATTAAGCGTACCTAATCGGGCCTGCAAGATCCCTGTCCGGTATCTTTTGGGAATACCCGCCATTTGGGTAACTTTGTAGCCATTGAATGAATAAATTAAACCAACTCTAAAGTTTCTTATCCTCGTTTATATTTATCTATGCGATTCCAAAGAATAGTACTCCTTCCTCTCCTCCTTTTGGTACTAGTAATCTCGTGCCAGGAGAAAAAAGACTACTCTCAGGCAATTACCGATGGAAGTTATTTTCATCGTGCCCAAAACCAAATCACGGAAGTGATCATCCACGATATTTTTTCACCTCCTGTTGCTGCTCGAATTTATTCCTACGCCTCTTTGGCCGGCTACGAGGTAGCAGCAGCTACTGACCCTGCCCAATATGCTTCTTTGATGGGACAATTAAATGGGTCAGAACCAATTTCTATCCCTGTCCCAGCGAATATTTACCCTCCACTCGCCTCTCTAGCCGCTTACTACCATGTGGGTACCGCCCTGATTTTTTCCGAGGAAAAAATAGATGCACATCGAGATGCGGTATACAAAGAACTTCAGGAAAAAGGGATTCCTGACGATGTTTTTGAAGCCTCTGTAGCTTTTGGGCAAGCTATCGGAGAGAAGGTCAAGGAATACTCCAAAAAAGACAATTACCACCAAAGTCGATCTTTTCCAAAGTATACCGTCACCAGTGAACCAGGCACCTGGCAGCCTACTCCGCCAGCCTACATGGAGGCAGTTGAACCCCATTGGAACAAGATTCGAACCTTTGTGTTGGACTCTGCTGCTCAGTTTAAGGTAAGTCCTCCCCCCGCATTTTCCACGGATCCTAATTCTGATTTTTACAAAAGAGCATTGGAAGTATATGAGTCTCAAATAAAGGCTTCTGAAGAGCAAATGGCCATAGCTAATTTTTGGGATTGCAATCCTTATAAAATGAATGTCAAAGGACACGTCATGTTTGCCACCAAGAAAATAACTCCTGGGGGTCACTGGATGGGGATTGCATCCATCGCCTCGGCTACCGCCAAAAAAGATTGGAAAGGCACCATTGAAGCCTTGGCTTTGACATCCATTTCGCTCAACGAAGCATTTATCGCCTGCTGGGATGAAAAATACCGTAGCCGAACTATCCGCCCTGAGACCTACATCAATCAGCACATTGATGAAAACTGGGTTCCCTTGCTTCAAACCCCTCCTTTTCCAGAGCACACCTCTGGACATAGCGTAGCGTCTACGGCCGCCTCCTACACCTTAGCCCAGCTATTTGGGGATCAGCTCCACATCGTAGATAGCACCGAGGTGGCTTATGGCCTTCCTGTTCGGGAATTTGACTCCTTCTCTCAGGCGGCATCCGAAGCTGCCATCAGCCGTTTTTATGGAGGCATCCATTACCTACCTGCCATCGAAGAAGGTAGGGTGCAAGGCAAACAAGTGGGGGAATGGATTTGGAAAAATATATCTACACGACCGGATAAGGTCACTGAAAAAAAATAATTTCTTTTTTTCCCCGAAGAGACGCAGGGGAATAGCTCCTTACTGGAATGTTGTGGAACTGTCGTTGTGCGAGATTCTTTTTTTAGGTTGAACGGTAGGATTTTTTATTGGTACAGTTTTTTGTCCAAAATGTACTCCTCTACCTTTTGGGGAAGTAGGTACCGAACCGACAATCCCTCTTGAATAGACTTTCGAATAAAAGTGGCCGAAATATCCAACAAGGGTGCATCTATATAGCTAACTCCAGCATGATCCAACTTTTTAACTTCCCCCGGTCTGGGATATACCAAGATGGGGTAGTTTTCCAAGATAGCTTGGTAATTTTTCCATTTGTGAAAATGTCTTAGGTTGTCTGAACCCAAGAATATGGAAAATTGATGCTGAGGGAACTTATCAGTCAAGTAAGCGAGTGTGTCAATCGTGTAGCTAGGTCTAGGCATTCGAAACTCTACGTCCGAAGCCCGGAATTGATAATTATCATCGATAGCAAGTTCCACCATCCTGAAGCGGTCATGCTCATGAGCTAAAGATTCTTGCTTTTTAAGAGGATTTTGAGGACTGACCACAAACCAAACTTGGTCCAATCCCCCTCGCTGAAAAAGGCTTTGAGCGATAATCAGATGTCCCACATGAATGGGATTGAAACTTCCAAAGTACAGCCCTATTTTCATAGTTAATGCTTTAAAAATTCCGTCACCAAGGCAATGGTTTCTGCCGAAGAGCGAGCAAAATCATCGTTGAGTACAGTTACGTCAAACTGGGGTTCAAAGGTCATTTCAAACTTGGCCTTGTAAACTCTTCGGGAAAGCGTCTCTTCGGTTTCTGTTCCGCGGTCATGGAGTCGCGATTCCAATACTTCCAAAGAAGGCACCTTCACAAAAATAGCCAACGCCTGTTCTCCAAAATAATGCTTTAGGGCCAATCCTCCTTTAACATCCACATCAAAAATCACTGCCTTCCCTTCCTTCCAAATTCGATGCACCTCCTCTTTCAATGTGCCGTAAAAATTACCTGCATATACCTCTTCCCATTCCACAAAAGCATCTTGATCTATCTTTTGTTTGAATTCCTGAATACTTAAAAAATAGTAGTCCCTCCCATGTACCTCATGTCTTCCACGACGATCTCGAGTACAGGCAGAGATGGAAAACCCCAGATGGGGAACATGCTGCATCAAGTGCTTGACAAGAGAAGTCTTTCCTGATCCTGAGGGAGCGGAAAAAATAATGGCTTTTCCTGAAGGGATACTCATCGTGCGTCTTGGATCATTTGTCGGATGGATTCCGCTAGTTTATCAGGCAGAGGTTGTTTGGTGCATTTGGTTTTGAGTACCTCTCGGATAGCTTGTTCCAAGTGATAATGGGCAAAGCAGGGCTGACATTTATCTAGCTTTTCTTGAAGCATTTCATTTCCGCCATCCACCAACTCACCATCCAGAATACGCTCAAGAAGCTGAAAGCACTTACTTTCATCGCTGCACTGTAATTTCCGCTCTGGGGATGATCCTTTTATATTTTCCATAACTACTTGTTTAATCCTCCTCTTCGCCTGTGGCATAACCCATGGATTGGGCATAGCCTTTTAAAGCGTCTTTTAATAAATTCCTAGCTCTATGAAGCCTAGACCGAACCGTGCCGATGGGAATATCCAAAATTTTCGCCATTTCTTCGTAGGTAAATCCTTCTAAATCTGCTAGGATTATCACTGTTCTAAAATCTACTGCCAAGCCATTCAATGCATTGGAGATCTCATCTCCCAACATATCCTTGACAGATTCTGCACGAAGGTCACTTGTACTTTGGTAGTCTGCATCGTCGGAATTGTAAAAAGTCTCTACTTCCTGGTAATCCACCGTGGCTGGCTTCTTACTTTTTTTTCGATAGTCGTTGATGAAACTATTTTTAAGGATACGAAACAACCAGGCCTTCGCATTGGTCCCCTGCTCAAAAGAATTTATAAACCGGAAGGCTTTCATATACGTGTCTTGCACCAAATCCTTGGCATCGTCTTCATCGAAGGTAAGACGGAAGGCAAAATTGTACATGGAATCGATATGAGGCATAAACTCCCCATCAAAGATCGTAGATCGCTCCTCCTGAGAATATTTCCTTCGCTGTACGTCAGACATAAGTTCAAAAGTACACAATGCCTCAAATTATACCTAAATTCACCTCCTAATTCGCTGCTTTTCCTTTATTTTGTAGCAGCTTCCTCCACCATTTAGGAGCAGGTTATCTCTTCCTATCGCATACACATGTTTTTCTTTCGATTATTTTCTCAACTACCACTTGGGGTTTTGTACCTGTTTACTGATATCCTTTACTTCATCGCTAGGTATGTCATTCGCTACCGCAAAAAAGTAATTGAGGAAAATCTACTCCATGCCTTTCCTGACAAATCAACCACAGAACGGAAAGCCATTCGAAATAGATTTTACCGAAACTTCACCGACTCCATCGCTGAAACCATCAAATCTCTCAGTATTTCAAAGGAGGAACTAGCTCGTAGGTTCACCATTACCAATCAGGATTTCCTGGATCAAGGAGTGATAAATGGGTCTAGTGTCTTACTCCTTGCCGGGCATTTTTTCAATTGGGAACTTGGACTTCAACAAGCAGCAGTACTCAGCAAAGTACCTTCAGAGGGAGTGTATTTAAAAATCAATAGCCCTTTTTTCAATCAACTCATGTACAAGGCAAGGACTCGCTTTGGGAACACTGTGACGGAGAAAAATGAGTTTCGTGAAACCGTCAAAACCCTCAACAAGGACCACCGCGTCGTTCAACTTGCAGCAGATCAACGGCCCAATCGACGATCTACGCGCTACCAGCGCAACTTTCTAAATCGACCTGCATACTTCTTTGAAGGAGCAGAGCATATCGCTAAAAGCATGAACCTTCCGGTGTACTTTGGAGAAATCTCCAAACTTGGTAGAGGACGCTACCAGGCTACCTACGAATTACTTGCAAAAGGCCCCTACGATGGGCATTCAGCCCACAGCATCACGGATGCCTTCTGTGCAAGATTGGAAGCAAATATTCATTTGCAACCCGATTTATATCTTTGGAGTCACAAGCGCTGGAGAATTTAAAAATAAGGTGTCTAAAAGAGACTTTAACTCCACACTAGGAGCATTGGCCGAATCCTATACCAAAAAAAAAATCAATTTCATCCCCTAATTTCACTAGATTAAAGTTTAAGGAACATCAGGATTTGCTACTTAAGTCTAGCTATTTTTACTAAAAATGGATTACCTCAAGGAACTCAATTCCGAACAAAGACAAGCTGTAGAACGCACCGAAGGCCCTGTGATGATCATTGCCGGTGCAGGATCTGGCAAAACGCGGGTACTTACCTACCGGATTGCTCATCTTATCTATGCCAAGGGAGTAGATGCCTTTAATATCCTGTCTCTGACCTTTACCAATAAGGCAGCTAGCGAGATGAAACATCGGATTGAGAAATTGGCAGGTTTGGAGGCTCGGAATACCTGGATGGGAACCTTTCACTCCGTTTTTGCTAAAATCTTGCGGGTAGAAGCTGACAAACTTGGGTATCCATCCAATTTTACGATCTACGATACCGATGACTCCAAATCCCTGATCCGAACTTTAGTAAAGGAACTTCGCTTAGACGACAAGGTTTACAAACCCAGCGTGGTGCTATCCAGAATTTCTGGGGCAAAAAACAGGCTCATCTCCTGGCAAACCTACCAAAATGATCCCTTTGTGAAAGCAGATGACGAAGCCGCCCTACGCCCACGGATGGGCGAAATTTACCAACGCTACCAAGAGCGCCTATTTAAAGCTGGGGCAATGGACTTTGACGACCTGCTATTCAATACCAACGTGTTGTTTCGAGATCACCTCGAAGTGCTCAATAAGTACCAGCAGCGTTTTAAATACGTGATGGTGGATGAGTTTCAAGACACAAATATTTCTCAGTACTTGATTACCAAAAAGATTGCAGCAGTGCACCAAAATATCTGCGTAGTGGGGGATGATGCCCAAAGTATTTACGCCTTTCGGGGAGCGGATATTCAAAATATCTTAAACTTTGAGAAGGACTACCCAGACTTGTTTGTGGTGAAGCTAGAACAAAACTACCGCTCCACCAAGACCATCGTGGAAGCGGCCAACTCCATTATTGACAAGAACAAAGCCCAACTCAAAAAGATCGTTTGGACTTCCAACCCTGAAGGAGATCTGATCGAATTGATCAAAGCCACCTCAGACAATGAGGAGGGAAGACTCGTGGCGACCACGATTTTTGAAGAAAAAAACAACAAAAAGCTCCAGAACAGTGACTTTGCCATCCTCTACCGCACCAACTCCCAGTCTCGTGCCATGGAGGAGGCATTACGGAAACTCAATCTGACCTATAAAATCGTGGGAGGCCTCTCTTTTTACCAACGTAAGGAGATTAAGGACCTCATGGCCTACCTTCGCTTCGCTGTTAACCCTGCTGATGAAGAGGCCTTCAAGCGCATCATCAACTACCCGAAAAGAGGGATTGGGGATACTTCGGTCGAAAAAATTCTTGTTTCGGCCTACGAACATGATATTCCTCTTTGGGATGTCGTACAAAATGCACACAGCTTTTTAGGCGGACGGGCAGGAGTATCTGTTGACGATTTCTCGACCATGATCAAAGCATTTCAAATCGAAATCGAACGAAAAGACGCTTTTGAAGCCGCAAGTTCAGTAGCAAAACAGAGCGGGTTGCTTCGAGAACTTTATGAAGACAAGACCATTGAAGGCTTAAGCCGTTACGAAAACGTGCAGGAATTACTCAATGCAATCAAGGAGTACGTAGACAACCCAGAGAATGAGGACAAGAGTTTGGGTGCCTTCCTTCAGGAAATTGCGCTACTCACCGACAACGACCAGGATAAAAGTCAAACCGATGCCATCACCCTGATGACTATCCACGCCTCCAAAGGCTTGGAATTTAAGCAGGTGTTTGTAGTTGGTATGGAAGAAGACCTTTTCCCCTCCCAAATGATGATGCAAAGTCGAGAAGACTTGGAAGAGGAACGCAGACTCTTCTACGTAGCCTCCACGCGTGCTATGGAAAAATTATATCTCAGCTATGCACTCACCCGCTACCGCTTTGGGCGCTTGCTGAATTGCGAACCCAGCCGATTTTTGGAGGAGGTCAACCCGGCCATGCTCAAGGTAAATAAGCGTCTTTCAGCTACCCGTGACTTTCCTGGCTCCTTTCGCAAGGAAGGCCCTCCAGGAGGGACTGGATTTATTGGCATCAAAAAGCAACCTGAAACCCGCTTACCGACTGCCATGAATGTGCATACACCTAGTCCAGACTTTACCCCCAGCAATACAAATGGACTCCAGGAAGGGCAATTGGTAGAACATCCTAAATTTGGTTTTGGTAAGGTTCAAAAAATTGAAACCGAAGGACTTAACAAAAAAGCAAGCATTCAGTTTGAACATTTTGGGGAGAAAACTTTATTGCTTAGCTTTGCCAAGCTCAGAATCATAGACTAATCACCTACCCTCCAACCCATGGTGATTTTTTGTTTGCTTTTTACCTGCAAAAATTTAGAGAGGACATGGAGCTCAAGGACACTGAAAAACAACAACTTATTTTGAAAGAATACGGAAAAAATATCCAACAATTGGTTCAGCATGTGACTGCAATTGCTGATCGTGACCGTCGCACACAAAGTGCCTACACCATTGTGGAAATCATCAAGCAGCTCAATCCAAGCCTGAGGCAGGAAAATGACCAGAAGCTTTGGGACGATTTATACATCATGTCCAATTTTACCTTGGATATAGACGGACCTTTTCCCATGCCTGAGAAGGAGCTTCTAGGCAAAAAACCACAGCCGGTTGGCTACCCCAAAGGACAAATTAAATTCAAGCACTACGGAAGAAACATTGAAAAGCTAATTGAGAAAGCTGTAGAAATCGAGAATGACGAAGAACAAGAAAATGCGATCATCTACATCGGGCAGCTCATGCGTAGCTTTCACTCCACATGGAACCGAGATAATTTTGATGACGGAATCATCCTAGATGATATCAAAACCCTCTCCAAAGGAAAACTCCACATTGACTTAGAGAAAGTTCGTGAGAATGCCCTCTTTGAATCCAATACCCGAAGAGATTTCAAAATCCCTCACCAAGAGGAGGAGCATTCTAAAAAGAAAAACAACCACGGAAAGAAATTCCGCCCAAGCCACAAAAAACGAAGATAAGCACATGGCGTCTTTTAGAGTCGAAGGTGGGCACCACCTCACAGGAGAAATCATCCCTCAAGGTGCAAAAAATGAAGCATTACAAATTCTTTGTGCAGTACTCCTAACTTCTGAGGAAGTAACCATCCACAAGGTTCCGAACATTCGAGACGTCAATAAGCTCATCGAGCTCCTCTCGGACATGGGTGTGAAAGTTCAAAAACTTGGCCCTGAGTCCTACACTTTTAAAGCAAATGAGGTCAACTTAGATTACCTAGAGTCGGAAGACTTTCTTACCAAAGCTTCTGCTCTTCGTGGTTCAGTGATGATCCTAGGTCCTCTTTTGGCTCGCTTTGGTACAGGCAAACTATCCAAACCAGGCGGGGATAAAATCGGCCGAAGACGCATGGACACCCACTTCTTTGGCTTTCAAAAGTTGGGCGCTCAGTTTCACTACGATTCAAAAAACGAAATCTTCCACATCGATGGCAAAAACCTCAAAGGTAGCTACATGCTCCTAGATGAGGCCTCTGTAACCGGTACTGCCAATATTGTGATGGCAGCTGTAATGGCTGAAGGCAAAACCACCATCTACAATGCTGCCTGCGAACCCTATTTGCAGCAGCTTTGCGACATGCTCAACCGCATGGGTGCTCAGATCACTGGTGTTGGTTCCAACCTTCTCCACATTGAAGGAGTGAAAACTCTAGTAGGAACTACTCATACGCTCCTTCCTGATATGATTGAGATTGGCTCTTTTATTGGAATGGCCGCCATGACCCAGTCTGAAATCACCATCAAAGACTGTCAAATTCACCGCTTGGGTATCATTCCGGAAACCTTCCGCCGCATGGGCATCCAGTTGGAGTTTAGAGGAGATGACATCTTTGTCCCTGCACAAAAACACTATGAAATTGAAACCTTTATTGATGGTTCAATCCTCACAGTAGCGGATCAAATCTGGCCTGGATTCACCCCTGATCTATTGTCTATCATCTTAGTGACGGCTACTCAAGCAAAAGGAACCGTACTCGTACACCAGAAAATGTTTGAATCCCGCTTGTTCTTCGTGGACAAGTTAATCGATATGGGTGCACAAATTATCCTTTGTGATCCGCATCGAGCCACCGTGATCGGTTTGGATCGAAAATACCCACTTCGCGGGATCCGAATGACTTCTCCAGATATTCGTGCTGGAGTATCCCTATTAATTGCGGCGATGTCCGCCAACGGCACTTCTGTGATTGATAACATCGAACAAATAGACCGAGGCTACCAAAACATAGACGAGCGACTCAATGCGCTGGGTGCTAAAATCACCCGTATTGATTAAACTTGCTCAAATTCAAATTTTCAAATCCCCTTGACTTTAGCCAAGGGGATTTTTTGTATCCAGACCACTTTTTCATTTCCATCCTTTCATCCATTTTCCAGAATTTTTGGTATCTTCTTGGCCAATTTACATAACCCAATTAACCTTATGACCAAAAAGAAACTCCGAAGTCAGGAATGGTACGGTAGAAACGGTAAGGATGGATTTATTTACCGATCCTGGATGAAAAACCAGGGGCTTCCACACCATCTTTTCACCGGCGAAAAGCCAGTGATTGGCATATGCAATACTTGGTCAGAACTCACCCCCTGCAATGCCCACTTCCGGGATTTGGCAGAGGCCCTCAAGCGGGGTATCTGGGAGGCAGGAGGATTTCCTTTGGAGTTTCCAGTCATGTCCCTTGGCGAATGCTCGATCAAACCCACGGCTATGCTTTTTCGTAACCTCGCCTCCATGGACGTGGAAGAAAACATTCGTGCCAACCCTATGGATGGCGTCATCCTGATGTGTGGCTGCGACAAAACTACCCCCTCCCTGGTGATGGGTGCCGCCTCAGTCAACCTCCCCACCCTCGTGCTTTCCGGCGGCCCCATGCTAGTAGGTAGATTTAAAGGCAAAAAAATAGGCACCTCAGATATTTGGCGCTTTGCTGAGGACTTCAAGCTCGGCAAACTCTCCCAAGAAGATTTCATCGAAGCCGAAGCAGCTATGTCCAGATCTGTGGGTCACTGTGCTCCGATGGGTACTGCCTCCACCATGGCGGCCATGGTGGAAGCGCTTGGCCTAGCATTACCAGACAATGCCACCATCCCCGCTGCAGATTCCCGACGTAAAGTAATGGCCCACCTGGCTGGTATGCGCATCGTTGAGATGGTCAAGGAAGACCTGACCATGGACAAAATTCTTACCCGAAAAGCCTTTGAAAATGCGATCATGGTCAATGCAGCCGTGGGAGGGTCTACCAATTTTATCCTTCATCTAATTGCCATTGCCAAACGAATCGGCGTCCCCTTGGACCTTGCCGACTTTGATGAATTTTCTTCTCGAATTCCACTGATTGCCAATGTACAGCCCTCAGGTGAGCATTGGATTGAAGACCTATTTTATGCAGGTGGATTGCCTGCGGTCATGAAAGAGATCGAAAAACACCTTCATACCGATGCGCTTACAGTGAATGGCAAGTCCCTAGGGGAAAACATAGCCAAGGCCGAGTGCTGGGACAGAAACCTAATTGGTACCTTCGAAAATCCCATCAAACCGGAGTCTGGCATAGCCGTACTGAAGGGCAATCTTTGCCCTCAAGGTGCTGTGCTAAAGCCTTCTGCTGCAACTCCAAGCTTGTTGACGCATACCGGTAGAGCGGTGGTCTTTGAGGATATTGATGACTACAAAGCACGAGTAGACGATCCCAACTTGGATATTGATGAGACCTGCGTGATGGTTCTCAAAAAAGTTGGTCCCAAAGGCTATCCCGGCATGCCCGAGGTTGGCAACATGGGGCTTCCAAAAAAACTCTTGGAAAAAGGGGTAAAAGATATGGTTCGAATTTCAGATGGGCGTATGAGTGGGACAGGCTTTGGTACTGTAGTGCTTCACGTCTCTCCAGAATCCGCCATCGGCGGGCCACTTGCACTGGTTCAAAATGGAGATTTGATTGCTTTGGATGTACCCAATCGAAGCCTCAACGTATTGATATCGGATGAGGAAATGGCAAGACGCCAAGCAACATTTCAACCAAGTATTCTTCCCTACGATCGGGGGTATGTCAACTTATTTTTGGACAAAGTCAACCAAGCTCACGAAGGAGTGGACTTTGATTTTCTCCAAGGAAGTTCGGGATCCGAAGTAAAAAGAGATTCACACTAATTTTGGGGTCGAGAGGAAAATCCAACCGAGCTCACACCTTTCAAACAAGTGCCATGAACAAGGTAGCAATCATAACTGGAGCAGGACAGGGCATTGGCTTAGCCATAGCCCAGAAATTGGTGGAAAACGGAACCCAGGTACTCCTCAATGATCGGGAAAAAAGCTTGACCCAAGAAGCAGTAGCTAGTCTCTCCCTCTTGCAAAAAGGAGCCGTCATCGGCTGTTCGGGAGATGCTGCAGACCCGGAAGTCATTACAGAACTCGTATCCCTTGCTCTCCAGAATTTTGGACACATTGACCAATTGGTTTGCAATGCTGGTATTACCCTATTTGGCAGCTTTTTAGACTATTCAAGGGCGGATTTTATGGAGGTGATGCGTGTCAACCAAGCTGGCACTTTCTTTCTGACTCAGGCTGTAGCCCAGGTCATGAAAAACCAAGGTCAAGGAGGAGCGATGCTATTCACCTCTTCGGTAACCGCCCACCAAAGTCATGAAAACCTAGCAGCCTATGCCATGAGTAAAGCAGCCATCGAAATGTTAGCTAAAAATTTGGTTTTGGAACTTGCTCCACTAGGGATCCGAATCAATACGATCGCCCCAGGCGCTACCATCACGGAGCGCACTACATCAGATCCTGGCTATGTGGATACCTGGTCCAAAATTACCCCGCTAGCCCGACCTGCATTTCCAGCAGACATCGCAGAGGCTGCTAGTTTTCTGCTTTCCGATGCAGCAAAACACATCACTGGCCAAACCCTCATCATTGATGGAGGATGGACTGCCATCAGCCCCTCGCCTTATGCCTAAATCTACCAAGTCCCTTAAGCGAGTTCCCGCCCCTTGGACCCTGCGGGGAGAAGGCATCATTCTGCTTTTTCGCTTCAAAGAAAACTGGGTAGACCAAGCGGCCAACTTACCTAAATCCCTCCACCAAAAATTCAAAGGGGGATTTGGCTACGTAATGCTCGTAGACTACCAGGAATCACCTGTAGGTCCCTACAAAGAACTTCTGTTTATCCCTGGAAAATTTGGGGAGGAAAAATTACATACCATCACCACCATCTTCGTAGACTCTGAGGCGAGCACCGTGAATGGACGGGCCAATTGGGCCATACCAAAGCAAACAGCCGACTTCAACTGGCAAAAAGAGAAAGGATTAGACCATGTGGATGTTTTCTTGAATGGAAATCTAGTATTCCAAGCCAGCATTCGCTCTGGCGGAATCTCATTTCCGATGAGCACCGCACTCCTTCCTATTCGACTTCGACAAGAATTAGAAAATCAGGTTTTTTTCACCCAACCAGAAGGAAAAGGATGGGGGAAGCTGGCACGCATTCAAAACTTAAAGGTCGAACCTCAACTTTTCCCTGACATCCGAGGTATCAAACCCCTACTAGCCCTAAAGGTGAGCCCATTTACCCTCACTTTTCCCACGCCAAGTATCCCAGCATGAAGCCCTACAAAGACGCATACGTAATCGTAACTGGAGCCGGATCGGGCATTGGATTGGAGTTGATCAGGCAACTTTATCCACACACCAAACATCTTTTGGCAGTAGATTTTCTTTCGGAGAACCTGGATCGCCTTCGGGAAGAATTTCCATGCCTCCAAGGATTAGTTCTGGCTGATTTAAGCAAAAAAGAAGGAAATGCACCTATCCTCGAATGGGTCCAAGCCCATTGGAAAGGAGTGGATTACTGCTTTGCCAATGCTGGAAAAGCCAGTTATGCCCCCGCTGCTGACCAAGACTGGATAAATATGGAACAACTCTTCCAGTTGAATGTGCACTCCCCCATCCAATTGGGGTTGGCATTACAACAACTTTTTCCAACGCATCCGCTCCGCCATGTAATTACTTGTTCTGCCATCGCCTACTGGGCCATTCCAGGCTATAGCTTGTATAGCAGCACCAAGGCTGCACTCCTCCAATGGGCCGATTGCCTTTGGGCCGAAGGAGATGGAGATTGGCTTACACTAGTTTTCCCAATCGCCACCGCCACCGCATTTTTTGAGGCGGCAGGAGCCAATATTCCTCGTGCATTCCCAGTCCAAAACCCACAGCAAGTGGCGCATACCATGCTTGTAGGGGCTGCAAAAGGAAAAAAGAAGATTTTTCCTTCTCACTTATTTAAAAGCGTACTCTTCCTCAACCGGTTGCTTTTTGTACTCCAACCATTGGCAACGGCAATTGAATTTCGAAAATTTAAAAACTGGGTTTCCAACAAGAATTCCAATTAAATCAACCGCTATGAAAAAGCTCTTATTACTCCCCGTTCTCCTTCTTACCCTAGTTTTTGCTTGCCAGCAAAAGGAACCCCTTCCAGACACCCTACCCATTCAAGTGGCGAAAGCCTATGGTTTTGAAAACTGGGATCAGATTAAGTCCATCGGTTACACCTGGAATGTGCAGCGCGACTCAGTAAATGTAGCTTCCCGAACCTGGAAGTGGAACATCCAAGATAGCACGGTGTACTATGCTGGTGCAGATACCAGTTTTACCTATAGCCTAGTGTCAGATTCCCTGCCGAAGCAGGATGGTGCCTTTATCAATGACAAGTACTGGGCCCTCATGCCCTTCCAACTTGCTTGGGATAGGGGCTACACCTACGAAGTTCTTGAAAATGCAACTACACCGATTCAGAATCTCCCATCCACCAAACTCAGCATTCTCTACGGTACAGTGGGCGGGTATACACCAGGAGATGCTTACGATCTTTACTTGAACAAGGAGCATCAAATCTTAGAATGGACCTTCCGTAAAGGAAATGCTGCAGAAGGACGTACCTGGACCTGGGAAAATGCGGAAGCCTTTGGCCCGATTCAACTCAGCTTGGAACACAAGGATGTTGCAGGAAAGCGCTTCATCTGGCTGACAGATGTAACTGTGGAGTAAACTGCAAACAATCCCCTAGACACTGACCTACTATTTCTCTAAATACATGAAAAAATCAACTCCTCGTCGTCAATTTCTCCTGCAAACAGGAGCGCTCCTAGGCACAGGCCTCATCGCCAATCCCTTTTCAGGTTGGGGGAGTCCCATCCAAAAATCGTGGACAGTAGGCGAGATCATAGACTTGTTTATTTCCCAAGTACCCAAGGCGCCATTTGCACAGACCGTGGATACGATCAAGATTGGCTCTAGGGATACCTTAGTCACTGGAATCGTCACCACCATGTTTCCCAGCATCGAAATCATCAAAAAGGCGGTTGAACTCAAAGCCAACCTCATTATTCCACACGAACCTACCTTTTACTCGGGTCAGGACGAAACCGATTACCTGCAAAATGACCCCGTCTTCCGTGGCAAATACGACCTACTGGCACAGCATCAACTAACCATCTGGAGAAATCACGACTACGTGCATCGGATGCAAGACGATGGAGTACGGGTAGGCGTCGTGGAAGAACTGGGATGGAAGGACTATTATACCCCTGGAAGCCCAATTTTGCAGATTCCTCCAACCAATTTGAAATCGGTCATCGACCACATCAAAACCCGAATGCAGGTGCCGGCCATGCGCTATGTGGGGGATCTGAACCAACCTATCTCCAAGGTACTTCTCCTTCCTGGGGCCGTGGGAGGGAAAACGCAAATTACCCGCATCCAAGAGCACCGTCCGGATGTACTAATCTGCGGAGAATCCAATGAGTGGGAAACTCCCGAATATGTCAAAACAGCCAATGAACTCGGCATGAAACTTTCTATGGTCGAGATTGGTCATTCAGCAAGCGAGGAAGGCGGCTCAGAATTTGTAAAAAATTGGTTACAAACCCATGTGCCTGGTGTACCTGTCTTTCACCTTCCTTCTGGCAATTCCCTATCGGTTTACTAACTTTATTATTACATAACTCCTACTAATTTCCTTTCCATGAAACGCTTTTTTCTCGCCCTCCTTCTTGTATCCACCTCATTCTTTTCCTTTGCTCAGCAGCAATTGAGCAATGAGGAAAAAAAATTGATCGAACGCATCGACAAAAACTACCAGGAAACCGTGCAACTTTTGGAGGAAGTCATCAACATCAATTCGGGCTCCCTGAATCTGGAAGGTGTACGTGAAGTGGGCCGTGTTTTTGAACGGGAATTTCAAAAAATAGGATTTCAAACCGAATGGGTAGATGTCCCTGCAGAAGTGAAGCGTGCAGGACATTTTGTAGCTACCCGCAAGGGAAGTAAGGGGAAAAAACTCTTCCTTATTGGGCACTTGGATACGGTATTTGAAAAAGACATGCCCTTCACCCCTTTCACCTGGCTCAACGACAGTACCGCTACAGGCCAAGGAGCCAACGATATGAAAGGAGGCGATGTGCTTTTGCTGGCCAGCCTCAAGGCTATGCAGGAATTGGGACTCTTGGAAGATCGGACCATCACGGTGTATTTCAATGGAGACGAGGAAAGCACAGGAAATGCAACCTTAGCTAGAAAAGACTTTATCGAACGTGCCAAGCAACATGAAATCGCCTTGGCTTACGAGACTGCACAGGGTTTTGGCGGAGCCACTGTGGCACGTAGAGGAGCCTCTGGCTGGACGCTTAAGACCAGCGGAAAGCAAGGCCACTCCAGTGGTGTATTTGGTCAAAGTGCAGGCTATGGAGCCATCTACGAGGCGGCGCGTATCTTAAATGAATTTCGCGAAGCACTCGCCGGTGAAAAGTATTTAACTTTTAACCCAGGCCAATTTATTGGTGGTTCGGACATAGAGACCAACCCCATCACAGGAGCCGGCACGGCTCTTGGTAAGACCAATATTGTAGCACGAGAGGCCATCGTTACAGGAGATTTGCGATTTTTAGGGGAAGCACAAAAAGAAGCGGCACGCACCAAAATGCGTGAAATTGTCGCTAACAACCTACACCAAACTGATGCCAAAATCACCTTCTACGATTACATCCCTTCCATGGAGCCTACCCCGGGCAACTATTCCTTAGCAGAAGTGCTTAGTCAAGTAAGTCAAGACCTAGGCTATGGTCCTGTTAAGCCTGGCGATCCGGGTAGCCGTGGTGCGGGAGACATTTCTTTCGTGTCCTCTTTCATGGACAGTTTGGACGGGCTAGGTGCTTCAGGTTCAGGCGCCCATGCTCCTGGAGAAACCATCAACATGAAGCAGTTCCCTTCCTTGATAAAAAGAAATGCCCTGCTTTTGTATCGATTGACTCGCTAATAAAAAATGAAAAAAGTTGCTTTTTTTTTAGTGTTGACGCTAGTACTTATGTCTTGTAGTCAAAAATCTGAAGACACTATCCCCATGAAACCAAAAAAAATCGTCGTTTATCAGGTCTTTACGAGACTTTTCGGAAACACGAATACCAGCAACATTCCTTGGGGCACCAAAGAGCAAAATGGCGTAGGAAAGTTTAACGACTTCACCGATACCGCCTTGGCAGAAATCAAAAAATTGGGGGTGTCCCACATCTGGTATACGGGAGTTCCTCACCATGGAGTGATTGGGGACTTTCCTGAAATCGGCCTCACATCAGACGATCCAGATGTGATCAAAGGACGAGCAGGCTCTCCTTACGCGGTACGGGATTACTACCAGGTCAATCCAGACTTGGCTGTAGATGTGACGCGCAGAATGGAAGAATTCGAAGCATTGATTGCCCGTACCCACCAGCAGGGCATGCAGGTAATCATAGACATTGTTCCTAACCATGTATCTCGTCATTACGAAGGAAAAAACAACCCAGCAGGCGTCCTAGACTTTGGTGCAAAGGACGATGCCAACTTAGTTTACACGATAAACAACAACTTCTACTACCTTCCAGGAGAGGCCTTTCAGGTACCTATTTCCAAAAATGGTTACCAACCCTTGGGTGGAGGGAATCATCCCTTAAGTAATGGGAAGTTTGAAGAATTTCCTGCCAAATGGACGGGCAATGGTTCCCGCCTAGCCCAGCCTGACTTTTACGATTGGTACGAAACCGTCAAAATCAACTATGGGGTAAGCCCAGACGGAATCAAGGACTATGTGACCCTTCCTGAAGAAGCCTCCATACTCGATATCCAAGCACACCATGCTTTTTGGCAAGAGAAAGAGGTACCCGATTCCTGGATTAAGTTTAAGGATATCACCCAGTTTTGGCTGGCCAAGGGAGTCGATGGCTTCCGCTTTGATATGGCGGAGATGGTGCCTGTGGAATTTTGGTCGTACCTCAACTCTCACATCAAGGTAAAATACCCCGATGCCTTTTTGTTGGCAGAGGTGTACAACCCAAGCCTCTACCGAGACTACATTCACAAGGGTAAGATGGACTATCTCTACGACAAGGTGGAATTGTACGATACGCTCAAGCACATCCTGCAAGGCCATGGATCTACCGACAACCTGGTACCCATCCTAGAAGGCTTGTCAGACATCGAGCACCACATGCTCCACTTTCTAGAAAATCACGACGAACAGCGAATTGCTAGTCCAGAATTTGCAGGCAATCCTTGGAAGGCCCTTCCGGCCATGGTAGTATCGGCTACCAGCACGACTGCACCGACAATGATTTACTTTGGACAGGAAGTGGGTGAGCCAGGAGCCGAAATGGCTGGCTTTGGACAGCCTAGCCGCACTTCCATCTTTGATTACATCGGCGTTCCCCAACATCAAAAATGGATGAATGGAGGAAAGTTTGACGGAGGGCAACTCTCCGATAACGAAAAAGCGCTGCGCAACTACTATTCGGAGGTACTCAACTTTACACGAAACAGCCCTGCGCTGATGGGCGCCTACCTGGACCTGCATATCCACAACCGAAAGTTAAACCCAGACTACAGCGACAAAGCCTTTGCATTTGCCAGATGGGACGAAAAGCAAAAATTGTTAGTAGTGACCAATTTTGATGCGACCAGATCCGTACGTACCGTCCTCCATCTTTCCCCTGAACTCTTGAAAGTCTGGAATTTGAAACCAGGAACGCAGGAACTGAAAGAAGGAATGTTTGGGAAGAAAACTACCCAACTTCGTGTCGATGAAAAAGGCGCGCAAATTGACCTAGTCCTAGGCCCATGGGAGTCGGCGGTATTTGAGGTGAATTGAGTCAAAATTTGGAGGTTCTAAAGAAATGGTAGTTCCTCCTTTGTTGTAAAACTTGCGTGAAATCGTTACTCAATTGCCTGATTTTGTTTAATTTAAAATTTCACTATCCTCAGTTTCAGTATGTCTCCTTCTGAAAAACTCAATCGCCGAGAATTTATTACTTCTGCAGCCAGCATTGCAGCCACCATCTCTATTGTGCCCTCTACCGTGATTGCAGGTACGGGACACGTGCCTCCATCCGACCAACTAACTGTTGCCAACATCGGTTGCGGTACGCAAGGACTGCGCGAAATGGGAGCGCTTTTGAAAAATCCCAAAATTCGTCTCGTAGCCGTATGCGATGTAAATAAATTCTCCACCGACTACATCGATTGGTCCCCTTACGGAATCCGAAATGACATCCGAAAAACCCTAGGAGATTCTTCTTGGTGGGAAGGAAAGCCAGGCATCCCTGGAGGCAGAGACATCGGCCAAGAATATGTTGAAAAATATTACGCCATCAACAAGCCCTCAGGGCGATACAAGGGCTGTGTAAGTTACGAGGATTACCGAGAACTCCTGGATCAGGAAAAAGGCATCGATGCGGTCAAAATCATGACTCCAGACCATACCCATGCACCGATCGCGCTGGCGGCGATGGGCAAAAAAATACATGTGGTCACCCACAAGCCCATTGCCAATCGGCTTCTAGAGGGGAGAAAAGTCATCCAAAAGGCAAATGAGTCCGGGGTAGTAAGCCACTTACTTGCCTGGTCGGATCGGCCCGAATACAGACAGGTCAAATCCTGGATGGATGCGGGCTTGATCGGTGACCTGCAGGAAATTCACAACTGGTCCTACCGCCCGGTATGGCAGCAATGGACCCAACGACCTATCGAAGTGCAAGCAATACCGGAAGGATTCAATTGGGATTTGTGGCTTGGACCCGTACCAGACATGCCCTACCACAAGCAGTACACACACAACGTATTCCGTGGCTGGTACGAGTTTGGAGGAGGATCTATCGCCGACATGGGGCATTATAGCCTTTTCCCCTTATTTGAAACGCTTGGCATTGACCGGAGCCCTGTTTCTGTCCGAGCCTACGGTACTACCACGCGAGAAGAAGTCAACCAAGTGTACCAATGGGTAAAAAATGAAGTAGCATTTCCTGCAAGTTGCATGATCAAATGGAAATTCCCACAACAAGCGGCACTCCCTGCTTTTGATCTTTTCTGGTACGATGGGGGGATGAAACCCTTTGCCTGCAAGGAGCTGGAGTCGGAGGGAAAAGACATTCCTGAAGAAGGGCTGCTCCTAGTCGGTAGTAAAGGTAAGATCTTGGGAGGCTTTCGCGGAGAAAATCCAGTACTGCTACCAGAAGGGTCTGCGATGCAAGGCCGGGATGCAGAACGTATCAATTCGGCTAATATAGATCGTCAGACTGATATTTGGGTAGATGCCATGCTCGAAAAAAGGCAAACTTCCGGTAGTTTTACTCGTGCACAATGCATTACCGATACCATCAACCTAGGAGCAATTGCACTAAGAGCAGGGAAAAAAATAGATTTTGACCCCGAAAAAGTTCAAATTACCAATGATGCACAAGCCAATGCCTTTCTGACCCGAACGTACCGCCCAGGCTGGGAAGTCTGATCCCTCCCTGCACTCATCTTCCATTTTCAAACCCAATCTAATCCCATGAATAGCAGAAGAAATTTTCTCAAAACCACAGGACTTGCGAGCGCAGCCTTAGGACTTGGTCTACCTTCTTTTAGTTTTGCTCGACCAGGCGCAGACCTTCCCTTCAAGATCTCCCTTGCGGAATGGTCCGTCAATCGCCTACTTTTTTCAAAAAAATTGGATCACCTTGACTTTCCACTAGAGGCCAAAAAGCACGGTATACATGCAGTAGAGTATGTCAACCAATTTTTTATGGAAAAGGCGCAAAATTTTGCCTACTTAAAGGAAATGAATACCCGATGCACCAACGAGGGGATCACTCAAGTCTTGATTATGGTGGACAGAGAGGGTATGCTCGGCGCTCGCACTGCAGCAGATCGACACCAAGGAGTAGAAAATCACAAAAAGTGGATAGAAGCTGCCCAATTTCTAGGTTGCCACTCCGTACGTGTCAATGGGTACTCGGACATTTCCTGGTCTTCCCGTCCAGAAGATGCCGCCGAGGCATCCAAGCTAGTGAGCGACAGCATTCACCAACTCGCAACTTTTGCCGAGTCTTCAGGAGGCATCCATATCGTGATCGAAAACCACGGAGGCTTTTCCTCCAACGGCAGGTGGCTGGCTGAAACAATCCGAAATGCGGACCACCCTCTGGCAGGAACGCTACCTGATTTTGGCAACTTCCGTCTAGGTACTGTAGCAGGCAAGCCTGCATCCTACGACTCCTACCGAGGAGTGGATGAGTTGATGCCCCTTGCCACAGGAGTGAGTTTGAAACCAAAGGTTTGGGACGATGCTGGTCAAGAGTCAGATTTGGATTACAAACGAATGATGAAATTGGTACTTTCTCATGGATACAACGGCCACATTGGCATTGAGCATGGAGATAAGGATCGAGAATGGGAAAGCATCGTGGCCATTCGTGAAATCCTTGAGGGACTGCAGCAGCCCAATGCCTTTAAATAAGTAACAATCATTTCCTCCCCCCGATGAACCAACAACTTGGACAACTTTCCCTTTTGGTAAAAGACTACGACGAGGCGATTCAGTACTACACACAGACGCTGGGATTTGACTTGTTGGAAGATACCCCGCTATCAGATAAAAAACGCTGGGTGCGCGTGGCTCCAAAAGGCTCTAGCTGCCAGTTGCTCTTGGCCAAGGCTGCCAACGAAGCCCAACTCAAACAGGTGGGTTACCAAGCGGGAGGACGCGTCTTCCTATTTTTGTATACCGATGACTTTTGGAGAGATTACGAGAATTACCGTTCTAAAGGGGTAGTCTTTATCCGGGAACCAGCGAAAGAATCTTTTGGAATTGTTTCCGTATTTTCGGACATCTATGGAAATCTCTGGGATTTGATTCAACCCAAGGGCTCCTAACTTATCCCTATGGATTCACAAGCTAACAATCCTCTTCACGGCGTCACTCTAGCCGACATGATCGCCCAACTAGTTTCCTTCTATGGCTGGGAAGAGCTCGGCGAACGCATCACCATTCGCTGTTTTACACACGACCCCAGCATTCCCTCGAGTCTAAAGTTTCTCCGAAAAACTCCCTGGGCACGAGAGCGGGTAGAGGGGCTCTACCTCAAAATGCTACGCGATGCCAAAAAAGAAGGTGGCCCTTGGGTGAATTGAAAATTTTACAACTGTAGGTAAAGGCCTGCTAGACCTCAAAGGAGCAAAAAAAGCCCGTCCAGCAATCATGCAGGACGGGCTTCTTATGGGGTTGGTGGTTTGGATTAAACGTAGTTGTTGAGCATCACCGGCATCACCAACATCAAGATGTCTTCGTTGGCATCTTGAGTCACTGGCAAGATCAACCCTGCTCGATTTGGCGCGGAGAATTTCAAACTTACATCCTTACAAGAAAGGTTGTTCAGCATCTCTACCAAGAACTTGGCATTGAATCCGATCTCAATGTCTTCGCCCTCGTGGTCGCAAGACAAACGCTCGTTGGCTTCGTTGGAGAAGTCCAAATCTTCTGCTGAGATCATCAACTCACTACCAGTCAACTTCAAGCGCACCTGGTGGGTAGTTTTATTGGCATAGATCGCAATACGTCTCAAGGAACCCAAAAACTCCAAACGATCAATGGTCATTCGGTTTGGGTTTTCCCCAGGAATCACATTTTCATAATCCGGGAATCTCTCGTCAATTAAACGACAGATCATTTTGATATTATTGAACTTGAAATAGGCATTTGACTGGTTAAATTCAACCGAAACTGGCACATTCTCAGATGGCAAGGTGGTCTTCAATAGGTTCAGCGCTTTTCTTGGGATGATTAAGCTAGCCCCATTACTCGAGGCTACATCTACTCTTCGGTAGCGCACCAAACGATGGCCGTCTGTAGCCACAAAAGTGGTGTTGGTTGGACTCAAATTGATATAGACCCCTGTCATTGCAGGACGAAGTTCATCCGAGGAGGTTGCAAAAATGGTGTTTGCAATTGCTGAAGACAATACTTCTGTAGACATATCTACAGAAGTCGCATTGCTAACTGTAGGTATTTTTGGAAAGTCTGTGGCATTTTCACCAGCAAGACGGTAACGTCCATTATCTGAACTTATTTCTACCGCGTAGGTATCGTGATCAATACTGAACGTCACAGGCTGCTCTGGCAAGTTTTTTAAGGTCTCAATCAAAATACGTGCAGGCACCGCAATATTTCCATCTTCCTTCGCTTCCACCTGAAGTTGAGTCATCATTGAAGTCTGCAGATCGGAAGCAGTGATGGTCAAGACAGCTCCTTTGATTTCAAAAAGAAAGTTTTCCAGAATAGGTACCACAGGATTAGTGGTCACTACACCGTTGATGGCAGAAAGCTGCTTGAGCAAGGCAGAGGAAGAAACAATAAATTTCATATCGTAAAGGGTAGTATAGTTTTTCTCTAGTGTGGTAAATTTATAAATAAAATGCTAATTCAGTGGGACTCACACTCAATTGTACTAAAAAAGTTGCAAATAGGTGCCTGATTTTTCGTTCAACCCTTTCGAGAAAATCGTTTTACCCGGAGCAAAGCAATCACACCACCCATCATCATCAAGAATAAAACGGGTCCACCCACATTGATCCACTGCCAGAATTGTTTTTCTTCTGCCACCTTCACCTTATCCAGGGGACGAATTTGCAAGACTTTGGTTCGTGTGGAAATGATACCTTCTGGGTCTATCAAGTACTGCACAACGTTTTCCAAAAACTGTTTATTAGCAAAGGTTGTTTGTTCGATCGGATCCTCCCCAAGAGGAAGTGGTTCTTGATCTGCTGGATTTACCTGGCTTTGAAACAAAGAAGCATCACCAAGTACGAGCAATTTCCCCTTCCCACTATCCTTTGCCGACCCCCCAACAAATTCCTCGGGGACAAATCGATTTTTGAACAAAGATGTAAACTCCCCTTCTAACAAGTAGGCAAGTGGCAGGTTGGATACTCCATATTCAGATTCTAAGGGGGGCTCTTGAAATGCCGTCAAGCTAATCCGAAGAGGTAGGGGTAGGATCCGAGAGCGCTCCGAAGTAAATAGTAAGGGGGTTTTTTTTACCCCTTCTGCTTTTATGGTATCTAGGCTGCTTGCAAACCGAAAGGTAATCTGATCTAGCCCCTTGGTGATGGGGTGTGCCTGCATGCGGCTCGCGTGGAAATGGTATGGCCAAGGCATAGGAATCAGCTGCTCTTGGTTGCCAAAGTTACCTCCCATCACAGGAATCACCCCAAAATTGAGGTCTTGGATAAGGTCCTTATTGACACGGATCCCATACCTAAATAATAGGCGATCTAGACTGTTTTCCCTAGACAAGGCCAAGGCCCCTTCTCCTGCCAATTGACTTAAATCCAATCGTGCTCCCTCGGCAGCCACAACCAAGTTGCCTCCACCCATCAGGTATTGATCCAAGAGAAATAGTTCCCGATCGGAGAAGTTACTGTCTGGACCCAAAATGAATACCGCAGCAAAGGCACTTAGGTCCTCTACTTTTTTGGCCTGCTCCAAAGGCACTTTAAATAGTTCGTAGCGTCCATCTAGCGCCTCCACCATCCCAAAGCCATCGTCCTCTGCCAGTTCTCCATGGCCAATAATTAGGGCGATGGCACTTTTTTGAGGATACAATAATTTTTGGATAGCCTGCGCCAATTCAAACTCTAAATTTTCAATGGAAGCATTTAAGGTTTGCTCTGCCGACATGCCTTGCTCCCCTTTCAAAATCAACGCTCCTGTTTCGTAGATGTCATCTGACACTAAGATTCCTGGAAAAATAAGTTGCGCTTGCTGCCCTGTCGCCTGGTTGACAAAAAGATTGGTCGGACGAATACCGTAGTCCGCAAGCGTAAAAATAAAATCCTCTTTTAGGGAGTCGGCTACTTCCAAAGGATCAAAATAGGATACGGTAATGTTCTCTGCTGAATAGGCATTGAAGGTGCTTACCGTCTCTTCTATGGATTTTTGGAGACGACGCATCCCGCCCGGAAGCTGCTCCCCTGTCAATAAAATATCCACATGCAAAGGACGATCTATTCCTCCCAAAAGCTGAAGGGTAGAAGCATGCAGGGAAAAGCGCTTTTCCTCTGTAAGGTCGATTCGAAAACGGACCGTTTGTGCAAGGCCTACCAAGACCAGGACGCCCAAAAGAAGTGCCGCAAGTGGAAATAGCCGGTGGGAGCTCAATTGCTTCATTTCTTCTTCAAGATCAAGACTGTTGCCCCAAGAAAAATCCAAATCATACCCAACAGAAAAAAGAGATCTCTGCTGTCAACCACGCCTCGACTTAAGCTAGCGTAACGATAGCTCAAACTGAGTTCCTCCACCCAATAAGCCAAGTCTCCTGGTACCATCCCCGCCAAGGCTGTCAATCCAAAGTACAAGACAAAGCAAAGAAATACACCCAGAACAAAGGCAGCCACCTGTTGGGAAGTCAACGAACTCGCAAACAAGCCCACGGCGGCAAAAGTAGCTCCAATCATCAGAAGGCCGAGCCAACTCCCAAAGAAGCCCGCCCAATCCAAGTTGCCCGGAGGATTACCCAACAAAGAAATAGAATAGGCATAGCTCAAGGTGGGCAGTAGGGCAAGAACTACGAGGAGGAGTAAGGCTAGGTATTTGGCCAAGACGATCTGAACCAAACTGAGTGGAGAGGTCTGCAACAGTTCCCAAGTTCCTGACCGTCGCTCTTCGGCCAAGCTGCGCATGGAGATCGCAGGGATCAGAAAGGTAAACACATAGGGGGTGTATAGAAAAAGGGACTCTAAATCTGCATAGCCATAATCCACCACGGAAGTTTCAGGAAAAACCCAGACAATCAAGCCTAAGGCGACCAGAAACAAGCCCAATACCAGGTAGCCAGTAAGGCTTCCAAAAAAGGCTAAAATTTCTTTGAAAAATAAGCTTTTCATTGGCCTTGCGTAATTTCCCGAAAAAGTGTTTCCAAATTTTTGTTGCCTTGATCCAAGCGGATCAAGCTGAGTTGCCGCAGCGCCACTACCTGCAAGATAGCCTTGCGCGCTGCTGCCGCATTCGGAGTAAGTAGGACTAATTCATGTGGAGCTTTACTTCCGAACCTAGGGGTACCGATGCCTTCAAACCACGATAATTCCAAGGCTTCTTCCGTTTCGAGAATCAAGGTTACCTGGGAGGAAGCAGATTTCAAGTCTGCCAGCGAACCTGCAGACCGGATTTTTCCCTGATTGATGATCACCACATCCTGGCATACAGCCTCCACCTCCTGCATGATGTGGGTAGAAAAAATAAAGGTCTTATTTTCAGCTACTTCCAAAATCAAGTTGCGAATAGCTACGAGTTGATTGGGATCCAAACCCGTAGTAGGCTCATCCAAGATCACTAGTGCTGGATCGTGAAGCAATGCTCTTGCAATTCCCACTCGCTGGCGATAGCCTTTGGATAGTTGCCCAATTTTCTTGTGCTGTTCCTGTTGAAGCCCAGTTTTACGGATCATTTCCTCTGTACGGCGTCGGATATCGGCAGATTTCATTCCATATATGCCTCCTGAAAATTCCAAAAACTCACGAACGTAACTGTCTAGGTAAAGGGGGTTGTTTTCGGGCAAATAACCAATTTGAGTAGCTAATTTTTTGGGATGTGCCAAGGCATCTTCTCCCAGCACCCTAACCGATCCTGAATCTGCAGCTAGGTAGCCTGTGATTATTTTCATCGTGGTCGACTTCCCTGCTCCATTTGGACCTAAAAAACCTAAAATACGCCCTGGGGAAGCAGAAAAACTCACGGCATCCAATGCTTTCTGGGTACCATACACTTTACTGAGCTGAGAAACTTGGAGAGACATGTCGGGGCGATTCAATGCAAATCGAGTACCCACAAAAATACTGATTGCCCTTGGAACAACAAGGGCAATTTTTCCAAGGGTGGCCCAGTTATTTTTTACCCTTTGGACGAAGTGGACGACATTCTACATCAACCACAAAATAGTTGGGATGGGTTTCTAGGGTTTGCACAATGGTCAGGGCCACATCGGCAGGCTGCATCATGTGTTCGTGCGCATCCATCCCCGGAATAGCATCAAAGAAGTGAGTTTGTATGGACCCTGGATAAATCGTCGACACCTTGATGCCAAAGTCTCGGAGTTCCATGTAGAGAGAGTGAGAGATGCCGCGAACCGCATGCTTCGTGCCAACATAACCTGCAAAATTAGCAACACCATTGAGCCCTGCGATGGAAGCCACGTTGAGGATATGCCCTTCGTCTGCCGCTTTCATCGCAGGAATCAGGCGTTTGGTAGCATAAAAAATGCCGTGCACATTGGTATCAAACATGGATTTCCAGTCTGCCGAATTCATGGATTCTAGCGGTCCCGCTACGCCAAATCCGGCATTGTTGATCAAAATACGGATATCAGCACCCAGCTGGCCTACTGTTGCCTGGTAGGCTTGCTCCACCTGCGTCTCGTCGGCAACATCACAGGTATGAAAATAAAAGTTTGGATGGGTAAAAGAAGGTTGGTTTCTACCCCATCCTGCAACTTTCACCTCTTTTTCGAGAAGCAATTTGACGATTTCTAGGCCAAGTCCCTTGCTTACTCCAGTGACTACGGCTACTTTATTTTTTAATTTCATGGAGATCTAGTTGTTCTTTATAAAGCCAATTCCAACCAAAAAGTTCTCCATTCTTAGTCTTTATCCAAAATTTGGTAGAAATTACCGCTCATGAACTTAGCTTTAGAAAAATATCCTTTCTGAAAAAAATACACACAACCCATGAAAAAAATACTCCTTCCCTTACTACTTCTCAGCGGCACCGTCATTGGCCAAAGTAAGTTACGGCCAAGCATCGACGAGAAAGCTGCTTCCATCGAAACCAAAGTTATCGACTGGAGGCGTGATATCCACCAGCACCCGGAACTTGGCAACGAAGAAACCCGTACCGCTAAAATGGTTGCCGACCACTTACGTTCCCTAGGAATTGAAGTACAGGAAGGGGTAGCCACCACGGGGGTAGTGGGCATTTTACGTGGAGGAAAGCCCGGACCAATGGTAGCCCTACGTGCTGACATGGACGCCCTACCCGTGACTGAGCGAGTGGACTTGCCTTTCAAATCCAACGTCACTACTACCTACAATGGACAGCAAACGGGGGTAATGCATGCCTGCGGACACGATAGCCACGTGGCCATCTTGATGGGTGTAGCTGAGGTGCTTGCTGGCATGAAAGCACAGCTAGAAGGCTCCGTTAAATTTATCTTTCAACCTGCCGAAGAAGGAATTTATATCCCTGGCGTCACTTCTTGGGGTGCCAAGCAAATGGTAGCTGAAGGAGTGATGAAAGATGTAGATGCCATCTTTGGCCTTCACATTTCTGCACAAACTGAAGTAGGCAAAATTGGCTACCGCTCTGGCCCAGCGCAAGCAGCAGTGGACAACTTGGAAATTACCGTGCACGGAACCCAGGCACACGGTGCATCTCCTTGGTCAGGAGTAGATCCCATTGTAACTGCTTCACAAATCGTGACTGGCTTACAAACTATCCTCTCTCGAAGTGTCAATGTGACCCAAAATCCAGCAGTCGTTACCGTAGGAGCCATTCATGGAGGCATTCGCCACAATATCATTCCTGAAAAAGTAGAGATGATCGGCACCATCCGCACCTTTGGTGAGCAGCAGCAGGATCTGGTACACCGACGCATCACCGAAATCGCAACCAACATCGCAGAGAGCGCAGGTGCGCGAGCAGAAGTGAATATCACCAAACTCTATCCTTCTACAGTCAACGACCCTGCCTTGACAGCCAAGATGGTTTCCACGCTAGAAGCTGCTGCAGGCAAGGAGAATGTAAACGTGAATCCACCAGTGACAGGAGCGGAAGATTTTAGCTTCTACCAACGCGAGAAGCCAGGTTTATTTATCGGTTTGGGAGGGATGAAAAAAGGAGGAGATCCCACCAAAACCCCTTCCCACCATACTCCCGATTTTTACCTGGACGAAAGTGGCTTTGTACTAGGAGTACGAGTGATGAGCTACTTTGTGGTGGATTACATGGGAATGAAGAAGTAAGTAGTTCCAAATTATCTCAAACCC
>Ga0181558_10000824_pt1 | contig 29386 bp, 23 predicted proteins | sample 011ome_22_FD_133754 | JGI IMG/M metagenome (GOLD analysis project Ga0181558, IMG submission 133754) | Coastal salt marsh microbial communities from the Groves Creek Marsh, Skidaway Island, Georgia - 011507BT metaG (megahit assembly) | ecosystem: Environmental > Aquatic > Marine > Intertidal...
CTGCATCTTCCAAGCGCTCGCCACCCAAGAAGGCCCGATCGCCAACTGGCAATCCCACGTTGCGGACCCGGTTCACTCCAACGTCCTCACCAACGCGGCCAAGGGTTTCGGCTTCTACTAAGCAGCGTCGCTTGAATCTTTTCATTCGTCTCGATTTTTTCTTCACGCGAGGAGCGTCTTCGCGTCGGCTTAGCTCAAAGCTGGGGCGCATGTAAACGATACATCCATTAACAGTACTCAATCGCACATCGTACATACATTGTGTTGTGCGCGCGCGTGCGTCCCGCAAAGCTCATCTCGCGCGTCAGGCGAACGCCGCGAACCCGCGTCCCGCGTCGACGTCGATACCTGGCGAGCGTCCGCCTCGCGAGCGTCACACTTACCCACGCGTGTGCGGTGACCCCTACGCGCGCGCGTGCGTTCACATCCGCGCGTCTGTATAGTCGAACCTCTGTAGGTTGCGCGCACGCGTTCCGCGACCGTCGTCGCCGTCGTCGTCGTCGCGCGATCGCGGAAAACACGTCGAGCGACGCCGTGACGACGGTGCAATCATGGCGAAAACCCCCAGCGAGCCCCGGCTCCGCGTAAACACGTCGGCCGGCGGGCGTGGACGTAAACGCGACGTTGCGTGTTTGGAGGATATGTTTGCGCTGTTGACGTGCTACAAGTCGTTCAACTTTGATGAGGGGAAGTGCGCGAGCGCGAGACGCGCGTTGGAGAGTTGCTTGGAGCTCAAGGCGCAGGCGCCGAAGAATCGAAATACGATTAATTATCATTTGAATCGTTTAGCGCGGTTGACGAAGAAGTGAAGAGTGCGGCGTGTGTGTGTTCGCCGTCGGTAGTAGCGTGTACTAGATAGATTTGTTAGTAGATAAGAGAAAAGTTTTGACAAAAAACGACGACGGCTACGTGGTCTGTAGATGAGAGCTCGTGACGCGCGTTTACGGAACGTGCTTTTGAAATGCTTTTGAAATGAAATTACATGTCGCTAGCGCCGGCGACTATTTTCTCCTAAAGAAATCATTGACTATAAACGGCGCGCTGATTAAACCATGGCGATTTCTCTCGGGATATTTTCCTCCGGAATCTTGACGTATTGGGAGAGGATTTCACGGAAGCGTTCACCAGTCATGGTTTCGACTTCAAGGAGTTCCTCCGTGATGACGTCAATGACTTCACGGTTGTCTCTGATTTGCTTCACGGCAACTTCGTACGCTTCGTCAGCAATGCGCTTGGTGGCGACGTCAATGTCGTTGGCGAGCTTTTCAGACATGGAGTTCCGCGCCATCATGCGCATAATCATATCCCCACCAGACGCGCTGCCGTCATCCGTCGCCCAAGGACCGACGTCGGACATACCGAACGTGGTAACCATTTGCTTGGCCATCGACGCCACTTGGCTAAGATCGCTGCTCGCACCCGTGGTGACTTCGGCTTCACCGAAGATCACTTCTTCCGCGGCGCGGCCACCGAGGGCACCGACGACGCGGGCGAAAATTTGTTGCTTGGAAATCAAAGACGGGTCTTCACCCGGGATGAACCACGTCAAACCCTTAGCTTGACCACGGGGGATCAAAGTAACCTTTTGCACCGGGTCGTGGCCCGGCGTTAAGGTGCCGCAGATGGCGTGGCCAACTTCGTGGTACGCGACGAGGCTCTTCGCCTTGCCGTCGGACAAGCGCGTGCCCTCCATACCGGCGACGATGCGGTCGACAGAGTCATCGACTTCAGAAAGAGAAATGGCAGTCTTGCCACGGCGACCGCAGAGAATGGCCGCTTCGTTGAGCAAGTTGGACAAGTCCGCACCAGAGAAACCCGGGGTACGCTTGGCAATCATTTCGAGGTCGACTTCTTCTTCGAAACGCTTGTTCTTGGCGTGCACGCCCAAGATTTCAATGCGACCAGCGAGGTCCGGGACGTCAACCATGACTTGGCGATCGAAACGGCCCGGACGGAGAAGCGCCGGATCGAGGATATCGGCACGATTCGTCGCCGCGATGACAATGATACCAGTATTACCTTCGAAACCATCCATTTCGGTGAGAAGCTGGTTCAACGTTTGCTCGCGCTCGTCGTTACCACCGCCGACACCAGTACCACGGGAGCGACCGACGGCGTCAATTTCATCAACAAAAATGATGCACGGGGCATTTTCCTTAGCCTTCTTGAACAAGTCACGCACACGGGAGGCACCGACACCGACGAACATTTCGACGAATTCGGAACCAGAGATGGAGAAGAAGGGCACGCCAGCTTCGCCGGCGATAGCCTTGGCGAGCAACGTCTTACCCGTACCCGGCGGGCCGACCAAAAGGCAACCCTTCGGAATCTTCGCGCCAACCGCGGTGAATCGTTCCGGGCGCTTCAAGAATTCAACAATTTCCATAAAGTCATTCTTGGCTTCATTGACGCCGGCGACGTCGTCAAACGTCACGCCAGTGTTCGGTTCCATTTGGAACTTAGCCTTGGACTTGCCGAAAGCCATGGGGTTGTTCGGGCCGCCCATGCCACCCGGCATGCCGCCACCACCACCTTGTTGGCGGCGGGTGAGCAAGAACAAGCCACCGACGAGGAGCAACGGGAACGCCAAGTTGCCGAGTAAGTTCAAGAAGACTTGCCCGTTATCCTCGGTGTTGTTGTGCGCCGCAAAGTCCACATTCTTCTCACGGAATTTCTTCAAGAGCTCAGAAGACGTGCCCGGAAGTTGCACGCGAACGCGTTGAATGCGGTTACCGAGTTCCGGAGACACCGCCTCAACGATCGCAATCGTGCCATTCTCGTACAAGTCAACCTTCTTCACCCGACCCATATCCAAGTACTCGAGAAAGCGCGAGTACGACATGCGGCTCGACGCGACGTCATCCGCAGCGTTCGCCTTCATCGCCAACCCCGGCATCATCGTCGCCGCAGCCATCAACGCACCCTTCAACGCATCGCGTCGTCCAGAGTTCTCAATAGATTCCACGACTTGGCGCACTTCCGCTTGGTGCTCGGCGCCAAACTTGGCCGCGGCGCACACGAGCGCGTCGCCTACGCGCGCGAAAAAAAAAAACACCACCCAACGCGTCAGTACGCGAGACACACGCGAGACATACACACCACCACACACGCACGCGTCCGCTACACACCCGCACGCACGCCCCACGCCCCCCTCCCCCGCGCGCGAATCCATCGCCGCGCAAAACAGCGTGCCCTCGCACCCCGATCGATCACCCATCATCATGCCTCATCGCTCATCACGTACCGATTCGCGTCGTCGTCGTCGCACCGCGCGCGGCACGCATCTTCGTCATCTTCGTCGTCGCACTGTGTTTGGCCGCGATCGGCGCGCGCATCGCGGTCGAGGTCGTCGTCGACATCGTGAGGCGAGGTTTGACGTCGACGGGCGTCGGCGTGGGTATGGGTGACGTCGACGCGGAGGATGACGTCATCGATCGATCGATGGGGGACACGCGGCGCACACTGTTTGCCTAGACGAGTCCGAGACGATCGCGGGCTTGTGGGTGCTCGAGGTCCCTGCCTGGTCACGAATGGTCGATCGGGCGCCGCCATGGTTCGGACGACAGAGGCGTCGACGTCGTCGTCGTCGCGCGGGCGTCGCGGGCGTCGGTGTCGCGCGGGCGTGGACTCGTCCACCGACGCGGGTGTGCCCGAACCCGGCGCGCGACGCGCGCGCGCATAAAAAATAAGAACGTCGAGCGTGTGTGGTCATCAATACATGCGCACACGGGCGCGCGCGCGACGGCGTCGAGGTCGCGGTGCGGGGTGTCGTGGCGAAACGTATGGGTACTTTTTTGTGTCGGTTGACGTTCCAAGTGTACTCGTCGTGTACTCGTCGTCGTTTACTCGTCGTCGTTTACTCGTCGTCGTTTACTCGTCGTCGTGGATGAGACCTGGATGGTCGGTGACGTACATGCCATCGAGCACGGGGCGAGGGATGTGGATGTCGAGCGAGGATGCGTACCACGGCGCGGGCGAATGGCGCGCGTCGTCGGCGTCGTCGGCGACGTCGACGGCGACGGCGAGGGCGTCGTCAAACACCCATCGTTCAAAGTCTGTGGTGTTTGATGCGGCGTTTAATGCGCTTGGGAGTGATGTTTTTAATCGCGTGCCGTATTGCCATCGCCGCACGTGCGTGCGCCAAGGGGCGGTGGTGCGATCGAAGCGGTTTATTTTGCCGACGTTGGCGTGGAGAAACATCGGCTCGCCGTCGTCAAAGCGTTGAAGCATGCTGTTTCCAAAGACGCGATGCTGCGTCGTGTACACACCGACGTGTTCTGGTCGTGTACGCACGAGTCCATACGAGCACCCATGTGTGGCCTGTAAAGCGCGCGGTAATAGTTCTTTGTCGCCCCAGCCCATGTAGTTGACCGTGAGCGGCACAAAAGCGTGCGCGTTGACGTTCATAAAGTGCGCGAGCATCAACGCCGGCCAAACTCGAGGCTTGTCGATAAACACCTGTCCAGTTTCATGTGTGCCGTTGTAAAGCACACTCTCGTGCGCTAAATCTGGCAAGATGTCGAAAAGATCTGGCGCGGCGCTTGAGCGCCAAAAATCTTTAAACAGCACGGCGCCGTGCTCTCGCCACAAAGCGCTGTCGAACACCACCGATGGATCCCTGAGCGCAATGTTATCGGCATCCATGTACAGCACCGACTCGAAATCGCTGAAAATCGTGGCGACAAGTTTATATGCAAATCTTGAATGCCAACCGTGCGTCGCGAAAGGGGCGAAGGATCGAGGCGTCGCGCCGAGACGCCCCAATTCGCGCACCTGACGACAGGTTGGAAATTCCCCTTTCGGAAACCAGATATCGACAGGAAGCGCACAGCCTGCGCGACGAATAGATAACAGTGCAATCCAATACGTCGTGGCGTAGTTCAAACTAGATCCACCGACGATGACGATACCCTGCCCGCGAAACGTGTGCGTCGGGTACGCTGGCGCCTCGTGCAGAAACTCTTGAATAGCCACGCGGACTTGCGCAACATCGGCGGCACGCATGCGTTTGCCTTGATACACAAAGTCATTCGTGATTGTTTTTCGCGAGTTCGGTGCGCTGATTGTTCGTACAGTCTTTCCAGTCGCCAGCATTGCGTGGTGAAAGACATCGACTATTTCGCGCCGGTGCCCGCCGAATCGACGCTTACCTTTGGTGAAGCACTCGGTGCGCCGACGACGGAATAACCAACGCCTCGGTCTATGGCTAGAACTATTTACTCCACTACTCAAATCAACTCGCGCTTTCGAGGCGTCTTTGTCGCATTCAAGGTCGCAGTCGATTGGGAATTTGCCGCAGTGCCGATTCGCTACGACGATGGGACGCGCCGACGTAAACGCGCACACACAAAAGCCACTCTCCGACGTGAACGATCGACTTGACTTGCGCGAAAGCGACATCATAGTACCATCGTATCCACGAATTGGTTTTGCAAATCCATGACACCCCACCGTTTTCACCCACACATTCGTACGCGACGGAAGTAGGAGCACCTCCATGGCGATGAAACACGCGCACACGAACACGAGTCGACGCCCAGTTGTGTTCGATGTTTTCTCCCTCGCGTACTGCCGAGAACTGTTCTTGTCGCAAGCGCGCAGCATGGCGCGCACCGCACGCACCGCACGCGATGAAATGAGGCGCGTAAAATGCTGGCGTTGGACAAAGTGAATGAATAATGTGGATTTTTACAACGTGCGTCAAATGTGCGTCGTTCGAGTAGTACATGTTGGCAAGCGCTTAATTCTCCAAGTGAATTTGACCGTAGGGCTTGCCATGCGTCGAAGGATCGATGTATTCCTTCTTGTTGATACAGTTGCTACCGTCTTCGTAGCACGCGTAGTTGATGTGCGTCCAGGTGCCTGGCGTCGCCCAAGCGACTTCGTCTTCGATACCGAGCGAGTTCACACCACGAATGATGCGGAAGAATCCCATCTCGCCCCAATATTGGCCCCAAGAGTTACGCACGACCCAATACTTCGTCCCGTCGTCCGCAGTGCCCCAGCCGACAATGGAGACGATGTGGTTGATTTCAAAGTCGGGCGTGTCGGTGTAAATGCCGCCGACGTACGCGCGCAAGCCGTCGGCATCAATACCAGCGGACACGGGGCCACGAGCGTAAATTTCAGCCATGATGGCGTCTTCACCAGAAATCATGCCGTATTCTGCCACGGTGGCGTTCGGAAACGTGCTCAATGCGCTGCAGAATCCGCCGTATTCGGCAAAAGTGCTGCACGTACGGCACGTATTCATCGCCGTGCACGTGTAATCTCCACCCTTTGCGCAGTTGCCCTCGGTGGATTCCGCACTGCACGCCTCATACGGCAAGCACGTGTCAAACGGTACGAACCCTGTGTCGTGCACAAACTGATACGCCCCGGTGTGGGAGCCGCCGTGGCACGACCCCGCGATTTCGGTACCGCAATTCAAAATGTGCTGAATAGCCAAGTTCACGTCTTGCCCGCGATGCTTCCCGCTGGCGATTTGAATTCGGTCCGCCAACGCGCTCATCGCTCCGTGCGCCCAGCACGACCCGCAGTACTGCGGAATGTGCTGATTTAACGACTTGGACAAAAAGTTGTGCCCGCCGACGTTGTTCCACACAAACGTCTTCGGCAACGCCTTCGACTCCACGTACGTGTGCGCCAACGGCGATCGCACCACCGAACGCTTCGTGTGCCCGGGCATAATTTTATACTCGTTAAAGCGCTTGGGTGCGGGCGTGGTGTCTGCAGACGCGCTCGCAGAGGTGGCGATGTCGAGTCCGAGCCCGAGTCCGCGCGACCCTTCGCGCGCGGGCGCGATGGACCGCGCGCTGACGCTCAGCGCGAGCGCAGCGATGATGACGAGCAACAGTGCGAACGAGAATGGTCGCTTCATGATTGTGCGACGCGTCCTGTGCGCGTGACGCGTCGACGCGGCGTGTTTTGACGAGATCGCGCACGTGGTGCCGTGATGACGTGTCTCCAACTGAAATTTGAAACCGTCTCGCGCGCGGTTCGTGTTTTGGGCTACGTCCTAATTGATGCTACGACTACAAAGCGCGACGCTATGTGAATGCTAACGCGCGCGCGCGCTACGGCTATGCAATGAAGTCGAGTCGTGCGAGTGTCGACTCTTCAATCCCACCAATACGACACGGAGAACGACACGTCGAGCGCGCGCACGTGGTGCCACCATCCCGGTGGGATATACAACGCGTCTCCTGGGAATAGCGTGGCGTCGACGAAAGACGCTGAGGCAAAATCTGGGAATTCCTCGAGGTTTGGATGCATGACGTCCACGCGGGAGGTGTTGGCCATTTTGCGTTCGTCGTGCGGGTACATGCGAGACGTTTCGCTCGGCGCGAAGAGACGCACGCGCTTGGCGCCGACGACTTGACACAGTAGATTATGATGAGGGTCCGTGTGTGCGGGAGACACCGTGTTCGCTGGGCCAAACCATGCGTTCACGGCACACACGCTTCCGGTGCCCAAGACGCAATACATTGGCTCTTCGATGTCGCGTTTTAAATCTGGGCACTGCTCGAACAACTCGTGTTGCGCCAAATACGCGACATTCTTCGTCGAGTCATCGCGCGAGTGTTCGCCAACGTCATCGACGTATTCATCGATGAAATCACGCACGGTCATGAGCTTCTGCGACCAGGCGTCGTGGACGTACGTCTCGCCTACTTCTATGGGTACCGTTCGGTCGCCGATTTTCTCGACGACATATCCTCTGTCGCGCCACTTTTCGATCGCTGGCCAATGTGACACCGCACCTTGCAACACTACTGGCGTCCCGTAATTATTTACGTAACGTTCTCTGTTCGTCGACGTCGCGCTCTTGGCCATGTAATCGCGATAAAACGCCTCCAACGACACATCTCTTTGTCGAGCAACCGTATCGTCCGCCGCCGTCTCCCGCGGTGACGCGTCCCACATCACTCCCGAACGCTTCGCGCGCTTTGCCACAGGTGCACCCAACATTGACGCACTGTTGTATTCACGCACGCGTGCGATTACGCGATGCAACTCATCTTCAAACGCTGGCCCGCCGAGCATCAGCGCGACGTCCAACGCGCGCGTCGCCTCGGCTCGCGTCTTCGCGCCGCCCTTACACACCCACATCAGCGTCGCTGCCGCGTACACCCCTCGCCACTCCACGCGCGCATCGCACCAATTGCCAACGTGTAGCGTTTCGTGCGCGAGCGCGCGCACGGCGTCGATATCGCTCGCATCTACAGCCGGTGCGCGCAAGACTCCAATCGCCGTGCTCGCACCACACGATTTCGCACCCGCCTCCAGCGCGGCGAACGCGCTCGAACGTACCACGCGCGCGACCGCGGCGTCGTCCATGAACGCATCTCGCTCGTTCGCATCGGACATGCGTCGGACATGCGACAGGCGCGGTCGTCCCGCGCGCCGATGTGGGGCGTCACAATTGCGCGCGCGCATTCGCGAAATCCGCCTTCGCACCTCGTCAGCGGCACCATGATGTCCGCTCGAGACGAACGCGAGCTTCGCGGTGTTGAAATCGATATCATCGAGCTCGTCGAGCTTCACGCCTCAAGCGTCGACGCGCACGAGTTTGCGAGCGCCGAGTACGTGGATGCGTTGTCGTTTCAAAACTTTAAAAATACGTGGCGCACGCGCGCGTTTTCGAACGTGCATCTGGGCAAGCTGCAGCAACAGACGTATAATGCGTTCGTGCAGAGTGCGTATGATGCGGCATTGAGGTTTGCGAGGACGGGGCCGACGTTGGCGACGCGCGTGACGGGGGCGTATACGTTGTACGCGTTGTACGAGACGCAATTGGTTGGACCGACGGTGCGGATATACATATGCCCACCAGCGTTAGATGCGATGAAAGCATTGATTGCTGAGGCGATTGATATTGGGGTGCACGCGGTGCCAAAGTGCATGAAGGCGCTATTCGACTCGGACGCGTTCGTGCTCGGCACGCGGGACGTGACCAAGACGGCGCTCACGCGCATGGGCGACGCCGTGGCTGAAGAGACCGCATCTAAGGCTGAACACGATCATAGTACGCTGCATGAGGCATTAGAACATCTTTTACACGGGGACTTGTCGTTAGAGATTGAGAATATGCGCAAGAGTGCGTCAGAGTACACGAGCGCGTTGAACGTCGCCGCGAATTTGAAGGAGCAAACGGCGGTGGCTCCGGTGACGATTTGCTCCACTGTCGATACGTTGATGCAGAAGACGAGAACAAAAGTAGAAAAGGCACTCGAGCCACCCATCAACGCAGGAGATCCGCTTAGCTTACCTGTGAATGACGCCGACAAGGGAGCTGCGAGAAAGGATAACTTCGCCTCCATGCCGAGCTTTGGCGGCGGTTCGTTGCAGTGATTTTAGACTTTGTAATAGCGTGAGAGAGATAAACTTTGTAAAACAACGGCGAGGTGTGCGTGTATGATACGTACGTTTAATATACGTGATATTTATATGCTGCTGATCTTGCTGCTGCGTCTAATAATGCGCGAAATTTACAAAAGCGTGCGTAGTTGAAACGCCGAAGCGAACTCATTGTAAGCAGATACATTTTTCAACTTGATCAAAGCACGCGCCGCAGCCACATTCTCTGTCCACGCGATCGACCACGTAGACGAGTGGGAGCGGGGCGCGCATGAGTACCAAGCCACTTAATCGTGTGCCGGCGAAGTGCTTTGCCGACCCTTCGAGGGGAAACGTCCCGCTCGGCGCGCGAAAGCCAAATCGATGATACAATCGTCTCGCCGCGACGTTATCGCAGTGCACGTGAGTCCACATCTCTGTCATCCCACGTTCAACGGCGAAATCACTCGCGTTCTCGAGCATCATCTTCGCCGCACCGCGTCTGCGAGCAGACGCGTCCACGGCGACGTTGTCCACGTACGCGTACGTCGCGCCTTCGGCGACGCAAATCCCATTCACCTGACTCGCGCACGGGCCCTGACGCACGCTCACATCTAAACAACCAACTAATCCTAACGCCCCGATATCCGTCATCAAGCATCGGGACTCACGCGCGTAACCCACCGGCTTTGTCGTCCGTTCTCGCAACGCCTTGCGCTCGCGCTGCGCAAACTCGCGGTGAAACGTCGCCGTAAACCTCGGTGGAAACGGCAACGCCTGTCGCGCGCTCAAATCATCATAAAACGCCGTCGCGCGCAACTTTGCCGCAATCTCAAATTGCCAATCCTCGCTCGCATTCACCACCCGAACCACGCTCGCGTCTTCGCCATCCGCGCTCCGACGCCTCGCGGATAGAATCCTCCCCCCGTCTCTCTGGTCCTCCTCCGACGCCACCACGTCCGCATCAACCACCGCGCGATTCGCCACCACACCAGCACCGGCACCACCACCACCCGTCGCGTTCGCGCGTTCGGGCCCCATCGCCACGCGCGCGATCGTCACCCCCCGACGCATCGACGCCGATGCCGCCGATGCCGACGACGACGTCGATGGCATCATCGATCGCCGCGTCGCGCCGTGCGTCGCCGCGCGATGCGCCGCGCGCGCGGTCGCCGGCGCCGGCGCCGCCGACGACGTCGACGTCGGTGGTGTCATCGCGCACGCGCGCATCGCGGTCGGACGGCGACGCACCGGCGCGCGCGCGTGTGTGACGACGACGCGCGCCGAATGGGGTGCCTCGGTGGGGTGTGTGGCCATGGGTACGCTGTGTACTGTTTACCCATACGGCTACATGGGGCGGTGCGTCGGCATCGGTCGTCGCGCGTCGGCATTGTGTGCCGACACCGCGCGTGCGTGTGCGTCGCGAGCACTGAGACGTGTGTATATATATATATATACGCACACACACACACACAGTCGTTACGCGCGTTCTTTCGTCAACACCCCCGTGCGCGATGGCTCAATCTTTGGCGATGACGCCGTCGCTGTCGAGCCGCGCGTCGGTGCGCGGGGCGTCGGTGCGCACCGCGAGGACGCGGCGCGGTGCGGTGCGGTGCGCGAGCGCGGTGCGCGCTGAGCTCGGGCCCGAGCTCAAGTCCTCGATCGATGCGTTCATCGCGTCGAACAAGGTGGTGCTGTTCATGAAGGGGACGAAGGATGCGCCGAGGTGCGGGTTTTCAAACACGTGCGTGCAGATTTTGAACTCGATGCAAGTGCCGTTCGCGGATGTGGACATCTTAGCGAACGAGGATTTGCGTCAAGGGGTGAAGATATACAGTTCTTGGCCGACGTATCCTCAGTTGTACATTGGTGGGGAGTTTTTTGGTGGGTGCGATATCACGATGGAGGCGTACAAGGATGGGTCGCTCAAGGAGGAGATTGAACGCGCGATGTTGGAGTAGACTCGAGTGTCGATATGTATATGTCTATTTTTCGTCAATTAATTACTACACTTTTTTGTCATATCGCTGTGTGTTGGCTAGGCCATGACGCTCGCCTTTTTAGCGTCGAACGCGGCTTGTTCTTCGTCGTTTAAGCGTCGTCGCTTGAGGCTGACGGACACCGGGACGTGCTCCATGGAGTTCTTGCCCTTGGAGTGTTTCGTCTTTTTACTCAGCGTCAGTTTCGTGTGCAAGTCGACGTATGTCACGCGATCCTTTTTGAAGAAGAAGCACATGTTCCCGCCACCCATGGCTGGGTCGTCTTGCTGAATTTTGTACACGTACTCGCGCACGTAGTCGTACGGCTGCTCGTCGCCATCCAACGGGAGGTAATCCTCCTTTGTCGCCGCGTCAACATCGTGCGGCAACATTAACGACAAAAACCTTTCGGTCTGATTGTCGTCGTTTACGATACTAAACGGTTTCACTAGGCCCAAATCCAAAACCTTGTCCACGACGTCGCGCGGTTTGCCCTGGAGCGACGGTACGTCGAGCTCTTGCTTTTCGTCAAACAACATGCGTACGTAATCGAGCGGCATGCGCTCAAAGTCAGGCAGCACGGGCAATACTTCAACGACGGTGAGGCCCTTCTTCGTCGGGTGCACTAACGGCTTCTTAGCCATTTCGAACGAACGTTCGATTTGCTCGACTTGCGAGAGCTCGCGTTCGGGTGCCTCGCCCGCGCGGCTCGCTTCAACCTTACGTCGCTTCATCTCCTTCTCGCTCAAGCCAGTTCTAGCCTTGATGGTCCCGCCCGAAATATACTGCGTGTTCATCAACCACAACGCATCGCTGGCATCCGGTCGAGACGCCGCCCGTGTGTCCGTCGCCGTTCCGCCCGCGCGCTTGCTCTCGCGCTCGCTCGCGTCCAACAATATATCGTGGTCCTCCGGATCCAACGTCGCGCGCTGTGCCGGAACCCTATACGCCCGCATCAACGCCGGATCAAGCGGAATCCCCAAATCATCGCTAAAGTCCCCGCGCTTACGCAACCCATCGTACAAAGACAAGTGCGAGTAGTCGGTAAACGTCCGACGATCGACGCGCGTCTGCAACATCTTCCAATCCAATGGCACCGCCGGTAAATCATTCTTAAACTGCATGTGACACAGAAACGCCGTCTCGCGCTTCAATCTATTCTCTTCCGTCACCGGCGCCGCGGTCACGGACGCGCTCTTCCCACCCTTGGACGCGCTCTTCCCACCCTTGGACGCGCTCTTCCGCTCCTTGGCCTTGTCCTTGGACGATTTCCCACCCTTACCGCTCGCAGACGACGGCGCCTTGGCGCTCGCACGCACCGCCGCCGCCGCCGCGTCGCCGTCACCGTTCGCACCATCCTGCGCATCGCCCCCGCGCGTGCGTCGCGTGCCCGCCATCGTCGCGCGCACGCCGCAAAGTCACCACAACGTGCGATCCGAATGCATCCTCGCGATCGCGACCTCGACCCGCGCGCGACCTCGACCCACACCGCGCGCGTCATCGATCGACGTGCGTTATCGATCAATCGCGCGTTTCATCGATGCGAGATATCGATATAATGTGCGCGATCGATAGTCCCTGGTCGCGATTGGTCGTTGTCCCCCCCCCAAATCGGGGGGGTTCGGTCAACGCGCCTAAATGGCGGCTCTGGGCACACGTCGTGGTTTGCGACACATCGCGACGCACGCACGCGCACACGGCGATCATGTTTGGCAGCGCGCAGTGGCGCGCGGATACGTCTCGTCGCGATCCGAACGCTGGGGCGTATCCGGACTTCACCGACGACACGAAGGCCAAGGTGGTGAAGCAGATTGAGTTTTACCTGTGCGACTCCAACTTGCCGAGAGATGCGTTTTTGTTGGAGCAGGTGACTCGGGCGAAGGCGGATGGGTTCGATGGGGCGGTGGATCTTGGGATTATTGCTGGGTTTTCGCGCATGCGTGAGCATTTGAAGGCGTATGGCGAGGCGTCGAGCGTGAGAAATGTGGAACAAATTGCAAAGGCGATTAGCGAGGCGAGCGAAACGTTGGAAATAGTCCACGAACGTCGTGTGAAGAGAAAGGCGGTGACGTTTAGTGGGGAGGCAGAGCCGGATATGACCAATGCGGATCAGTTAAAGGCGTACCGTGATGCGACGCTCGCGGAATTGGATACTCGAAGCGTGTTCGCTTCGCCATTCGCCATGGAGTCTACTATCGAGGCGTTGACGGAGTTCTTTGAAACCGTGGGGGCGGTGAAATCCATTCGTTTGCGTCGTCACATGGCGAGCAAGGATTTCCGTGGAAGTATTTTTGTCGAGTTTGGTACCGTCGAAGAAGCCAAAGCGATTTCCGAGCGTACGGATTTGGTGTTTGACGGTGCGACGTTGAAGCTCATGATGAAGAACGACTACTTGGCGAACAAGCGCGCCGAGCAAGTTGAGCGCAAGGCAAAGATGCGTGAGGAAGCCATCGCACGTGGCGAAGACCCAGACGCACCACCTCCGCCACCGCAAGAGCCCGTGTACGTGGGCAAGGTGAGTGACCGTCCAATGGGTGGGCGAGGCGGTGGGCGAGGCGGTGGGCGAGGCGGCGGCCGAGGCGGTGGGCGAGGCGGTCCTGGCCGCGGTCGCGGTCGCGGTGGTGGTGGACGCGGTGGACGCGGTCGCGGTGGTCCCGACCGTGGACGTTTTGGTGGCGGCGATGCGCCCCCAAGCGGTGACCGTCCTCGATTTGGACGACCGTACTAGACGAGACAACGCGAGACGCACGCATATGATACGACGAGACAGCAACAACGCGAGACCACGCGAGACCACGGACACGTTCGAAATTAAATGCAAATGAAACAATACAACACTAAATATTTCACGCTATCGACCTTCGTAAGGGGCAAACGTTATACGTCCTTCCATCACCGCTTCGCTCGGCGTGAGCGCCAACGACGCGAGCTGATGTCTAACGTACCGCTCCAACGCCTTGGCTCGCTTTTCCTCCCCTTGCCCATCAAACACATTTCTATGCAGCGCCTTGACGAGCTCCAGACCTCCAAGTTCTAACGCCTTATCATACGAAACCGCATTGCCGTAAAACGTCCGTTCTAAATCCTGTAACCACTTCCGAACGCGAACGCGAACGCCCTCCGCGTGTACCCGCCGCTCCACGTCGTCTTGAAACGCGTCGTAAAATATCTGCGAAAAATCTTTCCCATTTTCCCCATCCTTACGCAATCTCCCAAGACACATCCACATATGCAAACATACCACCGCATGCCGCGTCGCAAACGTGCGCTCGAGCGCGTCCGCGCCGTCATAGAGCGCGTCGAACGCATCCGACGCTCGCGTAACCTCGGCGTACAACTTCGCGCCTCCGCGCACGTGTCGACTCTCGCTCGAAAAGTACCCACCCAACGCCAGCGCCGCGCGCCGCCAACCGCTCGAACTCCTCTCCGGCACCGCATCGATCGATGCGCTCGGCGCAGACGCGACAATCTCCAGCGACGCCGGCTTGGCGTTCGTCGAAAACGCGCGCGCGCTGGACGACGTCATCGCCATCGCACGCGCCTGCGCGACCGCGTCGTACGCCGCGCACGCGCGCGTGTCGGGCGATGCGATGCGCGAAGACGTCGATGCGAGGGAAGATGCACGCACGCGGTGCATCGCGAGGCACATCGCGCGGCGCGTCGTCGTCGACATCGTCGACATTGTCGCGTGCGCGTGTGAGGATGTGGCGCGAGAATCGCACGCCATTCGTCGGCATGCGCGGGCGTCGCGCGCGGGCGCGCGTGTCGATGCGCGTCGTCGCGCTCATCGTAACGCTTCTGACGTGTGGCGCCGTCACATGCGCGCGCGGGGCGGTGGTTCGCGCGAAGGGTGACGCGAAAGATGGTTCGCGCGTGGCTGCGACGCTCATTCAATCGCATCGAGGAAGCGCGACGATGGTGCGCGTGGACGTTCTCGCGGGCGCGCTCGCGAGCGGAGATAGCGATACGCCGGTGTATGTGAGCGTGCACGCGCTCGCGAGCGAGGATGGTGGTGGTGCGTGCGCGGGGGATGTCATCGGCGCCGTGTATAATCCGCGCGCCGCGACGCGCGGAGACGCGTGCGGTTCGCGCGACCACGGGTGCGCGATAGGGGACGTCAGTGCCCGTGCGGGGGTGCACATGATTGCGGGGAACGCGATGAAGACGTATGCTTTCGTGGATGTGGATTTACCGTTGCATGGAGAACAGAGCGTGGTCGGGCGGACGTTGGCGGTTTGGCGAGGCGACTCGTGGCGGGACGCGCGTTTCGTGAATGGCCGAACTCCGCTCGTGTGTGCCACGCTCGTGCGCGATGGTGAGCAAAATGTTATCGTTGCGCGGGCGACGGTGGGGACAGCGTTGAGTAAGGTGTCGGGAGTGGTGACGTTTACGCAAGCCGCGGGCGACGCCGAGGCGGAGACAACGGTTCGCGTGCAACTCGTCAACCGCGCGCAAGGTGAGAGCAGCACCGGTCACGAATGGGGTATTTATAGCATGCCTGCGGGCACTTTAGGATCGTGCTCGCGCGTTGGAGAGGCGTATAATCCGCAGAGCAAGGCATCGTGCGCGCATGGATCGAATAAGCTCGCGAGCGATTGTCCGCTCGGTGAGCTCTCAAAGCGGCAAGGCGCGATGTCGGCGCCCATGCTCGCCATGTTTACCGATGGGAACCTGCCTCTTAGTGGTGTGCATTCAATTATTGGTAAGAGTTTAGTATTGTTCACAAAAGATGGCGGGACGGATAAGATGCTTTGCAGCGACATAAAGCTCGCGTCGACGTCCAAATCTCAAGGCGGAGGCGGAGGCGCCAACAAGTCGGTGCATGTAGGGATTAGCGTAGGCGCCATCACAGCGTTACTTGTACTGTCGCTATGCGCGCTGCGGTACTATAGCGTGTTAATCACGCGTTCGACGTCATTCTTCGATTGGATCAAGCTCAATCGCTCGCACATGACGTTTCAGCGCATGACTGAAGAATTTAGAGAGATTCCGTTGACGAGCCCACCGCGAAGTCCCAACCGCGCGGCGCCGGCGTTTACGATTGCAGATGAGAGTGGCGATAATGGGGGTTTGAATCACGAATCCGTTAAGCGACGTGGGCACCTTAGAAGTTGAATAGCTTGTTTAAATAGAGAAAATTTGATCGAACATGTCTAGCTACACGCGTCTGGTGCGATGGCGTGTTAGTTTATTTACGGCCAGCTGGTGAATTGGAACACCTTGCCGACGATCTCCAAACCAGTGGGAATTTGCCAGGTGAACAACGCGAGGTTTAAGCAGTTCAACGCGATGTGAACGCTGCGCGCCTTGTCGTTACCCTTCTCCATCATCGGCACCAACGCCGCCGCCATAGCCCAAAGCACGGTAATCGTCAAACCCGCGTAGAGGTGCGGGCCCGGGAACAACTTGCCGACGCGCAAGTACGTGTTCATACCGCCTTCAACGCTCAACGCCACGCCCATGGCGAGAAGCAAAGAACCCATATTCGCGTGCTTGTCCTTGAACTTGCCCGCGATGAGCTCCTTACGCGTCGCGGTGAGCTCGGCAATCTTCTTCCCCGCCTCGCTCGCCGCCGCCGCAACCTCATCCGCCGGCAACGTCGCCTTCAATTCAGCGATCTCGTCACCAACCGTGCGCACGCGTCGCCACTGCAACCCGAGGTATCCCGCGTACAACGTCGTCGCGTACAACGCGCCCATACCCGCCGGGTGCAACAACGCCGCCGTGCGTCCTTCAAACAACCCAAACTCCCCACCACTCGCGTGCGCCATCTCCGGCATCGCCACACTCGCCGCGACGAGCGCCAACGCGCTCACCGTCGCCTTGTGCTCATCGAACGCCTCCACCGCGACATCCTTGATGGACGATGCCACCGTGGTCGTCGTCTTCCCCGCCGCCGCGCGCACGTGTGCCCGGCGCGTCGCCGGGGCGCGCAGCGCCACCGTCGTCGTCGTCGTCGTCGTCGTCTTCATCATCGTCGTCGTCCCGTGCATGTCGTTCGAACGCGTCGCGCGCTACGAGTGACGTCGCGAGCGCTTTATCGACGCCGATGACGTCACGCGGGATACGGCTGTCCGACCGACCGTTCGGACATTCGGCAACTCACAAAAAAACACACCCGCGTGTGCGGGTCCCCCCTTTTTTTTTGAAACGCGCAGCTGTCAGGGGAACCAAACGCACGGCGCGGCATTACGCGACCGACGACGCGTCGACCTCGCGCGTGCGCACGCGAGAACGCGAACGCAGGTGACGTCTACGCGTACGCGCGCGTGGTTCGGAGAATCATGGTGAAAGTACGCGTGAGTTCGAACGAGGAGCTGGCGAAGATTGAGGAAAAGCTGTGCGAAGCGGTGCTCGAGACGATCGATGGCGCGAAGCGGGATCCGTCGTGGAACGCGGAGAAGGCGAGGGCGTTGAAGAGGCATTTGTATGGTATGACGGAGCGTGTGTTGGGGAGCGTGCGGGCGAATGTGATTTGTGGCGCCGCTGGGGTGGACGCGAGCGTTGGGGTGGTGAGCGAGGGGGACATCGCCGATCCCGAGTTGGACGCGCTCGAGGCGGAGGTTGCGGAATTGAGCGCTAAGGTTGCGGAACAGCGCGCGACGGTGCCTGGACAAGTGGCGAAGAACTATAGTGAACGTTTGACGGAGCTTAGGCCGGCGTCGTGTGCGAATGGGTCTGCAGGTGACGCAAGCGCCGCGGAGGCGCGCGTCGACGGCGAAGCCATGGAGGCGTTGCGACGCGAACTCGACGCGAATTTGGCGCTCATGCCTGAATTACAAACGCGCTTGCACGAAAGTTTATCCAAGCTTGGTCGATTGATGGGAGAGTTAGACTTGCAGCGTCAGCGTGCGCCGCCTGGGACGATTGAAAAGGCTATCAACGCGCCGACGGGTTCGGATACGCCCGCCACTGGTGACGAGCCGGCGGGGGGCGACGTGGCGACTCGCAGACGTTTAGCGCACGAGCTCGCACCGCCACCGTTAGCTGCATGAAAATGTCGTAATTCTTGTTGTTAATGTATCATCCATTTTGTATTAAGCCTATAAGTGCATATCGTGCGTTTCTTCGTCTAAAAAGTCATATCATACATGCGCGATTTGATTCGTCTACGATTACTTGCGACGCGAACGCTTCGACGGCTTCTCCACCGGACCGTCGTTCAACGTTTGCGAACGGTGTTCCTTGCCATTCGTGTCAGTAGAACCGTCGTTGTTATCATCATCATCCGCTTGTTCAATGTCATCATCACGCTCCACTACGTCATCCGCGCTCTTCTCCACGCGTTGGCGACGCGCCTTCATCGGCCCTTGCGCCGTTGCCCCCTTGGATCGCGCGCTCAACTTGTCTGCGAAATCAATCAACGGTGTGCTTCGAACGTCTTCGTCGTCAACCTTCCCAACGGCATCGTCAACGCGGAACGTCAAACACTTGGCGTCAACCGCGGACAGTTTGGTTAAGAATGGACTCAACCCATACGCCAAAAAGGGAAATCGTTCGTACACGGGTTCTGGATTGAGCGTAAAGTTGACGGCTTCTTCAAACAAAATGCGCATGACGATGCGATCGCGACGAGATGACAGGGCGAACATGTCACTCAAACGCGTTGCGAGATCGCTGTATGCTTCGAGGAGAAGCTGACGATTTCCGAGGTCGGTGGATAATACTTCGTCATACGCGTTGCGCAACGCCGTCAACACGGCGCGGACGAGCACTTGCGGACCAGTGCGGCGTAAATCGCTGCAATACGTACGAATCGCTGCATCGGTCCACGGCCCACCAATCTTAAAGTTTGACAGGAAATCAGCACCAAGCGAACCGTTTTCGGCAATCTTTTCATCATGCATGGCCATGCGATAGGCTAAACGCGCGGCGTTCAAGTCGGCGTCTTGCGTGGTGTCGGCGGGCGTGATCAACGCCGTGCAGTGCGCCCAAACGTCTTGACTGTCTCCGAGGGACAACTGTAAACGCATTGAGTGTGCCGGATGCGAACTCGGAAGCGTGGAAGAGTTGTAGTAGTACAACACCATGTCGCAAATCGTCGAGATGATGGCGCGCTCCACCTTATTCACGCTTTCGGCGTCGCTATCGTCAAACAAATCTTGCGTGCGTCGCAAAATGTGCAAAATGTTCGCCACAAAGGTATCGCGCTCTGTAATGTGTGCGTTGACTTGTTCAATCGTCGTCGACTCGTCGTCCATCAACTCAAGCGCACGCCAGATGAGCATGAATGACACCGATGAGCACGCCATGGAGACTGACTCTCGCCCGATGACGATGCTCCGCGACGCGTCGCCGATGAATTGCGACAACTCGGAAAACACATCCACGCCAGACGCAATATTACACTTGGAGATCAACGCGCGAACGCGAGACACAGCCATACGGAGTTCAAACGCGTGTCCTTCGCTTTCATCTGCAACGGATGGGTCACTCTTGCCCATGGCAGTACGAATCTTCTTCAACGCTGGCGACAACTTTGCGGAAAGCTCGCTCACCGTGGCATCCAACACGGGTTGTGCGAAGGGCTTGATTGCTTCAAAACCGTCATTGGTAAAGTAGTTGAACGCATCGCCACACGCTTCCAGCACTCGTTTATCACTGTGCTTGAAGAAAATATCTTTAACTTGCTCCGCCAACGCCGTGAATTCATGTTCTAAATGCGAAAGACTGTAATGTTCAAGCTTGACGTAGCGCACGACTTCGACCAAAGGACCGACAACTTCGGTTTCAGCTTGATACTTGTTCAAGAGATTTGAAATAATTGCCGCCATCTTCTTCGTGATGGTCTCGTGCGCGATCTCACTCGCATGACGCTGCTTTGCGCTCACAGTCTTCGACGCGCTCAAATCGTTTGGCTTCACGATGTCCTCGCCCACGGATTTTTGAATGACGAGAACCAAAATGTTCGCTAAAATGGCCGCTTCTTCCATACTCATGTCCAACATTAACGTTTGTGCAATCGTCTCAGGTTCTTCCAGCACCTTGTACACACCCCATAATCCATCAATAGCCTTTGCATATCCATTATTTCTATCGCCAAGTTCCGTCATCAACTGCGCGATGCCTTGAAGTTGCCTTTCTCCGGCGTCGGCACGTTCCTTGCTCGAGATCTTACGATGCTTGCGATAAGCCTCGGTCAATGTCGGCATCAAAGTCTTCGAGGCACGAGCTGCGGTATTACGAATCGTTTGGTTCTTATCCATAAGGAGAGACATGACGACGTTCATGTGACCAGGATCCAATTCGCTGTGCTCGTGCAAAATGGCGGAGAGACGAATCGCCTCGACGACAACGTCGGCTTCAACGTCGCGCAACATCTCTGCGATGCGCGGACGAAATCGAACAATAAACGTATCCATCATGGCCAAGTGAGATTCGCTCGAAGTCAAAGATTTCAACGCAAGTAAGACTTCCAAACGCACAGACGCGTTCTTGTCATTCAAACTCCAACCGAGATACTTCAAATAAAAGTCAGTGAGAAACACGAGCTGGTGCTTCAGCATCCATTTACCGAGTGCCCTCATGCACGCCGCACGAATAGCTTCGTCGCAATCACGGAATCGATGAGTGAATACCTGCGTAAACACGTCTTGCATGTACTTCTCGACCACTTCAATTTGTTCTTGACACTCCGCGACGGCGCTCTGCAAACTCTTGAGCATCTCTTTGCCACTCTTCTCTTGCATTGCAGTATCCATTTGGTTTTGCTTCAAATCGCGCGATTTGCTGAGGTTGTTCACGACGGCAACCAAGCTCGTGATGACTTGCAAACCCATGTATGTTGCCGCTGCACGAAGAGGACGCGCCTTGCTCGACGAGCACGTAGAGATGATTTCCAACCAAGACAAAAACAAGGTTCCATCATACAAATCCCCAGTCTCGCTCGCTTCGCGAATGCAATGATCAACAAACTGCAAAAAGTTCGTTTTAAATCCTTTAAATTCCTTCGAACGCTTGTTGAGCGGATCCTCGCCATACAAATTACCCGCAGCCATGTCGTTGACGACGCGATTCATAATCGACAAGCAGTCGGCGCGCTGCATCTCAATCGCCGTCACGCCCGTCGAACACCCCGCAGCCTTGACCAACAACGAGTAAATTTCAGCCACGCCCGAAACATCATTCGCGTTGTAGCGACCACGCCAATCTTGCGCCTGCAACATCACCGCCGCGCCCTCGTTGCGCAACAAGTCGAAGAGATCGCCCGCGTCGTTATTCTCGACGTCCATCTCCTCTTCCGTCGCCGACGCCGCGCGCCCACGCGACGCCCCACTCGCAGGCGGTGGACCCACTGCATTCTCATTCCGCTTCTGCAACGCCTCTACGCTCGCCGTGGGCTTCTTACGCGCACCACTGCGCGATTTTTTCTTTGGTTCCGCCGTCGCCGCGCGCGCGTGCGCGTTCTCATCCGCCTCCGTCATCGTCGCCGTCTTCGGCCGTCGTTTCCCCGATCGCGATTTCGGCGGCATCGTCCCCAGTATCCACCTCACACCTTCGCACGCGTTCGTTCGACGCACACACGCGCGTCACGCGCACACACCGTCCGTCAATGCCGTCGCGACAGCCGAGAATTCAAAATTTCAAAATCCACAAATTCCAAAACCCGACACCCACCCCCGCGGCGGCGGCGCGCGTCCGACTATCGTGCGCGACGTGCGCGATGCTCGCAGCGAAACACGCGTTCGAGCCAAGGATGCGAATGCGCGCGCACACGCGTCGTCGTCGCGAAATGCCGACGACCGCGCGAGGGCGCATCCGCCCAGCCGGGTCGCTCGAACACCCTACCCAGGCGCTTGAGTCATGATTGGCGAAATCGTTCGAGACATCCACCAATCGTGACCCCACGCCCAGCCCCTCTGTCTCTGTGTGCGCGTGTGTTGTCCGGATGTCCGGATGCGTCGTCGAACCTCCCCGAGGCTCGCTCGATCGATACTCCCACTCGATCGATTCGCCACTCGATCGATTCGCACGCGCGATCGATCGCGCACACCCTCGTCATCGATGACGACGCGCGCACCGGACGCGCGCGCGACACTGGATAACGCATCGCCAACGCATGCGGTCGACGTCGCTCGCGGCGCCGCGACGCGCGTGCGCGTGTCGCAGCGGCGGCGGCGGTGGCGGTGGCGGTGGCGGGGATGGTGGTGGTGCCGGCAGTGCGTCGCGCGCGCGACGGACGGCGCGACCGACGCGCGTGGCGACGTCGACGACGTCGCGCACGACGCATCGGGAAAAGTATGGGTTCGATTGGACCGCGACCGCGACCGCGGAGCAGCGCGCGCACGAGCGCGAACGCGAGCGTCGCGCCGCGGCGTCGGCGGCGGAATCATCGGCGTCGAGTGTGGGGGGCGGTGGCGACGGCGATGCGGAGGAGGAACGGTGGAAATATGCGCACGAGAGCGACGCGTTTGAGTATCGCGGCGCGTGGTTGGATTTGGTGTCGCGACAACGGCAAGGGGACGCGACGACGACGACGACGACGTACGAGGGGAGTGGGTCGGATGAAGATTTTGAAGCCAAGGTGAAGAAGATGAGACGTAAGGCGACGAAGCGGCGGGCTCGGGGTGGGATGAGCACGGAAGGATTCGTCATGGGGGGCGTCGAATACGAAGCCGTGCTCGGTGAACTCGTGGAGGCGCACGTGCGCTTAGCGCGACGATTATCGCTGTGGCGCACAAATTTCGTGTTGAGATTCGAGCGCGAGCCCGAGTATGCGGACATGCCAGTGTCGATCAGAAATATCGAGCTCGACTGGATTTCGCTCGGATTCAAGATTCGCTCGATTGAGAAATGATGTTGTTGTTTTGACTCGCTCGATCGCCCGCTGTGTAACTTTGTGTAATAATGCATGCAAATTATAGTTTACAACATTGTCTATTCAGTTTCTACGCTATTCATTCTTCGTCTGAATCAAGTTTCAAGCCGACAGCGATGTACGACACGACGTTGCCGCGCGCGTCCAACGTCGGCGGATTTTCAATCACCACCAAGTTCTTACTCGTCATCGCTCGCTTAGGTTTCACCCCAGGTGACGCCCTACTAAACGATCCATTACTACCGCCGCTACCATCAAAGGATGTTGGAGCGACGCTCGACACCGTCCCGCACGCGGCGCACCGCACGCTCGCCGCGCCTCGCGGGTACATGAGCGTGCACAAACACCCCGCACACTCCGTATACGCCATCACCGTCCGCACCGGTCGTTCACGCAACGCTGCCCCTTGTAGAAGCATCGGTATCGTCGCTTGCTGATACGTCGGCAACGTCGACGACGACGGTCGCTCGCCGCTCAAACGCCTCGGCGATGGCTGATGCGGTTGTTGATGATTCCCCTCACCACCCCCGCGCGCCGACGCCACGTTCACCGTATCGCATACCGCACACCGCACGTGCGTCGCCTCTGCCGCGTGCGACAGCGCCGTATCGCACCCCGCGCACCGTAACACCGCCGTGCGCGCGCTTCGAGACGTCGCAACCACATCGCGCTCGCCATGCGTCGGCGTGACAAAGCCACACAACGCGCACCGCACCGCCGCGCTTCCGCGCGGGTACGCCAAGAGTGCGCCGCACCCGTGCGCGGAGTCGCCGCCGCACGAGATTTCAGCCGCCGACGACGACGACATCGCGCGCGCGGCGTTGTGACGACGGTGTGGAAACGCGCCACGTGGTCGTCACACGCAGCCGCGATGCCGATGACGCGCGCGCGCCGGGCGACGTCCGTGGACGCGAGCGACGGGGAGGAGGAAGCGAAGGACGTGCGCGAATCGGCGCGCGTCGATCGCCGGGCGGCGAGCGACGATGAGGACGACGACGATGAGGCGCCGGAAGAGGTGACGCGAGATGCGTCGCGCGCGGCGGCGGCGGCGAGACGAGACGCGGAACGCGACGCGTCTCGCGCGCTGCGCGAGGCAAAAAAAGCGCGCGAGGGGAAGAAACGCGAAGAGGCGATTGCGAGGAAGGATGCGCGCGCGGAGGCGGGTGGGAAGAAGGCGCGTGCGAAGGATGAGGAGGATGAACTCGAGGAGCTTCCAGAGGACGTCGTGGACGCGCTCGCGCGGGACGGACGGCGGCGACGAGAGCGCGATGCGGGCGGGGAGTCGTCGGCGAGTGATGACGATAATGAGCGTGATGCGTACGAAGCGTACGAATCACGCGGGAAGAAGACGAAGAAATCGGTAAAGGTGAAGAAGTCGAGGTACGAGCGAGACGGGTTTGACGTAGTGGCGTTGGACGCGGCGGAGGACGAAGACGATCACGGTGTCGTGGCGCCTCGTTCGGCGATGGATTTCATGAGAGATCGGCTAATTAATAAATACGCGAGGTCTGGAGAGATGTTGCGCGACAGCAAGACGGGACGAATTCCAAACGCGTTCGCGAGACGCTGAGCCGTACTACTGAGTGTGTAATTTGATACTAAAACAATAGATGAATCCTTCCGCGAGAGCGCGTAAAGGAATACTAATAATACGATACCTTGGTTGAGACGCGTTATTTTCCAAACGCAAAGGTGTCGAACAAGGACGATTGCCAGAACTTTTTGTCGTCTTTGTTTCTATCTTTGAGCGCGGAGGCGCCGCGAGACTTTGACTTCTTTGCCGCGCGCGCAGGAGTTGTTCTCGTCGGCGGCGTACGTGCAGGGCGTTCCGGGAGATCCTTCATAAACTCGCTAAACTCTGCGTCGACGCTTTTTTTCACGCTTTCCATGGAAGTTCGCGCAATCGTCGCGAATGGTGTGGCGTCGCTCCTCTTTGAGTTCGATCGCGTCGCCGGAGGTGGGCTTTTGAAATACGGACTCTTCTTCACAGACTTTGATGCGATGGGAGTTTCGGCAATCACGCGAGTTTCAGCTATCGTGCTCACCGGTGTTCTCGCTCGACGTGGCGTTGCCTTTTCCATCGAGTCTGGCACGACCATACAACCTTCGGTTTCGGCGCCGACGTCTGCGTCCCGTATGTCGCTCACCGTTGATGGCGTTGCCATAGCGTCTCGCGACTTCAACGCGGCATAGAAGGACTTTCCAGCCCCAGGTGCGCGCGCGCCAAGCGCTTTATCTGCCAATTTCGCTCGCGGTTGATTGCGCGTCAACGCTGCGCGTAAAGTATTGATGTTGTCTTCTGGCTTGTCCTGCAGAAAGCTTGCAAACGCCGCATCTGCCTTGCGCACTCGCGTCGACGTGCGGGATGGCGATGGCGCTAATGCTGTAGATACGTGATACGCCGCTCGTTCGATAGCGTCGTCCGAAAACAACGATTCATGCGACTTTGGTGCGAACGCTTTGAGCTGAGATCGATTCTTCACTGCTACCGCCTTGCCAAACGTCTCGAGCGTCATCGGATGCACGGCGCTATTCGCAAGCGCGTGCGCCACCGTTGGTGCGTGATACGCACCGATGAGTCGAGGTAAATCTGCAATCGCAGACTCGTCCAACACCCCCGTTGGGTCGTTTAAGTTTACATTGTGCTGTCGTTTCGGACAATACACCCATTGAAACTTGAACGTCAACAACGCGTCTTCAAATCGCGCTTCGTAATCTCGCGGCACTGAAATTCCTTCAAACTTCATGTGACGCAATACTTTCGTGTACGTCTTAAACCTACGAATCAACCCATGCGCCTTCTTTATCCCCACTCCGTTCAGGGACGGCAAATAATCACAACCACTCAACACGCACATTTCTAAAAACATCTCCGGCGTGAACCCGACGAAACTCAAATCTCGATTCCTCGCTAAATCCCCGTACCGAATCTCAATCCCGTGCCCATCGGCGCCCATCTTTGTGAACACACTCGCACACCCGTGCGCAATCAAGTCGCTGTCTTCCGTGATCACGCCATCGACGAATCCGTGCTTGGCCAAGTACGCCATTTGCGCGTCGGCTTCGTACGGCGCCGTCAAACTCTCGAATCCCTCCTTCGCCAACGCATCAATCACCTGCCTCGCCATCTCTGGCGTCACATCCACCGCGCGAGTGTACTGCTCATACGCCGCGCTCGCATTCCCTTGCATTGCGTGTTGTTTCGCGCGCGCCAACGCCTCGCTTCGTCCCCGACGTCGCGACTCCTCCTCTCCAGACTTTGAAGGCAAACGCCCACCATCAAACACATAAATCGCCCGTATCTTCCCTCTCGCAAGCATTCGCGCGCGATTCATAAAATACTCCACGTGTTTACGCGTCGGTACGCCCTCGCACAGCTCTCGCGCGCACGCATACGCACCGCGATGGAGCCACACGTACGCATCGACGCACACCGTTTTCCCACCGTACGCCTCGGCGACGTGCTTGGCGTGCGACACCGACTTGAGCGTCGGGAGGAGGGATGAAATCCCCATCGCCGCGCGCCGACGTCGCGTTCGCGCGCGCGATGCGTCGGCGTCGGCGTCGGCGTCTCACGCGCGCGCAGCTGTCGTCGCGCAGGTTCAAATCGCCGCACACGACGACGCCGACGATGGCTGACGATGATTTGGACGAGGAACTCCTCGCCGAATTGTGTTCGGGCGAGGACGAAATTGAGAAGGTGCGCGAGACGTATTCGCGGTTATTCAGCGGCGGCGCGGCGCGCGGCGATGGCAAACGCGCGCTGGATGCCGCCACGACGGCGAGCGCATTGACTGCGACGCGAGGCTTGAACCGCGACGTTCAAGAGCAGATTCTCGAGAGCGCGCGCGCGGACATTGTCGTCGGCGCCGATCGATGCGCGAATATGTCGTGCGCGAAGGCTGGGGAGAAGAAGTGCGCGCGGTGTAAGGCGGTGCGGTATTGTTCAAAGGATTGTCAGCGCGCGGATTGGAAGCGCCACAAGACGTCGTGCGCGGCTATCGATCGTTCGACAGAGGCGACGGGGCGTCGCGCGGGAGCGCCGGCGTTTCAAACGGCGCAGTTGTCACCGCAAGCGATGTTGGATAACTTTATGGCGGCTGAGACTGGCGGGTGGTACGGTGGCGTTTCGCGCGAGCGCGTGTACGAGCGCCTGGTGGTGTCGTTTTGCTTGCGCGTCGCGGACGAACGTACATTTGCGGGAAACATCGTGGGTATCAATCGCGCCTCGCGCGAAAGTGAAAATTTGGATGATCCAGCCACCACGACTGTTATGGAAGAGTTCCGCAAATATGTCAAGCGCGGAAAGACTAAAGGCTATTTACCCAAGGACTGGTCGGCTGACGACGACGTTAAAGTGTGCGAATTCGGCGCGAGGAGAACGGGCGTGTGTACGCATTGGGACAAGCAAGACGTCGTCAAAAAGTATGGATATGCCAGTAGCGAACACATCGTATTGCGCCGGCTCGCCGAAAGCTTTCTTGGTCCCATCGGGCACTGGCTGTGAGTCCATGATGACTCTTACTGCCGTACTAGTACGGTAGAATTGTACATGTACACAAAATGTTCCAGTTTAAAACTAAAAACTACTCGTCGTGCCGATAGCGAAGCGACGCGGCTAATAATCGTGCACGCAGCGCGCGATTTCGTGGGCTAAAGTACGCGAGCAAGAGCGTCATCAAGTCGTCGTTGGAAGAAAATATTGTGAGAATGTCTTCAATGTCTTCGTCTGAATACGTCGTCTTCGTGGCAATGTTGAGCGCGTGTTTGATGAGAAATGCGCGAGTCCACCATGACCATTTGACGCCTTTGCCACGCGTTGCGAATGGAGACGGCGGCGCGTCGACGACGGTGATAATTTCCACCCTGTCGTACGTTTCGCTCGATGAAGCCACCATGCGGGCGATGTGCGCCATAACCAAATCGACATGCGAGCCTTTAAACGCGGCACAAATCTCTAAGCCATCGCTGCTTTCGTCGACGGCGCGAACGTTCTGCAGCAATAACGACAACAAAACATCAAACACCAGAGTCCTCACCGCATTCGACGGCGACCGGTCGAGAATAGTCTCGAATATCGACTGGAACGTGGAGCTCGACTCGGCGCTCGACTCGTTCGCGCGTCGCGTCTCATCGAGTGGCGGCGCCAAAAACGCCGAAAATGCGACATTCGGCAACGTGCGCTCAATCTGCGCGCGCGCAAAACTCACGACGTCGCAACCACCACTCGAGGCGCCGAAAGTCCATTCCACCGGCATCGCCACGTCGCCGTCGACGACAGTTTTATACACATCCAACAACCGAGCCGCGACGGCGTCGGCTTCTTCAGACGAACCCAAGTGCGGCCGCAACGCCTCACCCGCGATCGCAAATACTTGCATCGCGAGCGCGACGTACACGTCGTCAGAGCGGCGTCCCGCCGCTGCGCGCCGCGTCGTTACGCACATCACTCGAAGGCTACGCAACGCTCCACCCGAGTGCGCCTGGCGAATCCATCGACGCGGATCGATGAAAAACCAAGCATCCGCATCGCGCGTCGCAAACTCATGCGCATCGAACGCGCCTCGCGCGCTCGCGCGCGCGCACGTGCGACGTACGTACGCCGTCAAGCGCTCCACCTCTTCGTCGTCTCGCGCGCGCTCCTCAACCGTAGTAGCTCGCGTCGTCGACATATTCTTAACGCTAAGCGCCGCGCGCCGGTAGACGACGCATCACACGCGTGTTCGCGCGAGGCAAAAAATCCAACGCGAGAGGTGGCGTCACGAAATGACGTCAAACGTCTCAGCTGTTATTACACGAATCTAGTGACGACGCGCCGTCAGCGGTACGGAACCACGATGCGCGCCGGCGTGGCGTTATCATCAAACCCTTTGGCGGTAGAAATCGACCGTCCCGTCATATCGTACGCCATGCTCACCAACGCGAACGCCGCGCCCGCACTCAAGCCCGAGCGCGCCGACCCGTTGCGCAGCCCGAGCACCTGTCCCGCGCACGCGCCTCCAATCGCCCCGTTCCACGCGTCTTTCTCCCCTCTCGCGTGCTCCGCCGCGCACGACGTCGATGCATACAACGCGCCGATCGCGCCGAATAGCGCCGCACCGCTCGCGAGCGCGCCCGCGGTCTTCGCCAGCGCCGGCCACGCGCGCGCGCGCACCACCGCGGGGGCGTCGGCGCCCCACGCCGCGCGCGCCGTGCCCACGAGCGCACCGAACGCCGCGGACGTGCCCGCGGCGTAGGACGTGCGCGTGAA
>Ga0181558_10000831_pt1 | contig 29218 bp, 20 predicted proteins | sample 011ome_22_FD_133754 | JGI IMG/M metagenome (GOLD analysis project Ga0181558, IMG submission 133754) | Coastal salt marsh microbial communities from the Groves Creek Marsh, Skidaway Island, Georgia - 011507BT metaG (megahit assembly) | ecosystem: Environmental > Aquatic > Marine > Intertidal...
CAAGATTCAAATCGTCCTCTTCGCCAGACCACCGCGCGCCCGCGCATTTGGATGCGCCCGGCGTCTGCCGCCTGGCTCTCCCGCGTCTGCGCCCGTCACGCGCGCGCATCTCCGCCAGTCCTTCCCCGACCCTTCCGCGTCTCCAGGCCGAGCTCGTCGTCGCGCGCCCCGCTCGAATCTGGAGGTGCCCACCCGTGGTTTCCCCCCGGGCTCCGCCCCCAGCTCGCCTCCGCGACGGCCGAGATGGACGACTACCCGGTGGACGAGGCGCGCGTGATGCGCGGCGACGACGACCGAATCAAGCCCGCGGTGGCCAGCGCGATCGCCATGGGCTTCGGCGAGGCGGACGCGACGGAGGCTGCGAAGCGCGTGATCGTCGCGTTTCCGGGACGAGCCGACGTCGAGGCTCTCGTCGTGGACGCGCTCCTGGCCGACTCGGGCGGCGGCGCGCGCGCGTTCGAGCTCCCGAAGACCATGCCCCGCGCGTACGCGGACGGCGCGCGGGCGCCCCCGAGAGAGACTGCGAACGGTTCTTCCGAAGCCGCGATCGATCTGACCGGCGAACCTTCGCCGGACGCGCCGCCGGCGAAGAGGCCCCGAGGCGGCGCGGCGGCGGATGGCAAAGGCAAAGCGCCGGTCGTCGTCGTCGACGACGACGACGACGGAAAACCGAACGACGCGAACGACTCGATGAGAAACGACGGCAACGATCTCATGCGCCGGCTGGCCGCCGAGCGGCGCGCGCGCGACGCCGCACGGGGAGGGCCCTCGGCGCCCGGCCGGTTCGCGGCGGCGCCTCGGTCAACCGCCGGCGACGCGAACGCGGCGGGCGGCGGCGGCGGCAGCGGCGGGGCCGCGGGGTCGCGCGGCGGACTCACCGGCGCGGCGGCGCGCGCGGCGGCGACCGCCGCCGCGTCTTCTGCGTTCGGTGGCTCTGGGATCATCGACGCGCTTCTCGCAGGTACCTCTGAGCCTCTGAAGGCACCTCTGAAGGAAGTGCGCGTGCTGACGTACAACGTGTGGTTCGCCGAGCACGTCGCGCTGGCGGATCGCGTGCAGGGCTTGAGCGACGTGGTCGTCCGGAGCGACCCGCACGTCTTGTGCCTGCAGGAGGTGACGCCGAACATCCTGATGCTCCTGCACGCGATGCCCTGGTTCGAGGCGTACAAGTGCACGCCCCCGCCCGCGCAGCAGTACTTCACCGTGGTGCTGTTCAAGCAGTCGCTGCACAAGAGGGACAAAACCACGCGGCTGGTGCGCCGGAACTTCCCCGGCTCGAAGATGGGGCGGTACGCGGACGGCGTCGCCGGGATCGAGTGCGGCGGCGGCCGCGAGCTCACCGTGATGTCCTCGCACCTGGAGAGTTTCATAAGCAAGGCGCAGACGAGCTCGGCGGAGCGCGTCGCGCAGCTCAAGGACACGCTCCGCGTGCTCGACGGGGTGGTCGACCGACGCGCCGCCGAGCGCTTGAAACACGGCGGCAGAGCGCTCGACGCGAACCGCGACGGAGCGCTTCCCGACGGCGGCTCCGGCGTTTCCGGCGGCGGCGTCCGCAACGCGCTGTTCGCGGGGGACACCAACTGGGACGAGACGACGGATGGCGAAACGCCGCTTCCTCCCGGGTGGGAGGACGCCTGGCTGCTGAAGGGCGACGGCGGCCCGGGGTACACGTACGACCTGAAGCGGAACGCGATGATGAGCGGGTACCTGCAGAAGCGGCTCGACCGCGTGTTCTGCCGGCTGGAGGACTTCCGCGTGGCGTCGTTCGAGATGGTGGGCACGACGCCCGTGACGCGGCCGGACGGGTCGACGGCGACCTACGTCAACGAGTGGAAGGGACGCGCGGAGACCAAGGCGGTGCTGCCCTCGGACCACTTCGGGGTCCTGGTGACGCTCGAGGTGCTGGAGAAGTGACCAGAAACGCGTGATCGACACGTGCGTGTGAACTACCACGTAGCTACTACTTTAAGTAACTCTTGTTTTACGCCAAGTATGAATAGTCCACGACGCGTCGTCGTCTTCGTTCTCGTCACATCTCCGCGGACGCGAAGAGACTCTGTCTCGCCTTTTGCCTGTTTTTCCGCAGCTCGCTCGCCGTCGCCGCCCTCCCCGCCGGCGGGAGGTTTCGCCCGTTCCGGGACCTCGCGGGCGGGGCGGGCGGCTTCTTATACTTCTGCGGTGGAGGCGACTTGGACTTGGACTTCTTCTCGATCTCGACTTTCCGCCGCCTCGGCGGCTCGGGCTCATCCGGGTACTCCAGCGCCGGGTCGCGCGCGTTTTCCGAATCCTTCTCCTCCGCGTCCATCGCCGCCGCCGCGTCATCCTCCAGACCGTGCATCTCCGCCTCGTCCGCGGCGAGGTGGTGGCTGGTGCCATGCCGGGGCGCGCGGTCGTAGCGGTGGGACGGGTGCACGATGTCCGTGATCAGGTCCTCGTCCCAGTCGTCGTCGTCGGCGGCGGCGGCGGCGGCGACGGATTCGCTGAACCGGTGCGCATCCGCGTCGGATTGGCCGGCGCTCTCGAGCGCGCGCTCGAGCGCCTGCTCGCACTTCCCGAGCGCCATCTTCTGGTTGTGCTCCGCCGCGCGCGCGCTGTCCACCTTTTTCTTGTACCGCTCGGCGCGAATCGCCTCCGCGCGCAGCGCGCCTTCCGCCTCCGTGAGCTTCTCGTCGCACTCCGTGCGCGACCCGCGGTGATCATCCTTCTCCACCCGCAACGTTTCGATCATCTTCTCCAGCTCGGCGATCTTCCCATCCTTGCTCTTGCTCGAGGTCTTCCACTTGTTCTCGGACGTGCGCTCGCGGACGGACTGCTCGTTCAGCTGGCGCGTCAGCGTCACCCTGGCGCTGGATAGACTCCGGTTCACTGCGCGCGGAAGGAGAGGGGGTCAGCGCGTAGAACGAAATCGAGGAGGATCGCGCGCGTGCGGGTTTTCGGCACCCGACGTTCGTCGCGCCTCCGAGGGTGTCTGAAGCAAAACGCACCGATCACGAGGATGAGCAGGATCACGCCGAGCACGCCCGCGACGATCTCCGCGACGTTCACGCCCTTCCGCCGGCGGGATCGGTCGTGGGTGTACATGGGCATGTGCGAGCCGCGCATCGTGCGTTTGACCAGAGCCCGTGACTTCCAAGGGAGTCATCGAAAACGACGAGATCTCGTTGCCAGGTTATGCATATCACATATCCAAAGGAACGTGTTCTCCGCGTCATCACTCCGAGATGCCGCACGCCGTGCACGTGCCCGCGGGTTCGGTTGCGCGCGCGGCGCGCTACGCGCCGCGCGGTGCCCACGAATGCGACGCGCCGCTTCGCGTCGCCTCGGCGACATCCCCCGCGTGCGGTCCGTCGACGTCGACGTCGACGAGTTTCGCTAAACGCGTCGTCGACGTTTCGCACGCGCTCGATCGCCGCGTCGAGGAGGCGACCGCGTCGAGACGCGCACGGGTCGCGCTGGCCTCCACGATCGCCGCCGGCGTGCTGGCGCTGAGCCCGCTCTCGCCGATCGCCGCCGCGCCGGCTTTCGCCGAGCCGGCCGTCGTCGAGGCGCCCGCGGCGCCCGCAGGCGCCGCGGCGGAACCGCCGGCGGTTCCCTCGGCCGCGTCGACGTCCGCCTCCGGCGACGCCGCGGAACCCGACGCCGGCGCGGGCGTTCCCAGCGGCACGTACCCCCTCTCCGCGTCCGCGCCGCTCCCGAGCGAGGTGAAGGCGGCGGAGAAGGCGCAGGAGAAGGCGTCGGGGCGGGCGGGCGTCGGCGACGCTGGCGTCGAGGAGAAACCCAAGGCCAAGCAGGAGAAGAGCGCGGGGCGCTTGAAGGAGCTCAACGACCTTCGCCTGGAGCTGGACCTGAAGGAGCTCGAGGTGCGCGAGAAGTCGCAGGAGCTCTTGAGGCAGGAGCAGACCACGGCTGTGCTGCAGGAGGAGCTGGAGCTCGCGAAGCGGCTCAACACCATCCTCAAGTCGGAGCTCGAAAGCGCCAAGGAGGAAAGCAAACTCTCGATGGGGCTGTGCGCGCAGGTGGGGACCTTTTAGCGCGGGCGTACTACGTTGTGATGAGCTGCTTATTTATTGGTCAGCGGATACAGTGTAATCATATTACAAGTGTAGCTACATACGCTCGCGCGCTCTCCACACTACGAGCGTCTTGTCCGCCGTTCCCACCGAGGCGACCCACGCGCCGTCGCCCGAGAAGGCGACGGCGCCCACGCGCGCGCCGTGCGCGCTCCGCGCGTCGACGCTCGGCGCCGCGCGCGCCACGCACGGGTAGTTGAGCACGCGCAGGTCACCCGCGTCGTCGCCCGCCACAACGAACCGCGCGTCGGGCGAGCGGTCGAGCGCGCCGACCACGCGAGTGCCGGCTGCGCGCCCGGGCTCCCAGATGCCCATCACGGGGAAACCCACCGTGGCGCTGTGCGTGCGCCACCGCGCGTCGCGCACGTCCCCCGGAAACGGCTTTAGGATTCCTAAAGCGCCGAGCGCGTCGCGCGAAAACGTTTTCGAAAAACGCCAGTGCAGCAGCTCGCCTCCCACGCACTGCGAGCGCAGGAGCGCGCCGTCCTCGCTCCAGTCCAGCGCGCGCACGGTGGCGCTGTGGCCCGCGCACGTCGCGACGAGCGCGAAGGCGCCGGCGACGTTGGCGAAGACGCGCACGGCGCGGTCGGCGCCGGCGGCGGCGAGAAGCGCGCTGTCTGGCGAAAACGCAAGCGCCTCGACTCGCGCGCCGCCGGGGGCTCGCGCGGACTCGGACCAGCCGGGCTCCCTTTCCCTGCGGTGGCGCTCGCGCGCCACCGGCGTGGTCTCCGCCAGCGCCTCGAGCGTGCGCGCGCGGAGAACGGCGACGCGGCCGTCCGCGAACCCCGCGGCGAGCAGTTTCCCGTCCCCGGAAAACGCCACCGAGCGGCCGGCGGCGCCGGCGCCCACGTCCTCTGCGGCGATTTGCGCGCGGCGCTCGGCGTCGCACAGGCGCACCCAGCCGTCCGAGCCGAGCGTGGCGCACACGGGCGCGTCGGGATGCCACGCTACCGCGTCCAACGTGCCGCCGGCGCCGGCGATGCGCACGCGCGCGCGCGTCGCGTCCGCCTCCCACAAGTCGCACGCCGTCGTCCCGGCGAAACAAGCGACGCGTGAAAAAAGAGGCGAGCCGCTCGCCGAGCCGCTCGCCGACGCCGACGCCGACGCGAGCGAAGTCGCCTCGAGCGTCTCTTCCAGCGCGAGTGTCTCGTCCGCTAGCGCCCAGGGGGTCACGCCTCGGGGTTTCGTCGGGAATCGACCCGGGGGAAGGGGCTCGTCATCCCCCTCCACGCCCCAAGGTCGATCCGCCGCGCGCGCCGCCGGCGCCTTTCGCTCGTCGACGCCAAAGTTTTCGCGCCAAGCCGCGGCGTCGGAGGCGCTCGTTCGTCCGCTCGTTTCGCCGGCGCCGTCCGCGCACGCGCGCGAGGCGACCACCGCGAGCGACCTGATCCGCGGCGGCGCGTGGCTCGCGCCCATCGGGTGTGACAGCTGGATCTCCTCGAAGGGCGTGTCCTCGACGTCGTCCCGCGCCTCAGTGAGGCGCCACGCGAGGATCCGGCCATCCGCCCCGGCGGAGACCACGGCGTTTTCCGATTCTAGGACAACAAGCGCGCGCACGCCCTTGGTGTTTTCGCGCGCCGGGTCCCGGACGCTCGGCGCGGCGCCGGCGTCGGCGTGGCTCGCGCGGCGGCCCACCAGGCGCTTCAGCGCGCGCTTCTCGAGGTCGAACAGCGCGAGGCCGCCGTCGTCCTTGCCCACCAGCAGGTTCCCGCCGGGCAAAAACGCCGCGGCGTGCGCCGAGAAGGGCGCCGAGCCGTCGAAGCGCAGCGGCCGCCCGCCCCACCGCCCGGCGCCGTCCAGACGCCACAGCTTGACGTGCTTGGCGCCGAAGGTGACGAACTCGAACGAGCTCGTGGCGGACAGACGCTTCTTTTCGCCATCCGAATTAAGCTCCGCGCGCCGCGCGGAAGACGCGATGGGCGGCGCCGGCCCGAACGCCGCCTGGCCGGAGGCGAACGGCGTACGCGACGTCGCCGGTTTCGGCGCGGCTTTTGTGACTTTCGAGAGGAACCGCCGGTGAGGGTTAAACGCCGCGCCCCACACCGCGGGCACGGCGGCTTGCATGCCGGGCATGGACATGAGCGGCGGGGGAGTATCCCCTCGCGTGTGTCTTTTCCAGTCCCACAAAAACACGGTGTGCTTGTCGTCGCTGCCCACGGTGAGCAGGTGCGCGCCGTCGGGCGAGAACGCGACGCAGGCGAAGGCGCGGCTGAAACCGAGAGGCTCGACGACGCGCGCCAGCTCTTGCAAGTCGCCGTCGGGCCCGCGTCGCGTGGAGGACCACACGCACGCCACCGCGTTGTGTCCGTCCTGCCCGGTGGCGAAGGTCTCGCCGTCGGGGTGCGCGGCGATCGAACGCACCATGCCCGTGTGCCCCCGGAAGAACCGCTGCGCGTGCGTCCGCGGGTCGTACACCACGCCCAGCGCGCCGACGTAGTACGCGAGCGCGCCGGCGTTGGTTTGCAGGAGACTGTTTCCCAAGTCGCCGCGACCGGGGAAGCCGTGCGCGAAGTCAGGCTCGAGTCGGAGCGTCGGGACGGAGGCGGACCTCGCGGTGATGGCGCGCCCGGCGGTGAGCCAGTCGCTCGGCGCCTGCACGCCCCGGCGGCACTGCGGGTACGTGATCTTCCCCATGAACCGCGCGTCGTCGGCATCCTCGAAGGGGCCCTTCTTTATGTGCTCCAGGCCGAGCACGCGCCCGCTCTTCAGGACGAGCGCCTTGACGAAGACGTCGTACGGCATGTTCCCGCGCGCGTCGTGCCCGACTTTCGCGAACACAGCCTTGACCTGCGCGTCCGATAGGTCCCGGACGCCGAGCGCAAACCACGCGCGCTTGAACTCGGCGGGGGAACACATTCTCGGCCGACTCGACGCGTCGTCTCGGTCGCCGGGACGTCGCCGGGAAGTCGGCGCACTCTCTCGCCGTTCTGACTCGACCCGCTCGAAAGCATCTAGCACGGCGGCGCCTTCCGCGCGGTGGTGCTGGCGCGTCGAGACGGCGGCCGCGCGCATTTTGCGCCACGCCTCTTCGAGGTGCGCCGCGGCGTCGGGAGCGACGTTGGAAGGGCCGAGCACGCGTCTGGTTTCCGCATCCGCGCCTGACTCCAGAGGGGACCGGCTGAACCTGCCCGCGGGTTTGCCGTGCGTCTCGGTGTCCCACATCGGCGGGCGGTACTCGCGAAGCTTGCGCTCGCGGCGCTCATCCTGCGTTCACGTGGACAAGGGGATGGGCGGGGGAATCGGTCAGTCGAGTCAACGTTTCGCGAATCCCGGAACGGCGCGGCGAAATTGCGGTCAGCGGAGACGGGCGTGTTTCGGCCGCACCTCACGCGCGGCGGCACCCATGTCCGGCTCGAGCGCGCCGAGGCCAGCGCGTCGCGACATCGTGAGCGGTGCCAGACCCGCTCGCGAAGGACTGCGCGAACAGGGCCGCGGGGAAGGACCACCGGTGCCGACGCGTTAACTTTTCGGGCGCAAGAGACAGCTGATTTGGAGAAGTTTTGTAAACGAGCTGCAAACGGTCGAAACCGGTCACCAACAAACCGAGTTCCTATCGATCTCGCAACGCTCGTCACAGATCTGGTTTTGCGCGCACAGCTCCACTTCGCGGTGCACGGCCACGTGCAGGTGAAGAGGGTACGATGAACATCCCCGGCATGATGGGTCGCGGGGGTATGATGGGGGGCGCTCCCCAGGCGTCCTCCGGGGATACCCCGCAGGTGGACACCGCGGAGAACGTCCAGATCTCGTCCCTCGCGTTGCTGAAGATGCTCAAGCACGGTACGTGGCGCGACCGCCGACGACCCCGCGCGCGACTCCACCGCCGATCGCGCGTCGACGACGAACCCCCCGCGAAATCGCCAAACCCCCTCGCCGGTGTCTCGGCGAACGCCCGCCACGGTCTCGCGCTCGGGAGGCGCCCCGATCGGTCGCGTCGAGCGCCCGAAGGGGTTTTTGAACCGTTCGGGTGCTTCGCGCTTTCGGTCGCGGCGATTTTCGCTTCGGGTGTTTTTTTCCACTGACAACGACTCGCCGACGACCTCGCGCTGACCGCCTCCCTCTCACGCCTTCGTGAAACAACGCGCGACGACTTTTCGACCCTGACCACCACCAGGCCGCGCGGGCGTCCCGATGGAGGTGATGGGCTTGATGCTTGGTTCGTTCGTGGACGAGTACACGGTGAAGGTAGTGGACGTTTTCGCGATGCCGCAGAGCGGCACGGGCGTGTCGGTGGAGGCGGTGGACCCCGTGTTCCAGACCAAGATGCTGGACATGCTGAAACAGACGGGCAGGGAGGAGATGGTGGTGGGGTGGTACCACAGCCACCCCGGGTTCGGGTGCTGGCTCTCGGGCGTGGACATCAACACGCAGCAGTCGTTTGAGCAGCTCAACCCGCGCCTGGTGTCCGTCGTGATCGACCCCGTGCAGAGCGTGAAGGGCAAGGTGGTGATCGACGCGTTCCGCTTGATCAACCCGCAGACCATCATGCTCGGCCAGGAGCCGAGGCAGACCACCAGTAACTTGGGCCACCTGAACAAGCCCTCGATCCAGGCGCTGATCCACGGCCTGAACCGCCACTACTACTCCATCAACATCTCCTACCGCAAGAACGAGCTCGAGGAGAAGATGCTCTTGAACCTGAACAAGAGCAAGTGGTCCCAGGGGCTGCGGGTCACGGACTTCGACGCGCACGACAAGGAAAACGAGAAGGTGGTACTGGAGCTGAAGCGCCTGGCGGACAGGTACGAGAAGGCGGTCATCGAGGAGGACACGCTCACGGCGAAGGAGCTGATGGTGAAGAACGTGGGCCGGCAGGATGCCAAGAAGCACCTCTCCGAGAACGTGCGCAAGCTCATGAGCGACAACGTCGTGCAGACGCTGGGGACCATGCTCGACACCATCTGCTTCTGATGATGCGAGGGGTTTCATCGAACACCTCACCGTCGACGACTCTGGCGGGGTCGCGGAGACGCCCCGTGACGCCCAGCATCCATCGTAGAAGGGACGAGCCTGTTTAGAGAGGACAGAGCGCGGAGCTATTTTTTGCGAATGAAAATGCGAAGACTCCTAAAACCGCGCCGTTTCTCCTTGGCGGAGCGAACTGCCCACCGCCACACGTCCGCCCGAAATATCATCCGCGCCGAACCCGAGGGTGGGCGTGGTCTTGGGACGGGGCCTGGGAGGCGTCGAAACAGAACTTCGACGCTCCGCGTGGGTCCCGCGTCTTCGACGCGGTCGCGAACGACGACGCCGTCAGAACACCATGCGCGCTCGCCGTTCTCCGCACGCGCGGCTATTCGCGCTCGCGCCAGCCCTCGTCGCCGTCGCGCTCGCCCTCCTCCCCCCCGCGCGCGCGCTGACGTTCCCGTCGGAGACGCGGAAGCTGCTCGCGCTCCGCGACGAGCTCTCCTCTCGCGGGCTCGGCTACCTGCTCGACACCTGGCGGTGCGACGACGAGGCGCGGTGCGACCCGTGCGGCCCCACCGCAGGCGCGCCCGACTCTTGGGGCGCGTGGCACTACGTCGCGTGCCGCGTCCTCCCGGAGCGGGAGCGCGCCGCCGAGGCGTCGCGTCCCGAAAACGCCGTCGCCGCGACGAAAACAGGCGACGCCGCGGCGACGACGTATTTCGCGGTGACGAACGTGCACCTCAGCGACTTGAACATCGAAGGCACGTTCGAGAGCCTGCTGCGCGGCTTGTGTCCGTTCTCGCACCTGCGCGAGCTCGACCTGGACGGCGGCCGTCTGGTCGGTTCGATGCCGGAGTGGCTCGGCGAGTGCTTCCCTGAACTGCAGGAGCTGGACCTGTCGCACAACCGGCTGGAGGGCGCGATTCCGCGCGCGCCGTGGCGTTTGATGCCGGAGCTGCTCCAGGTGAAGCTGGAGGACAACCGCCTCGCCGGGGAGATTCCCGGCGAGCTCGCGGTGTTGTCCGACCTGCGCGTGCTGTGGCTGGACGACAACGACCTGGAGGGGCCCGTTCCGAACGAACTGGCGCGGCTGTCGCGTTTGCTGTCGTTCAACGCCGAGGACAATCCCCGCCTGTGCGGCGCCGCGCCCGAAATCGCCGTGGACTGGCGGTGGCACCTGGACAACCAGGAGGGCCAGGTTCGGGACTGGTTCGCGTTTTGCGAGAAGGACCCGTGCGGCGTCTTCGCGTTCGGCGGCACGAAGGTGGGGACGCCGTGCGCATCGGTCACCGAAAAGAACACCCAGCGCTGCGGCAAGGCGTTCGACCAGTGCGGCGGCACCGTCGCCGTTCGACTCGCGCTCGACGCCGAGTGGACCGAAGAGAGCGCCAAGAGAAGAGCGTCTCGCCGCCGCGCGATTTTAGAAACGACGAAAACCGATTTTAGAAACGACGAAAATCTCGACGCCGAGATTCTCGTGGACGTGCCTTTCCAGGGCGCGACGTGCTGCCGACGCGGCAGCGCGTGCGAAGACGTGCCGACCACGGCGCCGTGTGCGTCCGGGAAACCAGACGCGTGCTCGTTTCGACAGTGCGTCCCGGCGCGTCCCGGGACGGCGGCGCGCGAGGAGCCCCGAAAACCGAAAACAGCCGTCCCGGCGGCGGTTCTGGCGGAGTGGCGCGCCGACGTCGCGCGAAAGCGCGGCGGCGGCGGCGCGGCGCTCGCGTGCGCGCCGGCGTGGGGGCAGTGCGGCGGGACGGCCGGGTACGCGGGCCCCGAGTGCTGCCAGGGCGCGGCGCCGTGCGTGCGCGTGGATGAGTGGTACGCGGCGTGCGACCCCACCGGCTGCGCGCCGTTCGGCGCGCAGTGCGGCGGCGAGCGCGGATGGAGCGCGACTCCCGGTTCGTCGTTTGAAGAGTGCTGCCGCGCCGGCGCCGAGTGCGCGGTTTTGAGCGACGGGTACCACGAGTGCGTGCCGTTCGACGAGCTGAAACGCCGGGGGATGGACGCCTGGCCGCGCGACCCGGTTTCGGGGAAGCTAAGGCGCGCGGAAACCTCCGGAGACTTCTTCTGGACCGACGAGCGGAAGGGCCGGTGCGTGAAGCCGCGCGAGCAGTGCGGCGGCTTCGCCGGCGACGACGACGACGAAAACCGAAACGCGTTCCGGACGGCGACGTGCTGCGGGCGGGACGCGAAGTGCGTCCGGAAAAACAGGTGGTACGCCTCGTGCGAGACGTGCGCGGGGACGTACGGCCAGTGCGGCGGCGCCGAGTTCTCGGGCGGGAAGTGCTGCGCCTCCGAAGGCGACGCGTGCGTCGTCGTGGATGAGTACTACTCGCAGTGCCGCCCGACGGCGATGAGCCGACGATGAGACGCGAGACGACGTTTCTTTTTTGAACGCGTTCCGCGTGACGCCTTTTTTTCGCCGCGGCCGAGAGAGACGAGAGTGTCATCGGATGATCGGATCTCGCGTCGTGACGTCGTCGTATCACACAACACGAACGTTCCGTGTCACATCTCGTACTTCTTGGATTCCATCCCCTCGGGCGGCTGCGCCTCCGTCGTCTTGGCGCCGATCTCCGCCCAGTTAGTCGAGAGCACCGTCCCGCCGCTCTCCTGGAAGCTCTTGTTCATCGCGCGCCGCGTCTCCTCGTCCGCCTTGCCGTAGATGTCCTGGAACAGCTTGTTCAGCGCGGCGTCGCCGGAGGGCGGCTCCTCCTCCTCCGCGTCCAGCTCAGCCTCCAGCTTGTCCCAGTCCGTGGGGCGCTTCGTCTGCGCCGCCTTCGAGCTCGGGTACGCGGGCCGCGACATCGACGCGTCGGAGAAGTTGAGCGGCTGCGTCGCTTTCGTTTTTTCGCGCGCCTCGGCGGTCAGGTCGCTCCACTGGATCGCCTCGCTCTTTCGCAGCCGGAGCTCGACTTTGGCGACGCCGACGGTGAGCTTCGAGTCCGCGGGGTGGATTCCGCCGAACAGACGCAGGCGCAGCGCGTACGGCGGCGTTTCTGCGGCGTTTCCGTTCCGCGGCTCTCGGCGAATCGTCACCGTCGCCGAATCTTCCGTCGCCGCGAACTCCGCCTCCGACGCTCGTACGTCGCGCGCCAGAACCTCGATCGTGACGTGCGTCTGCGACTGGTACCACTGGTGCTTGTACGCGACCACCGGTGCATCACCTTCCGTAACAGCCGCCGATAACCCAACCGGTTCCGTCGACGTCGGGTCCGCGTCGCCCGAACTCGCGTCGCTCGAATTCGTCCCCGCCGTCTCGGGAGACGCTTCCGACGCTTCGCACTTCCCGAGCCACTGCAACAGCTGCCGGGACATGGGGTCGTGTTCCCTCCCCGCGACGAAGCACGCCCGAGCCTCTGGTTTCCTGCCGAGCTCGAACAACGCCATGCCTCTCCTGAGGTGCGCCTTCGGGTTCTTGGGCGCCAACGTGACCGCCTTCTCCGCGTCCGCCAACGCCTCGGTCGGCCGCGAGAGTTTCAGGAGCGTCGCCGATCGGTGTATCCACGACGACGCGTTGTCCGGCGCCTTCTCGACGACGCGCGTGTACAGCTCGAAAGATTTCTCGAAATCGTCATCGACGAAAGCCTCCATCGCCTCAGCCGCGAGCGCGGCGTCGGGTTCCGAGCCCATGATGCGTCCTCGGACGACGAGAACGCGCGAGAAGATCTACGAAGGTGGCGTTCTGGAGCCGGCGTTTCGCGCGTTTGCGGGGAATTTTTTTTTCGAGGGCCTCGAAAGAACGGACTCGCCCTGGGGCAGGCAGTCTGTGGCGCACCGTGGTGGCGTCGGCGCGTCTGCTGGGGCAGCGCGGGCGAGACAGGAAGCATGTCGTCGCGGCGAACTCGGCGCGGATCGGCGCCTCACGACCCGGCGCCTCACGATGCGGCGCCCGCGAAGGCGGACGTCTCCGTCGGATCCCCCGAGCGCGGTGGTAACAACGCCTTCCGGGTCCTGCTCACCCATCGCGGCGTCTCGCTGGAGGAGCGTCGCGTCGACGACGAGACCACGGAGTACACCGTGCGACGCAGGAGGAGCGACGCCATAGCGCGTTCGGCGTTCCCGGCGTGGTGCGCGCTCGCGGCGTGCTTCGCCGTCGCGCACGGACTCGCCGCCTTCGCCGACGGGACCTCGTCGGGCGGAACCGCCGCGCGGCCGAAAAACTCGGGGAGCGGTTCTTTTTCGCCGCCGCTCGCGTTTGCGGCGGCGGCGTCGCTCGCCGCCTGCTTGGCGGTGCGCGCTCTGGCCGGCGCCGTGGTCTCCGAATCCGCGCAGCTCATGCGCCACGTGGGCGTGCGCCTGTCGCACGAGACCGTGCTGCGTTTCGGTGGGCCGAGACAGCGTGGCGTTCGGTTCATTGACGTCGACCGGCTCCGCTCGGCGGCGGTGCTCGAAGCCGTCCGCGCCAAGGACGTGCGCTCGTACCTGTGCTTCCGCGTCTTCCCGGCTTCCGCGCGTCCGGAGGAGACCTCGGAGGCGTCCGCGGGGAACCACCGGATACCACGGGAGACCACCGGTGACGGCTCGAGGAGACCGCATGCGCATGACGAGGACGTTTTTAAAGGAGAAGGAGGGGACGTTTTGAAAGGAGAAGGAGACGGCGCGAGGAGACGCGAAGGACGCCGCGTCGTGTTGGTGTTTTCGAAGATCCGCCCCGGTTTGCCCGTCGTGCGCGCGGCGTACCGACGCGCGCACGCCGCGATGTTCGCGGCGCGCGAAGAGACGGTCACTTCGCGCGAAAGCGAAACGGCGCTTCGTTCGGATGCCGAGGCGTTCGCCGAGTCCCTGCGGTGCCTGCCCGGCCCCGCTCGCGGGCTCGGCTGGTGGAGAGGCGCGGACGGGACCGGGAGGGAAGGCGAGCCTCGCGAGGCGCGAACGACGTCCGGACGCGAATCCATCCTGATGGTTTCGGACTTCTTCCTCCCCAACCTCGGCGGCGTGGAGCTGCACATGTACTCGCTGGCGCAACGGCTGCTGAAACGCGGGCACCGCGTGACCGTGCTGACGCACGCGTACGGCGACCGGTGCGGCGTGCGGTACATGACGAACGGGCTGAAGGTGTACTACGCGTTCCGCGTGCCGGTGTACAACGGGTCGACGGCGCCCGACGTGTTCGGCAACTTCAAGCTGACGCGCGCGATTCTGCTCCGGGAAAAGATCACCGTCGTGCACGCGCACCAGGCGTTTTCGGTGATGGGCCACGAGGCGGTCTTCCACGCGCGCACCATGGGGTACAAGTGCGTGTTCACGGACCACTCTCTCTTCGGGTTCAGCGACACGAGCGCGATCCACATGAACAAGCTCCTGGTGCTCACGCTCAGCGACTGCAACCACGTCGTGTGCGTGTCGCACACGGCGAAGGAAAACACCGTGCTCCGCAGCGGCGCGCCGCCGCGCCGCGTCTCGGTGGTGCCCAACGCGGTGGACGCCGCGAGGTTCACGCCCGACAGTTCGAGGCGCTCAGAGAACGGCAGGGTGGTGGTGGCCGTCACGGCGCGCCTGGCGTACCGTAAAGGCGTGCACTTGCTCGCGGGCGTGATTCCCGCGGCGTGCGCGGCGTTCCCGGAGGTGGACTTCCTCGTCGCCGGGGACGGGCCCATGCGCCCGCACCTGGAGCGGATGACCCGCGAGCACGGGCTCACGGCGCGGGTCACGCTCCTCGGGAACGTGCCGCACGAGCGCGTCGTGGACGTGCTGCGCCGCGCGCACGTGTTCCTCAACTGCTCGCTCACCGAGAGCTTCTGCATCGCCATACTCGAGGCGGCGTGCTGCGGGTGCCTGGTGGTGGCCACGAAAGTGGGCGGCGTGCCCGAGGTGCTCCCCCCCGACCTGCTGTTCCTCGCCGAGCCGGAGCCGGAGGCGCTCGTCGCCGCGCTCAGCGAGGCCATCGCGGCGCTCCCGGGGCGTGTTCGCCAAAAAAAAAGCGAACGAAGCGAGCTCGAAGCGAACGGAGCGCGGCGGTCCGAATCCGCGTTCTCCCCGGCGGCTATCCACGCGCGCGTGCGGGAGATGTACAGCTGGGACGACGTCGCGGCGCGGCTGGAGACGGTGTACGCGCGGGCGCACGCCACGCGGGACACCATGAACGGGCGCATGGCGAGGCTGCGCACGTGCGGTGTGTTCGCGGGGTGGCTCTTCTGCGCGGTGGCGGCCGTGGACTACCTGTACTGGCGGTGGCTGGAATTCGCCGACCCGGCGGCGGAGCGGGACGCCGCGCCCGAGTACGTGCCGGACGGCGAGGCAGAGGTGGCTGTTACGCGAGGAGAGGAAGCGTCGGGCGATCGATGCGCACGGTCGAGGGAGTAAGACGTGTCACGACACGCGCGTTCGGGGGTCCGCCGGGTGTGTAGCTAGCTACCGTACTACTAATAAAGGCACCCGCTTCTTCGCGGACGACGAACGAAAATTTTTTATGACCGAACGCAGAGGAGCAGTTCAGCCACCTGGCGCGTTTTCGGACGCTCCCCGCGAACGCTCGTGGCGCGTGCGCGCGCTGCGAACGAGGAACGACGCGGCCTGGTGCAGTCACGAACGTCCTGGAAACACGAAGGTCGCACACCGCTCGAGCCGCGCATTCGTTGTCGCGCCGCCGCACGGTTGACCCGCCGCGACGATGAACCCCGAGTAGTGCGTGATCTCCCCCGCGCCGCCCGGCTGCGCTCTCCGTCGCCGGCTGCGACCCACCCGCGAGAGGGGTGCTGGCGAAATTCGCGCGCGCTCCCAACGTTCGAGGGTTGTCGCGACGCATCTTTTTTCCTCGACGCTGACGACCTCCTTCCCCCGCGCCCGCACCCCCCAACCTCTTCCGTCCGCAGTGACTACCTCTTTAAGCTCCTGGTACGCCCCCTTCGCGCCTGTCGCCCCGTCACCGCTCGGTCCCGCGCGCGCCGCGACTCGACTCGGGCCCGCATCTCGAGGAAATCTCGGCTCGACGTTCGCTTACTCACATTCGTCTCCCCCTCCCCTAAACAGTTGATCGGCGACTCCGGCGTCGGCAAATCGTGCCTTTTGCTGCGCTTCGCGGTGCGTATCCTTGACATTTAGCCCTCACACTCCGCGTGATGCGAGACGAGACCGCGCCGGGCGTGCGCTGACCCTCACCCCTCCGTGCCACAGGATGACTCGTACACGGACAGCTACATCTCGACCATCGGCGTGGACTTCGTGCGTGCCCTCGCGTCTCCCCTCTCCTCTCTTCACGACCGGACCCGGTGCGCGCGTGCAAGTCGCGACGCCGACGGAACGGCGGCGTCGCCGCGACGAACCGCGCATCCGCGGCGCCACGCGAGCCTCGCGCCCGTGCCCACGGCGGGCGACGCGTCGAGGGTCCAGATCTGCAGCACGCGCCCCAGAGGCGCGGCCGTGCGAACTCGCGAGCGCGGAAGATTCCAACCCGGTCATCGCGACTCGTTCGCCTCCGCGCGAGTTTTTCTTTTTCTTTCGCCGCGAAGATCCTCGCGCTTCCGAAAGCGCGCTTCTTCTGCTCTTCTGCTGACCGCGCGTGACCCCTTCCCGCGCGCCTCCCCACCTTGTCTGGACGACCAGAAAATCCGCACGGTCGAGCTGGAGGGCAAGACGGTGAAGCTTCAGATTTGGGACACCGCCGGGCAGGAGCGTTTCCGCACGATCACGTCTTCTTACTACCGCGGCGCGCACGGCATCATCGTGGTGTACGACGTGACGGACGAGGACTCGTTCGCGAACGTCAAGACGTGGCTCAACGAGATTGATCGGTACGCCAACGAGAACGTGAACAAGCTTTTGGTCGGGAACAAGTCCGACTTGACGGAGAAGAAGAAGGTGGACTACCAGACGGCGAAGGCGTTCGCGGATGAGATCGGCGTGCCGTTCCTGGAGACCTCCGCCAAGAACGCCACCAACGTCGAGCAGGCGTTCATGACCATGGCGGCGGAGATCAAGACGCGCATGGCCAGCCAGCCCACGCTGAACCAGGGGCCGAAGGGGGCGACGGTGCGCCCGGGGGAGGGGAGGCCGGTCGCCGCCAAGAGCCAGTGCTGCTAAGACGATGGACGCTTCGCGACGCGACGCGCCGACGACGCGCCGCGCGAGACGACGGGACTTTCGGCGTTTTTTTTTTCGCGCGAGCGTTCCCGTTTCGCGCGACGCGCGTCGCGGAAGCGAGTCACATAGGCGTGTAGAGTGGATTTCTTCTCCGTCAACGTGAACACAACGTCACACACGCGCAGCTCGCTCAGTTGTCGTCGTCGCGTCTCAGCGTCTCGTCTCAGCGTCTCGTCTCAGCGTCTGTCCGGTCTGGTCTCGTCGTCTCTCCGCCTCGATTTCGATTTTTTCTCGCGAAAGTACACGAAGGAGACGCGCGCGACCGTCACGCCGCCGACAGGAACGTATCGTTGTTGGTGGCGTCCTTCAGGGGATGACCCGCGCGGGCGCCCGCGCGTGGCTGCTGGACGCGCGGGTCCCCGTGCGCGTCGAAGTGCTCCTTGATCCTCTTGTAGATCCACCCTTTGTTGTTCGAAGTCGTCGACCGGCCGAACACCGCGGGGAAGACGTCGTACTTCAACTCTCGGTACTCCATCTCTTCCAACGGTTTAGCCGGAACCGGTCGCGCGCGAGACCCGCCGGAGCGCTTCGACGGCGGCGGCTGCGGAAGCGCCGGCACGCGCGCGGGCGCGTCTTCGCGAGCCCGTGGCTCGTCCCGAGCCGTCAGCTTCGGCGGCGTGATCAGTCCCCCACGCGAGCGCTTGCGCCCGGACCGCGGCGCGGTCGTCGCCTTGGTCTTGGGCGTGGTCTTCTTCGCGGCCTCGCCGGCCGAGTGGAACGCCGCGTCGGCCAGGCCCCACAGCGCGTTCGCCGCGGCGGCGTCGCTCGGCTCGGGCGAGGGCGCGAAGAACGAGGGAGGAGGCACGACGCGCGCGACCGGCGCGCGTCCGTCCGCGCGAAGGTTCGTGGGAGACCCCGCGGCGCGCGCCGGCCTCGACGGAAGGAAGGACACGTACACGGGCAACGCCTCGCGGAAGCCGAGCAGGGGGGGCGGAGGACGAGGCAAGAGGTAGACGGGCGTGTACGTGTACCGCACGGAGGTGGGGCTCAACGCGAGCTCGGTGGAATCCATGGGCGTGTCACGCGCGGCCTCGAGTGCGCGACCTCGAGTGCGCGACCTCGAACGCGCCGCGGCGAGAACGGTTCCGTTCCCACGGGGAAGAAGAAGGCGCTCCGCGACGAGCAACGACTCGTTTTACGGAAAATCTTTTTTTTGTGTTATATCGGCGCGACGCGACGCGCGTCTTCGAAGACGCGTCACAGCTTCGCCCGCGGCTCGAGCCACTTCTGCACGATTTCCTCGATGGCGATGGCTGCCAGCGCGTACGCGCTCTCGGAAACCTCGTCCCACGCCTCCGCGGGCGACGAGCCTCTCGAGGCGGCAGCCTTCAGCGCCTCCGCGAGCGCCGCCGTCGCCTCGGCTTCGCGTCGCGACGCGAAGATGGACGCGGCGGTTTCGCCGGCGCCGGCGCCGCGGTTTTTTTTTTTAGTGAAAGCGGTGAGCGCGCCGACGCGGTCGCGCGCCATCTTCATCATCAGCACGCGGCTGTCCCCCTCCGCGAACTTGCAGCACTGCAGGAAGTCCGTGTGCTCGAAGCCCGTGCCCGCCATGAGCGCGTACGAGCCCACCTCCTGCCTCAGCCTGTGCGTCATCTCGATGGCCTCGTCCACGGCGCGCACCTTCGCCGCCGCCACCGCTTCCACGAGCGCGCGCTCCGGCCGCCGCCGCGCCGCCAGCGACGCGCACAGCGCCGCCTCGACGGCTTCCAGGAACGCGCGCGTGCTTGCGGACCGGCGCGCTTCCTCGACGTACAGCGAGCGCAGCTGAGGTACGTCGCTGAGCGATCGAGAGGTACGTCGATTCGTTCCCGCATCGCCCGGGACCCAGCACGGCTTCGCGTCCGTCGCTTCGCGCGCGCGTCGAAATAAAAGCTCGCGAAACTCGTGCGCGCCCTGCGCGACGGCGACCCGCCCGGTGAACAGCCGCTGGCCTACGCGGTCCATGTTCGTCAAACGACGTTTCGGCGTTTTGGCGTTTTGACTCTCGCGCTCGACGTAGACGCCCTTTAAGATGGGCGTCTGGGCCGAGGAAGGAGACGAAGCCGAAGCCTTTGAAATTTCTGACTCGCTGTTTCTGACTGCGGAAAACACGTCGCAGTGCTTGTCCAGCAGCGCGTCGCGCGCCAGCCAGACGTCGCGGAACGCGACGCCGGCGTTGTCCAGGTCGTTTCCGGTGGTCTTTCGACCCATATCCGTCAGCGTGACGCCCTCGGCCACACGCCCCCGCGCGTCACGCAGCGTGACGAGGAACGCGTGCGGCCCGACGCTCTCGTCGTTCACCAGCAGGTCAGCCACCACCACCGCCTTCGCGGCGACGAGACCCTGCGAGATCCAGTTTTTCGTCGCGCCGTCGGTTGGCGTGCGGAGCAGGAAACGCCCGCCGTCTTTTTGTCGCGCATCCGGGACCCACGCGGCGGTGGTGTGTACGACCAAACCGCTGTTCACGCCGGCGAGGCGCTCGGTGAGCGCGAAGCACCCGAGCGTGCCGTCCCTCTGCATCCGCTTCAGCTGCCGCACGTGCGCCGGGCCGCCCAGCTCGAGCACCGTCCCGGCGAACAGGTTGTACTGCACGGTGAAGCGGATGCTGAACCCCGGGCCTTGGTCGAAGCCGGCGCGGGCTAACAACCGGTGCGCCTCGAAGAACTTCGCGGGGCTCTCCACCAGGTCCTCGAACCGGAGCAGGCCGGTCCGCACGAGCGCCGAGAGGCGGCGCGCAGAGTCCGCGTAGGACGACGCGGGGGTGGCGAGCACCTCCGCGAGCTTCGCGCGCCACGCCGCCCTCCACGCCGCGCGGTCGTCGCGCGTTTCGGCATGAACACCTTTTCCCGACACGACGACGGGCGCACGCGCGGCGGGGCCCTGGCCGTGATCGACGACGCCGAACGCGCCGGGCATCGTCGGAGCGGGGACCGACTCGACGCGAGCGATTAGCGGAGGTGGGATCGAGGGTTTGGGGTGTCAGACAGCGTCGGGGCGCGTCCGCAGAGTGCGGGCGCCCGAGGCCGCCGGGCGTTTCGTGGAAGTCGATAGGTTTGCTGACTCGGACGGGCCGGTGATATTCCTATCCCATAGTGGCGTGTAACAACGGCGCCGTGCAATCAGATCGGGCGGCGCGCATCGGCCGCAGCTGCACCGACATGCCACAGACTCGCGCGCGCGACGCCCCCTGCGCCAACCCAGAATGCGGGGAGCCCGGGGAGAAGAGATGTTCGCGTTGCAAGGTCGTGCGGTACTGCGGCAAAGCCTGCCAGAAAGCCGATTTCAAGCGGCACAAGAAAACGTGCGCTGCGTTAGCGATGGGTTTGCCGCTGGAGCCCGCGCCCGAGCTTCCCTCTGAGTGCGTGGAGCGCATCTTGTGGTTCGTGTCGCGCGACACCGAGGGCGACCCGCGCGTGATTCGAGCGCTCGCGCGGATTTCCAAGGCGTGGAAACGCGCGGCGGACGCGAACGCCACCTACGTCGCCATGCTTCTCCACCGGTACGGCGTCGATGACCTCTCCCTGCCGTTCACGCGCCACCGCGTGGACTGGGGCCCGAACGGCGGCACGCTGGACCGCGCACCCAACCGCGAATACGCCCATATCAGCCCCGAGAGTTTGACCGCGACAAGCCTCCCGGAGTCGATGTTCGACTTCCGCACGCCCACGGATGCGTGGACGGCGGAGGAGATGCGCGCCGAGCTTCGAAAGGCGGGCTTCCCTAACCCCGAGGACGATGGACTTCGCTTCGACGAATCGCGAACGGAGCGATTCGTGCCTTCGCCGTCCTCCGCGGCGGCCATGCTGGCGCGGCGGAATCAAAAGGCGCCCGACGCGCGCGCGTGTTTCCTCGAGTGGCACGAGGATTACGGAGACGTGGAGCCGCGGCTTTTCCGCCGGATGCGCTGGTCGTGGGCCACGGTGGAGAACGCGTTCGCGACGCAGGGCATGGAGAGCGTTTTGTCCACGATCCTCCCAGGCGAAACCAAGAAAAGGTGCGACGCGTTCGCGCGGTACTGGCACATGTCTATGTCTGGTCTTTCTTCCTTCCCTAAAGGAAAGGAGGAAGTGCTCAAAATGCATCCCTCGCTCGCGCTGCTGTACCGCCTGCGCGGGGGGCAGATGGTGTCCTCGCTGCACGCCGGCGTATGCGGCGCCGGCGGCTTCGATCCGAAGGATTCATCAGACGCCTTCGACGTGATGTCGTACCGCCACGGCGTCCTCGGCGGGTTCTCGGTGTACGAAGACAACAGGTGCGTCGCGCTGTATTCGTTCGACCACGCCGCGGTATGGATGCGGCGGTTCCGTCTGCACGAGCTCGAGCGCACCTCGGACGTTCTCCGCCAACCGTCGCAGAGCAAGATGCAACGGTTCCTGGGGATGGTGGACGCGTTCCGGCTGGCGCCGTTCGCGGGGTCGTGGGACGACGGCGTGTGGAACCCGCTGTGCGCGGATGTCGGGAAGGGCACCATCCACGCGCACGTCCCGCCGCTCGGCGGGCCGGCGAAGCCCGACCACCCGTGGGCACCCCCAACCGCGCACCCCGAGGAGCGCTTCGGCGTCGAGTATGACGCCTGCTACTGGTTCGGCGAATACGCCAACCGCGTGCACGACGGGATGTACCGCGTCGCGCACGACGTCGAGGACTTCTTGCTGGAGAGTCCCTCTGCCCCTGATCAGCCTCTGCCCCTGATCGGCCCGATGATGTGGCGCATCCCGCGCTCGTCGTTCCAGGGCGGGTCCATGGATGCGCACGAAACCACTCTGTACTCGCACGTCTCGCGCGGCGCGTTGCAGGTCACGGTCGGCGTGGCGCACGCCGGCCTCGACGCGTACGATGACCCTCGGCGCGTCAACCAGCCCCCCGACGGGTCAGACATCTTCACTTACGAGGTGACGCTTTCTTTGCTGTCCGAGGACGAGCAGAGGCGGCGCTTCGCCGAATCCGGATTGGCCGGCTCGACGAGGTTCGAGCCCTTGCGCTCGGCGCAGCTCAAGACGCGGCGATGGGTCATCAAGGAGGGCGTGGAGGTGCTCGGCGAGCTCTGGTTCTCCGACCAGGAAAAGGTGGTGGAGGGGCCGGGGGTGATCGGGATGTTTCCGCGACTCACCGCGGGGGGCGAGCCTTTCCGCTACCGCAGCAAAACCGGCGCCTCGCGGATGATCAGCTCGAGCGTGATGAAGGAGCTCAAGGACGCCGCGAAGTGGCGTGTGGACTTGCGGATGATGCTGCAGACGGGGCACGAATACGTCGACGGGTTCATGGCGCTCGCGTCGATGGCCGGCTCGTTCGCGTTCTCGACGGATGCGCCGGGAGGGGAGTTCGAGGCGACGTGTCCCGAGTTCATGCTGCGGAAGCCGGCGTACGAGTTCGGGTCGGGACTATGTCTCGCTTGAGAATAGCTACTAGAGCTAGTAGCTAGAGCTAGTAGCTAGTAGACTACCTGTGCTGCTACTACCCGCTCGCTCGCAGTTTGAGCGCTCTTCGCCTCCTCTTCCGCGCGCGCCATCGCGAGCTTCGTCCTCGTCAGCCGGAACAGCGTCGTTCGCTTGGCGCCGTCGCGCGCCGTCCTGAACGCCGCCGCCGTCGGCTCGCCTCTTCGTTCGCGCGCGCCCCTGATACTGAGACGCGCGAACGCCTCGTCCGCGGTCTCGCCCTTGGCGTCGTAAGGGCTCAAACACTGGTCGCTGGAGAAGAAGTACGCCGCGCGGTCCAAGGCGCGTATCGCCGAGAGCTCGGCGGGTTCCGCGGCGGCGCGTTCCAAAAACGAGAGCTCGGCGGGTTCGGACGAAGACGCGTCCGCCGCGTCCGCCGCGAAAGGAGAAACAGTACGTTTCACCGGCGTTTCACCCGCGCGTTCGAGCCCGCGAAACGCCCTCGCGATCGCCGCGACGCGTTCTCTCTCCCGCGCGCTCGCGTCGTCCGCGACGGGCGGAGGCTCCCGCTCCGCGGAGGCGCCGTCGAAGACGGCGGCGGCGGCGGGTTCGTCGTCGAACACGGCGACGAATCGGCGGCCGGGAACGCGCGTCTTGGGCCACCGCGCGTTCCAGCTCGCGGGCGCGACCGTGGGAACCACCCCGACCTCGTCGTTCGTGCGCGCGGCGTGGTACAAACCAGTCTCGCGCGGCCGAGGCGACATCGATGTCGTGGGCTCGAGCGCTTCCAGGCGACCCTCGAAGAGCGCGTCCAGGAGCGATTCTCTCTCTCGCGGTGCCGCCGAATTCTCGACTTGGACGAAAGGAGACGAGCACGTGTCGTCGCGCGCCAGGCGGCGGTCGAGCGTATCCACCCTGCGCGAGTTCAACTGGTGTGCGCGCCGCGCGGCGTGCAGAAACCACGACTCCGCCCGCCACACGGGGTCGTGTGGATCCAGCGCACCCATGCCGACGCGCGCGCGTTCGTTTGTGTCGGCGGAAATTCGACGCGCGTTGTTCGACGACGTTTCACGGTTTCGTTTTCGGCGTGTCGTGTGGAAAAACGGCTGTCTCACATCAAAACGGGTTGTCAAACTCGCGCATCACGCGCGGCAGGTCCAAGGTGAGCACCTCCTCCAGCGTCTGCATCTGCTTCTTGTCCACCTTCGGGAGCTTCCAGATCTGTATGCCCTTCATGATGTCCCTGAACCGCCGCGGGTTGGGCATGTCCCCGCGCGGGATGTGGTGCTCGTGCACGCACGCCTGGAACTCCGTCTCCAGGTTCTCCATCAGCCGCCGCTGCTTGTCGGCGTGGCCGGTCATCAGCGGCATCTGCTTCCGCAGGTGCGCGACGATCTTCGCGTGCGTCAGACACGCGCGCACGCGCTTGACGAACTCGTTCACCTTGCGGTCGCAGCTCCGCCGCGGCACGTCCAGCAGGTCGCGCTTCAAATCGCTCTGCTCCTTCTCGAAGAGCTCGGCGCCCAGCGAGTTGTGCTCGGTGCGCGGCGGCTCGGTGTTGAACGATCCGACGTACACCTTACACACCTCCGGGGTCATGAACACCTTTCCCAGGGACCACATGAGCGCGCCATAGACGCGCAGCAGCTGCTGCGATGACACGCCGTCCGCTTTGTTCAGCACGACGCGCACTTTGTCGTCGTGCCCGCGCAAACACGAGATCACCGTCTTGAACTCGTCGGAGATGTCCAGCTTGTACGGGTCGAAGAGCAGCAGAATGACGTCCGAGCGCGCGGCGAACCACTCGCAGACGTGCTCGAAGTTGTACCCGCGGTTGATGCGCTGCTTCTCGCCGGATAAAACGCCGGGGGTGTCCACGAGCGTGATCTCCTCTAAAAGCTTCGCGTCGCACTGCGAGGCTTCGAACTTGGACAGAAACGAAGACCCGAACGCGGTGAGGCCGGTGAACGGCTTGTCCGTCTGCACGGCGAGCGTCTGCCCGGGCGTCGTTCGAGCCTCCGGGCCGTGCATCACCACCACGAACCGATCCGTCGTGGGCTCGGGGCCGATGTTGCACCCCGGGTACTCCTGCCCGAGCAGGTGCTTGATGAACGTGGTCTTGCCGGTGCTGTACTGCCCCAGCAAGAGCACGTTGGGCTTGCCCTCGAAGTCGCCGTCCGTCAACAGCGGCGAGTAGAAGGATCCGAACTTGAGCGCCTCCTCGACGGGGCGCACTTTGTGCTTGTAAATCTCCTTCAGCGAGTCCACGATGGAGGTGGCGGCTTTCGCGTCGATCTTCACCTTCCCGCCCGCGGAATGGGATCCGTTCCGGCCCGCGGAGTTTCTGCTCGAAGACCCACCCGGCGTGCCCGAGCCTTTCGAGCCGACCCCATCGCCGGCGTGGTCCTCCGACGCCTCGAACGGGTTGTTGTCGGGGCCGCTCTCGGCGTCGATGCCCTCGAGGTCGGCGACCGGCAACGCGCCGGAGGCGACAGCCTGCTCCAGCGACGCCGCGCTTATGTCCACCGCGTCCACGCCGCTCTGCGCCATCGCGATCACGCGCAGCGCGCGCACGAACTGTTCGGGGCCCAGGAAACCCTGCCTGCCGCTGTCCGCGAGCTGCCACGCGCGGCTCAGCGTGGGCTTGGGCAGGCCGGAGAGGGCGAAAAACTTCACGGCGTCGCCCCCCGTGACTCTGCCGTCGTTGTCATCGTCCGCCAGGGGGAACCACCGGCGGTACGTCGCCTCGTCTTCCGCATAGGGCATCGCGGAAGGGGGTGGGTCACGAGGCAGGCCCGCGCGCTCGTCGCGGGGGACGCCGAGGCGCGAGGCGAAGTGCAGCTGAGATCTCTTTTCACGCGTTCACGCTTCCCGCGAAAAAATTGGCCTCGCTGTCTTGCTTGCTTGAGTTACGAACCCTGAACGACTCCAACCACTCCGCATCCTCGTCACACGTCGGTCCGTTGCTCTTGGATGACAACTCTTCTCTGGGACGGCACCGGGGGGTCTCAGTCCCCACCGCGCGCTGGTAGGCGACCTCCTCAGGCGCGATGAGCTACTCGTTCTTGTTCAAGTACATCATAATCGGTGACACGGGTACGTCAACCCGACGCCCGCCTCGCCGCGGACCGCCGCGTGCCTTCGCCAGCTCTCGCTCGTTCGCGGACGTCACCTCTCCGCGGCTTTTCGAGGCGACGAGAGGCGCGGGCCTCGCGGGAGACGCCTCTCGGGGATGACCCGCGGTCGGCCGCGACGCGCGAGGACGACCGCGACACCAAACCCGGAGGCATCGCACAGCCCCCCCCCGCGCGACGCGCGCGCGCGCGCCCCCCGTCCCCTCCTTTCGCCACCCCCGAGGGATGGTTCCTTTTTTCTCGCGCGCGGAAGCCCCACCGTCGTCGCGCGCGTTTCAGATCGACAAGACTGACGAGTCGCGCCGGGTTGGTTTTCCTCGCGCGCGCCATCTTCGCAGGCGTGGGCAAGTCGTGCCTGCTGCTGCAGTTCACGGACAAGCGCTTCCAGCACGTGCACGACCTGACGATCGGCGTGGAGTTCGGCAGCCGCATGGTGAGCATCGACGACAAGCAGATCAAGCTGCAGATCTGGGACACCGCCGGCCAGGAGAGCTTCCGCAGCATCACGCGCTCGTACTATCGCGGCGCGGCGGGCGCGCTCCTCGTGTACGACGTGACGCGGCGGGACACGTTCGAGCACTTGGCGTCTTGGCTGGAGGACGCGAAACAGCACGCGAACCCGAACATGACCATCATGCTCGTGGGGAACAAAGCGGACTTGGAGCACCGCCGCGCGGTCGCCAAGGAGGAGGGCGCGGCGTTCGCGGAGGAGCACGGGTTGCTTTTCCTGGAGACCTCCGCCAAGACGTCGGCGAATGTGGAGGAGGCGTTCATCGCCGCCGCGGGGAAGATCTGCGAGAAGATCGACGGGGGGCTGGACGTGAGCAACGAGAGCTACGGCATCAAGGCGGGCTACGGCGCGGGCGGGCGCGAGGCGGGAGGGGGGGGCGCCACGGTGGGGCTGGGGCTGGGGCAGCAGGGCGCCGGCGGCGGCGCGCGCGCGGGAGGGTGTTGCTGAAAGTTGTTGATTTCGTTCACCCACGCCTGCGTCGACGGCAGTTCTACGTACCGGTCGTCGTCGAGCTGTCGCGTGTATTTTTTTTCGCAGCTGGCGTGCTTGTGCGCGCCGCGATCGCACTCGGCCTCGCGCATCCATGGGCCTTCTGCAGACGAAAATCGACCCGACGACGGCGAAGAACATCATGTACATGTGCGCGGCGGCGCCCGTTATCGCGTTCGGCGCGCGCATGGTCAAGAGCGCGATGGAGTGCGTGCCCACCTCGCGATCCGCGAGACGTCGACTCTCGGAGCGTGCCGATCTCCGAGAGCCGCCGATCGCCGGTACCTCGCGCGCGCCTCGGGCCGCTCGAACGCGCGGCTCGGCCGCGACGATCGGCTACGGTCTCTGCTCCTTTCGCTTAGACTGACCGGCGGCATCTCCCCTTCCACCTCCGTCACCCGCCCTCCAGGCCCGTCCCCGAGCGCCCGTCCCGCCCCGAGTGAACCGTCGCGTCGGCGCTTATCATAGAGGTTTCGAACGGCGTTCGCGTAGGAAGAGTCGTATTTAGAAGATGTCGCGCGCGCGGCGCCCGCTGGCGGCGCTCGCGGGCGCCGCCGGCGCGGCGGCGTTCGCGCGGTGGGACGCCACCGACACGAAGGGCGGCGTGGGCCTGACCCGCGCGGCCGCGGCGACGTCCACCGCGGCGCTCATCGTCGCGGACTACAAGTTGAGCCTGTTCGGGCTGGAGAAGGATTCGCCGCCCTTCGTGGAGGCGCGCGCGTCGCTTCACGAGCGCGCCGCCGCGCGGCTGTTGCGGCTGTGCGAGCGCAACGGCGGTCTGTACACCAAGGCTGGCCAGTTCATCGGCACCGCGTCGGGCATGCCCGCGCCGTTCCAGCGCGAGCTCTCCAAGCTCCAGGACAGCGCGACGCCTCTGCCGTTCGAGGACGTGCGGCGCGTCGTGAACGAGGCGCTGGGCGACGGCGCCGCCGACGCTTCCTGTGTCGCCGCGAACGGCGACCGAAGAGCGGCCTCCTCAGTCGTCGCCTACTCCGCCTCGGCACCAAGAGACGATGTCCACGAGACGTCCACGAAACACGCGCGCGTCTTCGCGTCGTTCGACCGCGAGCCTGTCGCCGCGGCGTCGCTCGCGCAGGTGCACCGCGCGGTGACCGCCGACGGCGACGAGGTGGCGGTCAAGGTGCAGAGGCCGGGTTTGAGGCGGCAGTTCGACGTCGACCTGGCGACGATGCGGCTCATCACGTCCGCCGTGACCGTCGCGTTCCCCAGCTTCGACTTCACGTTCCTCGTGCCGGAGTTCGCGGAGCGGCTCACGCGCGAGCTCGACTTCGAGCTGGAGGGGCGCATGTGCGAGCGCGCGGGGCGCGCGCTGGCGGACGACCCGCGCATGGTCACGCCCGCGGTGTTCTGGCCGCTCACCACCGGGAAGGTGCTCACGATGGAGTTTGTGCGCGGCGCCAAGATCGACGACGGGCCCGCGCTGAGGGCCGCGGGCGTGGACCCGCGCGAGGCGGCCGAGGCGCTCGCGGACACCTTCGCGCGCACGCTGCTGTGCCACGGGTTCGTGCACGGCGACCCGCACCCGGGGAACATGCTCGTGCGCAGGCAGAGCGAGGACGGGCGGCGCGCGCGAACGAAAGAGCGGAAAGGCGTAAAATTCTCCGCGCGAAAAAGTCGGCGGCGCGGCGGTGGCGTGCAGATCGTGTTGCTGGACCACGGTCTGTACACGGAGCTGGACGAGCCCGCGCGGCGCCGCATGTGCCGCCTGTGGCACGCCGTGGCGATGCGCGACCCGTCGAAGGTGCGCGAGACCTCCGAGGAGATGGGCGTGCCCCCGTCGCTGCGCTGGGTGCTTCCGCAGCTCATGGCGCGGCAGCAGAGCCACGTCGCGCCGGTGGGCACGGCGAAGGAGCGCGCGGGCTCGGTCCCGGACCCGCGCTCGGAGGAGGGCGCCGCCGCGCGCGTGGACGGGCTCATTCGGGGCGGGCGCCCGCCCATGACCATGGACCAGGTGAGCGAGTTCGGGCGCGCGCTGCCGCGCGAGATGATGGTGGTGATGCGCTCGAACGCGCTCATCCGGAACATCACGCGGCGGCTCGCCGCGGACGTCGCCGCCGCCGAGGCGCGCGACGCGATGGGAACCGGCGAAAGAAAGCCGTCTGTGTTCGGCTGGATCTCCCGGCGCTCGTTCAAGAAAGGCCGCGGGCGGTTCGGGCTGAGCGCGGGGGGGTACGTGGGCGGGGACGTGGGGCGGCGCATGGACCGCAGGCGACAGTGGGCCATGGCGAAGTACGCGTGCCTCGGCGTCACGCTGCCGTCGGCGCTGGCGGAGTGCGGGTCCCCGAGCGGGGGGCTCGCCGCGCTTCCCCTGCGCACGCGCGCGCGGTGGTACACGCGCGTCGCGCGCGTCTGGACGCGCATATGGACGTTCAGGTCCATGCAGTACTCTGTGATGCTCGCCATACGCACGCTGCCGCCGGGGCTCTCGGAGCCGGTCGTCGCCGGGTTCACGGACGTCTTGGTGAGGGCGCGCGGGGGCTTGCCCGCGGCGTAGCCGCGGACGTTTTTAGAAAGCCTTTCAAAACGCGCGTCTGTCTTTATCGCGAAAGTCTCTCAGAACAGGCAAAGTCTCTTCACACCGCGCCGGTCGCGCGCGACGCTCGCTCATCTCTTCTTCCCCGAGGCGTCATCCGAGCCGCCGTCCGA